>JAEEGL010199489.1_pt1 | contig 16058 bp, 13 predicted proteins | sample 9134231 | NCBI WGS metagenome assembly JAEEGL01 (sample SAMN16246548, study PRJNA631951) | gut metagenome | biome: gut microbiome; feature: rumen; material: fiber-attached | host: Bos | place: Iran: Karaj | collected 2018-10 | reverse complement strand
GAACAGTCAGGTATGAATCGTACAGAATTTGCCAAGTGGCTTGGAGTTCCTTATAGAACTATGCAGGAGTGGGAGCTTGGACGTAGACAGATGCCTGACTATGTACTTCGTTTGATTGCCTATAAGGTAGCAAATGAAAAGCGTGAGGGGAGGATCTGACATGAGTAGAGTATTAGTAAAAATCCTATTGGCACCGATAATTCTTCCAATGATAATTGTAATGAGCTTATTAAGCCTGATAATCACGATAGTAGCAAGCGTTTATGAGAATGTAGCAGGCCTTCCGATGAAACTTGTTGGCATCTGTATCCTTCTTGCACTTTTCACTAAGTCCTGGCTTCTGTCAGCGCAGAGATATTCCGCAAGTTCAACTCTGCCCAAAGGTATCTCAAAATAGATACTGTTATTTTTTTGTGACTGTATGGAAAGGTATGCGAGTAATTTCTCACGCAGACTCTTTTTTGAAGTGACCTCTATTTTTTCCATAAGGCTGATATTTTTGCTTGCTATCATATATATCATATTGTCGGCAAGTTTTCTGTGGTGTACGCACTCACTGCTGCAAATGTGTATTATTTTATCAAAATTAAGAAACATTATCTCGGTTTTTGCCGCCGCTTTAAATGTAACGATCGAACGGCTCACATTTCCGAAAACAAAACTTTCTCCTATCAGCTCGCCGAAACTTATATATGCAATTAAAGCTCTGTTGCCCCATATATCTTCTTTTAACATATGTACTGCACCCGAAAGTACTATACCGACATTTTTGATGTTTTCGTCTTCAAGAATAATAAATTCATCTTTTTTTTAGGTTTTTAAACCATAACCCAGACAGCCCGCCATATGCATAAAGTCAGCCTCGCTTATATCTTTAAACAGCGGTATACCCGATATATCTTTATACTTCATATCACACCTTGTTTTCCTCTATGATCGCAACAGCATTTCTTACACAGTCATCGCAGCTGCAAAGTGGTTTCCCGTCTATCGATTGTTTAAGGTCTTTGCAGATAGTCGCACCGCATTTGTTATTAAACGCTGAATGAATATCCCTTGCTTTTTTTGTTACGGGTGCGCCGCTGTACTCACTTAAGCCCAGTACAAGTTCCGCACCGCATAATGCGCCGCAGGTGCCTTCCATACCGCCCATACCAGCACCAAAGCCAGCACCGAGTTTTCTTGCGGTCTCGTCGCTTATGCCTATTTCGTCAGTATAAGCCGCAAGAACAGCTTGACAGCAGTTATAACCGCTGTGTTTGAATACTACCGCATTTTCTTTTTTATCCATAGTTTTACTCCTTATCAAAATAATTTCTCTATTTCAGATTTGGGACGAAAGCCAACAGACGAATTTGTTATTTTTCCGTCCTTGAATACCATAACGGCAGGAATACTCATTATGTTGTATTCCCTTGCAAGTGCGGACTGTTCGTCAATATTTACCTTGCCCACCTTTATTGTATCTTTGTTTTCTTTTGCTATTTCTTCTACTATCGGTGCAAGCATCATACATGGTCCACACCACGAAGCCCAAAAATCCACTAAAACAGGCTTGTCCGATTTTAATACCTCGTTTTCGAAATTCTCTTTTGTCAGTGTTACTTCATACATAATTCATACCTCCCGAATAAGATTTTTTAATCCTTCAACATCACTTATTATTACTTTTCCTCTTTTTAGTTCGACAAGACCGTCTGTCGAAAACCTTTTCATCATTCTTGCAACAACTTCTCTTGCGGAATTGATATAGACAGCTATCTGTTCGTGTGTCATATTTATCTCATCCCTGCCCGTGCGTTCGTACTCGGAAACAAGAAAAGTCGCAAGTCTTTGATCCATCCGTAAAAACAGTATTTGCTGCATTGTCCACATAACGGAAGAAAATCTTTCCGACAGCGATTCATACATATAGCAGCGGACATAAATATTGTTGTCCGTAAGAAATTTGAATGTGCTTGAATTTACAACAAGCAGTTCACAGTCAGTTTCCGCTTCCATATATGTATCAAAGTTTATCTGATTTATCGCACACGATGATGATAAAACACACGAATCACCTTTTTTAAAGCGGAACAGGGTTATTTCCCTACCTTCTTCCGAAAGAATGTAAACACGGATATTTCCGCTTAAAACATATATCATTCCAAGACAGCTTTCACTCCCGAATATCTTGCTGCCTTTTGTAAATTTTCGTATTGTGTGGTTTTCGGCTGTAAGTGCCTTTTCGTTTTCGTTAAGTTTATCCCAATAGGGCAATAGATTTAAATAATCATCCATAGTTTTATTCCTTTGCATTTTTTGCTTTGCATATAAGCTGTGTCATTGTACCCATAGGACAATAAACGCACCAAGAACGCGGCTTGAACAGCAGCATTGTCACAACACCCAATATTGTGGATGTAAGCATAATACTGTAAAAGCCGAAAGCAAACTGTGCCGTCCAAAGGGGCAACTTTGTACCATGATATGCCCAATGCCACGGCACCTTAAATGTCCATAAAAGTTTTACGACCTGTTTGAGTTCACTTGCGCCCGAAAACACAAGATATGTGTTCCAAAGCATCACAAAAAACATTGCAAAAAAGAATATCATAAAACCGTATCGAAACGCTTTTGAGCGCATCCATTTCGGCATATCCTTTTTGTGCGAAAGCCCGAATCTGCCGCCGAGCAGGGCAAACAGCTGCCCTCTGCCACAAAATCGGTTGCAGTACATCTTATTGCCGCCCGCAAGCGCAATAATTATAGGCACAAGAAAACATATCATACCAAGCCAAGCAAACATTATGTTGAAAAATCCGAGTGTGAGATAGGTTATCGTAAATATCCATAAATAGTCATACCATTTTCTGTTTTTCATTGTACCACCTCCACGAATATTACAGATGCGGGGCACTCTTTGGCGCATTTTCTGCAGCCGACACATAAATCATTATTGACAGCGGCATACAGCCCTTTATATACCGATATTGCACTTTTGGGACAGACATTTACACAACAGCCACAGGCAACGCATAAACTTCGGTCAACTATTGCCTTTTTCATTGCTATCAACTCCTTTTGTTTAAGTATAACAAGCCGGGTAATAGTTTTCTGTAACTTGGTCACATAGTTTAGATAATTTATATTATCAGAAGATAAATCTTCCGATAACCTCCGCAAAATCTTCGATTTTACGTCGTTAAACTGATCGAATTGAGAAAGCAAGCTTTCTCCCTTCTCATAGTTTATATTATCGGAAGATAAATCGCCAGAGTTGAGAAAATATATTTCTCTCATATTTTATATTATACTATTTTTGTCAGGTTTAGTCAAATATTGCCTTTTTGCGAAACACCGATTCGTATGTTATCACATTTACAAAATGTCATTTTTAGATTTCATAAAGGTTTACCGTAAATAAGAATCCCTTGACCTTGTCTCCTCGATTTCTTCCTCATCTTCTTCAATCTCATTCGCGTTTAGTGAATCGATATTCTCTTTCAATCGGCTCAAATTGCGCAGTTCTTTTTCCAACTCTTTGCGTTTTTCGGTATATCCTTCGATTTTTCCTTCCGTATCGGAAATATTGCGGATTATATTTTCTTCTGTCGGGAAAGAGCCGTCTGGCAGTTTCAGGCTTTCAATGCGGGCGCGGGATTTCTTGTATGCCTCCAATTCAAGATGGTATTCAACACCGAACAATTCTCTTTCGGGTGGGGAAACTATTTTTATATATTTCAGATAAAAAGGTTTTAATCGCTGATAATCACGCAGGGTTTCAAGTGCATTTTTGTTTCTTTCGGCTCGCTGTGAATATTCGGCAATATTGCTGCCACAAGTTTTTATATCCTTTTCAAGTTTTGCAATTTCTTCCGTCAGCTCATCATAATTCTTAATATCATATTCGCCCATAAGATTCATCATTTGTATTTGTGTATTGATATTATGGGTAGCAGCGGAACGGTCAAACTCGGCGTTGTCTGCAAGTTTTCCTATTTCATAATCACCGCCGTTATTTATCCTTTCGATATTTTCTCTTAAAAGGCGCAGGCTGCGCAGTTCCGACACAACGGATTTATGTTTATCGGAGAACAGTTTTATTCGTTCTTCCTCCGCTTTTATATAGGCCCGTAAACTATCTACAGCTATCAAAGAACCGTCGCGATGCTTTAAATCGGCTATACGGTCATAAGCCCTTTTGTAACTTTTTAATTCAAGCTCATATTGAACACCGTACACTTCCTTATCAGCCTTTGAGCGAATGCCGAAATATTTGTCATAATACGGCTTTGTACGATTATACTCTCTAACAGCCTTTATTTTATCCTTGTTGCTTTCAATCATTGCTTCAACCGATTTAATGCTGTCAACATATTGTTTTTCCTGTTTTTCAAGTTCCGCTATCTTTTCATCCAATTCTTCGGGCGATTTTATGCCGTATTCGCCCATAAGGTTGAACATCCTTATCTGTGTATTGATGTTATAGATAGTCGTAGACTTGCTGTGTTTAGCATTCGGGGAAAGTTTCTCGATTTTCGTTTTGTTGTGGTTAGCTTTTATGCGCTCGTACTCCGCGCGATTATTAAAATACAACCGCAGCATTTCTTCCGTATACTCATAACCCAGCTTTTCGGTGCGGGTAAACTTGCGAGCTACAGGCACACGCATAGAAAGATGAACACCTTGCTTGACTTCCATACCGTTAGCACGCAATTGAGCGATGAATCCATTAAAATTAGTACAGACCTTTAAGGCATCGTTTATGGCATATTTAACACGGTTTTTGTTTGATATTTTAACCTTTTTGTCGTCATAGATACGTTTCGGGATATGCTTGATGTCAACACCCTTTATACGTTTTCTTATGCCCATTTCGGAATATGCTTCTCCTATTGTGTCCCCGCGACGGAAGCGTTCTTCGCCACGACCGCGAAAACTTATGTACTTGCCGATTTTCACTTCATAGCCCGATTGCTGCATAAGCCCTAAAAATTCGTCAAAACTGCGAGCAACGGCGATATGTTTATCGACCGTATCCATAAGCTGACATTTACGCTTTATAGTGTCTTTCGGTATTACGGATAACCCGTTTTCTCGACACAGCTCATCGCTTATTTCCCGCATTTCGAGGATGTTGTTGATGTTGGTGTGCAGCTTGTGATAAGTTTTAAAATCAACGGCGTTCATAATAATATGAGCGTGCAGATGTTCACGGTCATTGTGGACTGCCACAACATACTGATAATTCGGGTATTTGCGCCGCATAAATTCCTTTGCTATCTCCAAAGCCTTTTCGGGCGTGATATTATCATCGGGCGCGTAAGATTGGATTATATGGTGTGCCAAATTGTTGCCCTTATGTATTGCGTTTAAATAAATATCGTTAAAATCATCCGTCGCATATTTATAATCGCACATATATCCGTCCACATACAGCATTTCCTCTGTCTTGTCGGGATTTATGATATAATCAAGACTCTGTTGCAAGTGAGTGTTGGTTTTGATTTGTTTAATCTTCGTGTAAGCCATTTTCTTTCGCATCCTTTATTATCATAAAATTTTTGTGTACGATTTTCCGCAGCTCGTCCACCTCATCTTCAAGCCGCAAAACATCATTGCGATAAACACTTTTGCTTGTGTTGGCAACCTTTGCGATTTGGTTGATATTTGAGCCTATCCTGCTCATTTCGTTTTTAACAGCCAAAAGGGGTGTCAAATCAAAATTGAACGCCCTGCAATTACAGGTGCAGTAAATAAAAAAATCGGTTATATTTTTGAAACCCGCTTTTTCCATATGAGCCAAAATTTTTTCTTTTTCGTCTTGTGTGAGCCTTATCCCAAGTGTTTGGTCTCTGTATCTTCCCATAAAATCATGCTCCTTCGTTAAAGCCGCCATAATAGCTTGCATTAAAATAATTTTTAAAGTCAGTATTTCTTGTAGTCTTGCTGTTGAACAGCATACTTATCAGATATGCCCGCATATTTTTGACACGGGCAAGATTGCTGCCGTCGCTATTGGGTTTGTCAAACCACTCCAAGACTGCATAAATATCGTGATAATCAAGTTTTAAAAATCTATTTTTTACGATTTCCGCAGGATAACTGTTCCCGTTTATCTTAATAGGCCGGGCAGCACAGCTTACGATTTCGGTCATTAACTCAACAATTTCGTTTAAATGTTCAAGGCTGTCATTGCTTAAAGCACCGATATCTATGCAGTTTACAAGTTCGGCATAATCGATATTGCCTTTGATAAGCTGCTTGTAGCTTAAATAATCGCTTTCGGAAATATCCGCGCATTTATTCCCATCAATCAACCTATCGCAAGATAGATTGATTGAATTAATATCTATATTATCTTTATCTCTAATATTATTATAATTAGAAGACGCAGGTGTGTCCGTTAGAGAGCCGCTCTCGTGTCCGTCTGTGGGTCGCGTGGAAGTCTCTCCGACGGACTCTTCCGAATGGGTAAAAAAATAATCCACATCATTTTGTGGATAACTTTCGGAGATTATTTCGTTTTCAATACATTTTTTTGGTGTTTCCTCAACAACGCCGCAGGCTTTTTTGAGATAAGCGTATACTTCTGTAAAATTTAAAACATAGATCCTGCTCGGCTTATTCAGCACCCGAACCTTTTTAATAAGCCCTATGCCCGTACCGTTGATGTCAACAAGCTCCGCAAACAACTTTTTCGCCTTTGTGCTGCCAATGCCCATATCTTCCGTAACATTTTCGATGGTGTAGGTAATATAGGTACGATTATTAGCATCAAGCCATTGATTTTTGATGGATAAGCCTGTCCTGTTAAGCAGTAAGCCATAAAGCAGCTTTGCATCGGTAGATATGCCCTTGAACATCTTGTCTTTAATAAGCGCAATAGGCACCTGAATATGTATAAACTGATCGATCTCGTTTCCGTGAAAGTAAAATCTTTCGGGTATCATATTTTCATTTGTCATAATGTTTTCCTCTCTTTCTTAAAATTAAAAAAGCGCAGATTGCTTGAACCCACGCTTGAAATATGTTATTATTTTATTAAGCACAAACAGACCATTTTGCAATGGCCTGTCTGCACGAGGAAACAATAGATTTACTTTTTGAATCATATAGGACAAATCAATTCAAAACCGCTGTTCTACGCTGTTTTCCTTGCTTGTCCCTATTATAACAAAACCATAGCAACCAGACGTCCACCGTGTTCTCAAAGGAAGATCATCACTAATCTTCACTTTTGACCCCACATCGGACGCCCGGTTACATTTTTAAGGCGCAGCCTTAAAATCTTGTTAGGGATAATCCCTAAAACCCCTTATTAATAAAACTAATTATTGTTTTTATTATTTTGAATTTTTGATATATGTATCATCAAGTATACCGCTTGTATCTTCGGGAAGTTTATCTATCATTCCTACATCAAAAAGGAATTCGGCGCTTTTATTGACAGTAAACGGAAGCGATACATAATCATCACCCTGTGCAAATGTTTTTTTGTTCATTTCCTTATCAAAAATAGTAACGCCGCCAAGCATTACTTCATATTCCTCCGCGGATATCTCCGCGCCGTCATAAATAGCCTGCATAAAATCCTGTTCTCTTGCGTTCAACTTTTCAACACCGTCAAACCACGAATCAACAACTTTCTGAACTTCATCGGGATATTTTTCAAGAAATTCACTTCTTACCGCAAGTGTATCGGGAATAAGAACCGGTTCGGTCGCTGTGCTGCAAAGCACTTTACCGCCGCCTTCAACAGCCATAGACAATGTAGGTTCCCATAACACTGCCGCATCAACACTGCCCGCAATAAAAGCAGGCCCCGCATCGTTAATAGTCATATTTACATAGTTTATATCATCGATAGTCATACCGTTGTCATCAAGCAGTTTCAGAAGATACATATGCTCAAGTGTACCAAGTTCGATCGCTACGCTTTTACCCACAAGATCTTTTACGGATTTTATACTGTCATCGTGAACGACCAGAGCATCCTCACCTGCGGAGTTATCGTTTACAAGCACCATTTTAAAGTCGATTCCTTCATTAAACGGTGCAATGGCATCCGAAGCAGCAATACATATTCCGTCAAGCTGTCCGGAGTTAAATGCCGTAAGAGAATCACTGTATAGTGTGCCATAAATATTATATAGAGTTTGGATATGTGCGGTCAATGCTGCGGCAAGGTGCGGTTCTAAGAGCGGCAGAGTGCGGTTTTAAGTCCGTGCAGCTGCGGTTTCATGGTCGACATACACAATTTCTGCTTAAAACCCTGCCGAAGTTCGGGGATAACCCAACAAAAGAACAAATCGAGTCTGTCATGCCGTGGGCGGAGTATGCCCAAAAATCCTGCGGTAAAAATCGTACCACAGACTCCGATGAAGTCTAATGAGCTCCAATGAAGTCCAATCAACTCCAATCAACTTCCATCAAATTTAAAAACTCCAATCAACTTTAATGCTACTTCGTTAGAGTTGGTTGGAGTTTTATGGATTAGGGATACGCGGGATTATTGATCGCTTACTCAACATCTCTCTGATAAAACGCTCGTCGACACCAAATCGACGAGCTTCTTCAGTTTTATTTATAGTTTTACCTTCGCAGAAACGAACAAACATATCAAGTGTTCTATAGTTTTTTGACTCTTTCATACTTGTCACCTGATTTTAATTAGCCTCTTACTTCTCAATATTATATTCTTGTTTCATTGCAATAACTTCAGCCTCAATATCTTCAGGTGTCATCTCAGGATTTGCATCTGCAATTGCCGCTTTCACAGCACCTCCAACTTTGATTGCATCCTTTTCAGACATATCGTTTGAGATATATTTTGCATAGTCTCCTAAAGAGTAGATACCACTATTTTTGAATGCGTTAATCAAAGAATAAACGGTCTGATATCCCATCTGTATTTTACCTGCAGCTAATAAAAACTCAGGTGGTACTTCCACTCCTGTTTTTTCTTCAATTGATGCTGCGAGCATTGTATCACCAATAATTTCACAATTAAGCTTCTGTTCTGGGGTCATCTTGTCATATTTTTCCTTGTCAAGAGGCACTTCATTTCTTAAATAATCAAGATATTCCTGTGTTGTTTCACCTTCCTTGATTGGTCTAGTACCCTCTTGTAATGCTTTTGCGCCTAGTTCATCCGGTTGCTCACCTTCTGGTGCAATATTCAACATTTTACTTACATTTGTAACAATAGATGTTATCGCACTTACGATAACAGATGCTGTCTGCAAAATTGTTGGTAATTTGGTTACAATAAATGTTGCGGCTGTAGATAGTGCTGGACCAATTACAGCTGCCGTTGCTGAAATAAATCCTCCGATTGCTGCTAAAATACTCATTTTTTTGTTCTCCTTCCATATGATAATGTATCATTATACTTAATTAATGATTGTTCTCCATTCTTTACATCTGTTAATAAAGCAATAATTAATTTACATTTCTCATCACTTTCATCAGTAAAGTATAAATAATCTCTCAGATATTTTGCTTGCTGTTCAATACTCATAATTTGTTCTAATTCTATAATCAGTTTTCTATCATCTTCATCTGCCTCATACTTCCCTATAAACTTTCCTTGATATGTTTGAATTAGTAATTCGAGCATGTTTTTACTTTGTAAGTGTTTCTCTAAAAGCTTGATATCGGGAGTCTTTTCTAAATACCTTAAACTTGTGAATACACTTCTTTTATATTGACCACAATAATATTCAAGTACAGATTCTCTTATCTTTTCTTCACTAATGATTTCTTTACTGCCTGTATTTGTTTCAGGAATAACTTGCACTTGCAAACTTGTTTCCCAGCCTTGCGAAAAAACAATTGTTCTTCCCTTATCTAATAAAGAAAGAAAATCTTTTTGTTCATCAGACAATGCCATAGTATTTCCAATAGCTTCTTTATCATCTTGAGCAAACAGTTTGTGTACTATCTTTGTATTAGTATTCTTTAAAACTTCAGGAGTTAGCTTTCCAGGAATTTGGTCTACAATCACAAGACTTTCTCCATATTTTCTCACCTCAGCTAACATATCAGAAAACATTTCTATGCCTTGTTTTTTTGATCTGGAATCGCCTGGCTCATACTTCCCCAACAATCTGTGTGCTTCTTCAACTAAGGTAATATGTCTAAATTCATTTTCATTCTTCTTTTCCTTTTGGTACTCAGCTCGAATTGCTTCCATTAAATTAGCAAGAATAAATCCCATAATTAGAGCTTTTTCAGAACCGCTTCTCACTTCTTCAAGTTCTAAAATTACTCTCCTATGTACTAAATCTCTGAAATCTAATGATCTTCGAGTATTTAACATCAAGCCTTTGGCACCAACTGTTAACCCTTGTAGGCGAGCCTTGATTGATCCAATATAATCATTCTTCAGTCGAATATCAAACCCTTGTTCATTCACAACACTTTCAGCTTTATCAATTAAGTCCGATAATGTAGGGAACGCAAATGCTCCGTTTTCGATCTCACTCCATGAATAGTATTTGTTAGTATCATTAGATACATCCCAACCGTAATCTTTATAACACTCATGAATTGATCTTTCTATAATTTGAGGTATTGCAGCTTCCATATCAAAAGCAGACTCTATACTAGCCATAATCATGTCGATGTGTGATGAAACTGATTCATGAGGATACAATTCAAACGGATTTAACCTAAATGGCGCAACCTTATTTCTACCAAGAGTAAATATCAAAATATCATCATATTTCTTTGTTAGGATGCGGTATTCTGTCTTTGCTGGTTCTATTACTAGAAAAGGTAGATCGCTCTGTAGCAATATCTTATGACATGTTGTGGTTTTTCCTGCTCCAGTAACACCCGCAATAAAGATGTGTTTATCTAATTCTCTCTTATCTAAGGATACTGGTACACTCGCTAATTCTTTTCCACTTTGAACAAGATTTCCTAATACTAAACTATGTTCATCCGGTATGTCATTCTTATAATTTAATCCAAACTCTATCTCTTCGCGTAAGGCTAATCCTACTACTTCCTTTTGAGGTAAACCAGCAATAATACCTAGTTCATTTACCGAATACCAATTGCCCAGATATGCGCTTTTGTTTGTAACATATTGCGATAAAACAGTTCGTGTAAAAACTTCATTTTTGCTTATCTCATTATTGAACTTTACAACAGGAATCTGAAATGCTCTCAATACACTTTCACGCTGATCATTTTTACTTATATGCACAGCTTTTAACGGAACCTTATTACCAGATTCACCTGAAAACAATGCTGTTACGGTATTTTTTAGTTTAACCATAGCTGTAGGCTTTCCAGTGAACAGCGTTATTGAGCTTATGTATATGCCTTTACCTTTTCCATAATCCAATCTCTTCAAAATAACATCATCTATGTACTTTAACCACTCCTGCACTTCTTTGTTACAGAATTCGTATGAAGTAGTTTTCGATGAACCTACTGTACTGTTAGTTCCTGTAGTATGAGTTCCTGATTTGCCTTCTGTATGAGTATCACTCTTACTCTCATTATTTGAATATACGCCCTCATTGTAAGCTATATTAACACCTTCAGTGCGATGTTCCGTTTTACTGTGTTCTTTTTGAGAAGATCGTGTCTCAGTTTTTTGCTTTCCATGATTTGTCGTTTTACCCAATTGAGTATTATGTGCATCTGACTGATTCCAACCATCTGCATTAGTATCAACTGATGTAGTGCTCTTATTCTCACCTTGTTGAATATTTCTTTTCGACACAGGTGTCAATTTATCGTAAAAACTATATACACCTTTTTCGAAATGTCGTACAGCACCTATTGGCAATGCTCTGGCAACAACTAAGAACGCAAATTCGTCACCCATCATTACATCAACCATTCGGTCTACGCCTTGATAGTTTTCTTCATCATCATTTATACCTGGCACACCATCAATACAAACCACATCTTGCATGCGATTTAAGTCATCAATAACTACTTGTTCCTCATCTCCACTTAGCTTAACAATCTTGCTACCGCGAAAATTACTTTCTAAACTTGGTTTTAGTATTAAATCTCCAAGTTCTTCCATTTCCATAGGCACCGGTTTCTTGTGAATTAAATCCCTAGAAATACCATAGTAAAATGAAACTCCAGTTTTATCTCCTTTTATAAGATAAATGAAATTTACTCCATCAATTCTTATTGCACTTAAAACATTTTCTAGTGCTTCTTTTTGAGGAGCTTTGTCTTCATAGGTAATTCTGTCTATTCGGAAAAACACCAAATCTTTTAATTCTATTTGAGGGTTCTTTCTTATTGTGAACGATTGCCCATCATCAAGATAGAATTTCTCTGGTTTTTCAATAAAATCTAAAATAAACTGTTCCCTCTCCACACTTATCGCCTCCAATACTAGTTAATTTCATTGACATTAATTGTCAGCTTGAAGATTTAATGAAATTCTTATTTCTCCTTCTGAATTAGCACCTGTCACATAGACGAATAGTACATACAGTAAGTCACATATTCTGTTATATGATCCTTTAGACTCAATCTCTAACTTAAGGAAAGAAAAGATCTTTGTATTATTGTCTGCCATCATTTCTAGATATTTGTATAGTTCTTGCATCTTAGGATTATTGAGAGATAGGTAATTATTTACAGTCTCATCTTTCAAATTTCTTAATCTCATTATTCCCAATATGTACTCTAAACAATATTTAACATTTTCAAGATCTTCTTTTAAAACCCTTTCCCCTCTTGAACGATAAAGTGCATTTCCGATATAATCCACAGCCTTAGGGAAATAATCATTAAGTAACAAATCAAAATCAGCATTATATACAAACTGCTCATTATGCCATATTGCTTTTGCTAAAATACCTATTGCCTCATACTCATGATTAACCTTATTCAGAGAATAGGTCAGTAACTCAGTTTGCATTTCATTTGATAAATCACAAAAAGCACATCCAATTTCATATGGGATTTCACATTCCCCATGCCTATACATCTCAAGTAATTCATATGCAATATCGTAGTATTCTTTCCCAATATCTTTCGCTGCCAAAGACAAGAGTGTAAATAACTCTTTCTTATCATTAGGACATCTGTACTGATGGAATAGGTTAACCCAATTATACATAGACTCCTCAAAGCAATCCTTAAAACCAGACGGACATTCATTCTCTGAAATGGATCTATTGTTTGCAAATAAAATTCTTGTCCATTTCCCATAATATGCATTTGTAAAAAAACGCGGAGGAACTGGAACCATATCCCCTTCACAAATATTAATTGCTTTATAAACTTTCATTTCGTCTTCGATGCTTATGTTTATTGCTTGTAAGCCTCCATTTGGGAACTGACGAACCTCAAATGATATGTCATTTATTGATGTATTAAACCTGCTTGGATTCTTAAAATGTTTATTAATAATGATAATCGTCTTTTGCTCACCTTCATATTCAAAATAAACTATGCATTGTATATCGCCATTTTTATTTCGGAACCATAAGTTATCTCGAGTCCTAGCAGCCCATAAATCATCAATTCGATATCGAATCCCTTTTCTTTTTTTCTCCTTAGCAACATCAGGAACTAACCAGCATGAAATAACAGAAATGTCTTCTGGAATTTCTATATCTCGATCCCAATCATTTTGTCCCCATTGTACCTTAACCGCTTCACCATCCTTTTCAAATATGAATTCACCATGCAATTTTCCATACTTATCTGTATTGATATCTGTATTTGAAATATCAAAAGTATAGTATCCTTCATTCAATAACTTGAATTCATTTTCCAGAACTTCAAAAACATTAATAATATCCCCTTTACGACCAGGGTAACGTCGTAATTCTGCCCAAGGTATTTTTGTAGGAAAATCCGGAGCCTTCAATTCAGAGGTATCATACTTTTCAAGTTTATACCACTTAACCTTGGCCTCTGAAAACCCTGCTATTTTAGGCTCTTTAGGAACAAATACTAACTCGTATGGTTCCTCTGCACCATATTGATAGGTCATTACCAGCTCGCATTCAACATCATGGCTAAGAGGAAACGCTGAATTTTTGATCACGGCTTCGTATTGCATCTTTCTAGCATTTTCATCCTGTACCAAATTAAAATGGTATTCCTTACATTTCTTTGGTAAGGTAAACGTTCCCAATATCGGAATACTCTGTTTCTCTTCAAATCTTGGTTCAACCCTTGCATTTTTAATAAGATCAAATTTTCCATACATCAACTTGATAGCCAATGCTGGTAGATGATCATGCCATAGCGGTATATCAGTGTTTTGTTCTAATTTTTCTAATTCTTTGCAGCCTTCTAAAACATCCTGCTTTTGAATGTTGCAAAACGGAAGATTTCCTTTGTAAATCAGATTATCTACAAGCGAAATAATATGTACATTGGCTCCACGAACAATTGCTCTATTTCTCATAAGAAATTCCGCAACTGCATCAGTAATATTTAGTCTAAACTGTTCAACTTCTTTTTTGATTTCAGGTTTAATCTGAAACCATTCATCACCGAAGCATATACTTAAACTATCTACTTCATCACACAATCCGTCCAAACCAAGTAATCTATATACATTTTCTGCTTTAGCACACCCTGCCTTTGTAAGGAAGTTTATGATATTCTTATCAATCTCCTCCTTAAATAGTTTTGTGGAAGTAGGATGTCTTTCCCAAACAACACCTTTATATGCATTCAGTACACTGTTAAGGTTTTCATCATATTCACCACCGACCAAAGTAAATGTCACTTCGTCGTCGATTAGATTAACAACCAACAAATAGTCTCCGGGTTTAAAGTATTTCCTAAAAGATTCCGTAGTTTGATATTTAAATGCAGTACCTATGCTTAATGGGACATTTCGTACCTTTCTATATACCATTCGTGCAGCTTTATGAACCATACTTAACTGCAGTTCACTATATGCATCCGGAAAAACATATGTAAATGAATCTGTTACAATGTAATTCTCCATCATATGCACTAACCGTTTCATTTGTTCCATAGAACCATTATCCACAGCAAACGGAATAGTGTAGGTATCTGTCACATCGGTTATCATTTTAATGGCATTTGAATTATCGCATGGAATGTAATAATCCTTTTTATCGCCGTCAATATCGTTACCAGTGTATTTCTGTTGTAGTATTCTTTCTGATAATTTTTCAAAAGGAGCATCATCACCTATATATCCAGGATGCAACGAAAACAAGTCAACAACAACATTCTTAAACTTTTGTACTTCTTTTCGCCTAACAATAGCATTCTTTTTTGAAAGACCCACTCCCAATTTTGTTGCTACTACCTTTACATATGTGAATATCTTATCTTGAGCAACCTCGTATTCCTTTACATCTTCTTCGTTAACATTAATCAGAATTTTATTATCAACAAATTCTGCCTTGATATTATTCTTTACAGACTTAAGATATATACAATTGTCATCTTTACAAATTAATACCTCATTGCCTTCTCCATCTAAACAAAACAACTGCTTTTCACACAAGTACACTCTGTATTCGTCATAATCAACTTCTACCGGCGTTTGTGGTATTTGTAGTATTTCCCTAAAATAAACTAGCAACTCAACAAAAAATATGGTTGCCAAACGATTTCCAATATTATCAGAATCATTTTGTATGCGTTCATCTAGTTTTTTCATTTCATTCCACGCACGCCATATTTTTTTATAATTTTGATCAGACAAAAGTGTATTATTCGGTGGTAGGTTTTCCCACCTCCTAACTTCTACGATATCATCACGTCTTAAAAAAACTGCCAACTCATCTCGTAGTTCTTCCTCATCGGATATCTGTCTTGGGTCAAATTCACCAATACTTTCCAACTTAGTATTCAGCTTCTCATATAGTTCTTTCACAAACGCTACAAATAGTCTATTTTCAGCAGTATCAAAACTCATTCTACGTTGAACTGCCATTATGGAATTCCCCGCCGAAGAAACCTTCTGCTTAATAGTTCTTCCAGATTGTCTACTCAACCAATTAAGACCATAGCTGTTAATCTCTCTCACCTTATATACAGGCATCTGAACATTTTCACGGATAATCTTTTCTCTCATGTTTACG
>JAEEGL015848641.1_pt1 | contig 16059 bp, 11 predicted proteins | sample 9134231 | NCBI WGS metagenome assembly JAEEGL01 (sample SAMN16246548, study PRJNA631951) | gut metagenome | biome: gut microbiome; feature: rumen; material: fiber-attached | host: Bos | place: Iran: Karaj | collected 2018-10 | reverse complement strand
CTCGTGGGATTCGGGCAGTGCGAAGACCGGATCCATTCGCCGAACGAATCGTTCGGATTCGCCCAGTTCGCGCTTTGCCGCGCCTGGGCGGCGAAGCTGCTGGCGGCGATATGAAGCCGTGAAAATCCTTTTGGCATGTCATCAAACCGGGGAACAATATGAAAACATCACGTAGAAGATTCATAGGCGGCGCGGCGGCGATCGGCGGAGTGATCGGCTTTCCGTCCATCGTACGCGGACGGAACCTGAATTCCCGCCTTGCGCACGCATGCATAGGCACGCACGGAAAGGGCTTGAGCGACTGGAAGAACTTCATAACGCATCCCAAGACGGACATAGTCGCGGCATGCGACGTGGATACCGCGCACATGGAGTCCATAAAGAAGGCCGTGCCCGGGATTCGCGCCTATCAGGACTGGCGGGAGCTCTTCGAGAAGGAGGGCGATCGCATCGACTCGGTGAACGTCTCGATCCCCGACCACATGCATACGATCGTCACCGTCAACGCGATGCGCCGCGGGAAACACGTCTACTGCCAGAAGCCGCTCTGCCGCGGACTGAACGAAAGCCGGCTGATCTACGACGAGGCGAAGAAATCGGGCGTCGTGACGGAGATCGGCGCCCAGGTCACGGGCGACGGCGGCGACAGGACCGCCGTGCAATGGCTGCGCTCCGGCGTGATCGGCGACATCGAGCGCGTCTACATGTACCTCAACGTCAAGGGATCGTATCGCCTGCCCCGCCGTGAAGTGCCGACAGGCTCCGACCCGGTGCCGCCCACGCTCGACTGGGATAAATGGCTTGGAACCGCGCCCGTGCGCGAATACAAGAAGGAGATATACCACCCCGGCCGCTGGCGGAGCTGGCTGGATTTCGGCTCCAGTTCCATGGGCGACAACGGACTTCACCTCATGAGCGCCACGTGGCTGGGCATGGATCTTGGTCCGGACTTCACGCCGATCAGCGTGTTCGGCGAATCCGACCCCGTGTGGATGAAGTTCGATGCGGCCCGCAAACGCCAGATATGGCCCGTGGGCAACCATGTGACGTGGAAGTTCCCCGGCGTGAAGGCGAGCGGCGGCAAGCCGTTCATCATGGAATGGTGCGACGGCATTCCGGAGGAGGCCCCTCCGGCGGCGTTTCTTCCCACGCCCGACGCGGTCGCGGCCGCGCAGAAGATGCGCATGAAGTCCACACCCGTCGTCGGCAAGATGATCCGCGGCTCGAAAGGGTGGATGATGCTCTCGCACGGCAGCATGCCGGTGGTGATGCTGCACGACGGAACACGGGTGAAGCCCCCCAAGGTCGAACGCGGCCCGGGCCACTACCACGATTTCCTTGACCATTGCATCGACGGTTCGCGCGGTGCGCTTGACTTCGTCAAACGCGGCACCGCGATGCAGGACGCGCTGCTCCTCGGCAACGCCGCACTGCTGGTGCCCGGCGTGGAGCTGTTCTGGGACCCGCTGAAACGCGTGATATCCAATTCCGCCGAGGCCACGAAGGTCCTCTATCCCAAGTACCGTGAAGGCTGGACGATATAGCGTCTGCGCCCGGAAAATGCGTATTTTCCCCGCGGATTGTTAAGCGTTCGTTAGGAAATCGCACGAATTGGACCGTTTTGTCGCGTTCCGCTGGACAAAATGCCCTTTTCCATATATAATATGCGCCTGTTTTCCCCGGCGTGCCGTCCGGCGCGCCAAGAGTATTGGTATACACATGATAAAAAGAGGCAAGAAACATGCTCAAGGTCGATAACCTGAAAAAGAGCTTCGGCTCCTTCCAGGCGGTCAAAGGCATTTCCTTTACCGTCCAGAAGGGCGAAGTACTTGGATTCCTCGGGCCTAACGGCGCCGGCAAGTCCACAACCATGCGCATGATCACCGGGTTCATACCGCCCACGGCGGGAACAGCGGAGATCTGCGGCCACGATATAATAAAAGATCCCGTAGGCGCGAAGAAGTGCCTCGGCTACCTGCCGGAGAATGCGCCATCCTACCGGTCGATGACGGTGACGGATTTCCTCGCCTTCATAGCGAAGATCCGCGGCTTCTCCGGCGCGGACGCCAAGGCCAAGGTCGAGGCGGCCATCGAAAAGGCCAAGCTCACCACCGTCGCGAAGCAGACGATCGAGACGCTCTCGAAGGGCTATCGCCAGCGTACGTGCTTCGCCCAGGCCATCCTGCACGATCCGCAGGTGCTTATCATGGACGAACCCACCGACGGCCTCGACCCCAACCAGAAATACGTCGTGCGCCAGATGATCAAGGAGATGGCCGCCGACAAGGCGATAATCATCTCCACCCATATCCTCGAGGAGGTCGATGCCGTCTGCACGCGCGCCATAGTGATCGCGCACGGCGAGATCAAGGCCGACGGCACGCCCGACAAGCTCCGCTCGATGGATCCCTCGGGCAAGCTCGACGTCGTGTTCCGCAACCTTACGATGAAGGAGGAGAGGTAAGATGAACTTCAAGAACGTTAAGGCCGTCTTCGGCCGCGAGTTCAAGAGCTACTTCGACTCGCCCGTCGCCTATGTCTTCCTGGTCGCGTTTCTCGTGCTGATCGGGTTCCTGACGTTCGGCGTCGCCATGTTCTACGAGCGCCGCCAGGCGGTGCTCACGCCGTTCTTCCTCTGGCATCCGTGGGTCTACCTGCTTCTGGTGCCCGCCGCCACCATGGGCCTCTGGGCCGAGGAGCGCCGCAACGGCACCATCGAGCTGCTGCTCACGCTGCCGATAACGCTCGGCGAGGCCCTGATAGGCAAGTTCCTCGCCGCCTGGGCCTTCATCGGCATAGCGCTCGCGCTCACGTTCCCCGTGCCGTGCACGGCCGCGTGGCTGGGCGATCCCGACTGCGGCGCGGTGTTCTGCGGCTATCTGGGCAGCTTCCTGCTCGCCGGGGCCTGCACCGCGATCGGCGTGTTCGCCTCGTCTCTGTCGCGCAGCCAGGTGATCGGCTTCGTCATCGCGCTCGCGGTGTCGTTCGCGATGCTGATAATCGGCTTCGACCCCGTCATCAACGCGGTGGCCAACTGGGGCGTGCCCTCGTCGGTCGTCAACGCGGTCGCGTCATGCTCGCTCATGCGCCACTTCGACGCGCTCTGCCGCGGCGTCGTGGATCTCGCGGATGTCGGCTACTATGCAGGCGTGATCGTATTCATGCTCGCGGCGGCCCAGGTCGTGACCGACAGCCGCAAGGCGAGTTAAGAGTGAAGAGTTAAGAGTGAAGAGTGAAGAGGTAAAGAAATGAACAAGAAACTCAACGGAGTAGTGGGGCTCGTGCTGCTGGTCGCCATAATCGGCGCGGTCGAGCTCATCCTCTCGTCCCTGTCGTTCCGCGCGGACCTCACCGCCGAGAAGCTCTACACGCTCTCGAACGGTTCCAAGGCCGTGCTGGGCAAGCTCGAGGAGGACGTCACGCTGAAATTCTACTTCAGCTCGAGCTCGGCCGACATGCCGATGGGGCTGAAGACCTACGCAGGGCAGGTCCAGGACCTGCTCAAGGAATACGAGCGCGCCGGCAAGGGCCACGTGATACTCGAGGCCTATGACCCGAAACCCGATTCCGACGCGGAGGAATGGGCGCAGCGCTACGGCGTCGAACCGCAGAACGGCGGCAATCCGTTCGGCCAGCCGGTCTATTTCGGCCTCGTGGCCGTCTGCGGCGACAGGGAGGAAACCCTCGCCCGCTTCAGCCCGCGCACGGAATCGACGCTCGAGTATGACGTCACACGCTGCATTACGCGCGTCGCCTGGCCGGAAAGGCCCGTCGTCGGCGTCATGACCTCGCTGCAGGGCGTCCTCGGCGAGGAGCAGAATCCCATGATGATGATGCAGCAGCGCCAGCGCCCGAATCCCGGCTGGGCGGCGTTCTCGGAGCTCAAGAAGGACTATGACGTCCGCTCCGTGGCGACCGACGTGGACAAGATCGACGACGACATCAAGACGCTCGTCGTCCTCCACGCGAAGGATCTCTCCGAGAAGACCCTCTTCGCCATCGACCAGTTCGTCATCAAGGGCGGCCGCCTCATCGCGTGCGTCGACCCGTTCAGCGTGATGGACTTCATCTCCAGCCGCCAGCAGCAGAATCCGATGATGATGCAGATGGGCGGCAACGGGCCTTCCACCCTCGGCAAGCTGTTCGATGCGTGGGGCGTCACGTTCGACACCGCCAAGGTAGTCGCCGACGGCGCCGCCTCAACGCGCCTTGGCGGCAACAACGGCCAGGCGGACCAGAACCCCGCGTTCCTCTCGCTCGACAAGGATAACATGGAGAAGTCCTCCCTGCTCGTCGCCCAGCTGACCCAGGTGATGTTCCCGTTCGCGGGCTCCCTCTCCTTCGCCAAGGTCGACGGCCTCGAATTCGAGCCGCTCATCGTCAGCTCCAAGGACAACACCTGCATGATCGATGCGATGAGCATACAGTTCGGCAACATCCGCGTCAATCCGGACAACGTCCAGCGCACGATGGCCGCACGGCTCTCGGGCACGTTCAAGACCGCCTTCCCGAAGGGGCCGGATTACAAGGAAGGCTCCACCAACGCTGTCCCGGCGGTCGTCGCCTCCGGCAAGGGCACGGTGCTCCTCTTCGCGGATTCGGACTTCCTCGCGGACCAGTTCTGCGTGCAGACGATCAACACCATCTTCGGCGTGATGGCGCAGCCGATGAACGACAACCTCGCGCTCTTCTCCAACGCCATCGAACAGTTCGCCGGCCGCGAAGAGCTGATCGGCGTGCGCAGCCGCGGCCCGTCCAACAGGCCGTTCGCCAAGGTGGACGCGCTCGAGGCCAAGGCCCTCGCCAAGTTCCAGCACAAGCAGAGCGAGCTTGAGGCCGCCCTGCAGGAGACCCAGCAGCGTCTCGCCGCCCTGCAGAAGCAGAAGAGCGGCAACGACCGCCTGCTCCTGTCCAAGGAACAGCAGGACGAGATCCTCCAGTTCCGCAAGACGCAGGCCGACACGCGCCGTCAGCTGAAGAACGTCCGCAAGGAACTCACGGCCGACATCGATTCGCTCGGGCTCACGCTCAAGATACTGAACATCATGCTCATTCCGCTCTGCGTGATAGTGTTCGGCATCGTCCACGGCATCCGCCGGAGACGGCATTAAGTCTAATCAAGAAGAAAGATAATTTGCAAAGGAATCAACTGCAATGACAAACAAGAACATTGTTATCTTGGGCGCCGCGGCCGTAGTGCTTGGCGGTGTGGCCTGGTACTGCAATTCCGGCCGCACGATGCGTTCGCCGTCGATAGTGGGCGAGAGCGTCCTGCCGGCGTTCGACGTCGCGGATGTCGCCCGCATCGAGATCGGCGGCGCAAAGAAGATACAGCTCGTCGGCGACGACAAGGGCTGGAAGCTCCAGTCCCTCTACGGCTATCCCGCGGATGTCACCAAGATCCGCGAGAACCTCCTCAAGCTCACCGAGCTCAAGGTCGGCCAGGTCGCCAACGGCAAGAAGATCGAATCGCCCGTCATGATCGATATCCAGGACGGCTCCGGCAAGTCCATCGCGGCGCTGCCGATCGGCGGCACGCACACGTCCAAGCCGAAGGGTCAGGCCGCCATGTACGGCGGCGGCGGATATCCCGACGGCCGCTACGTCGAGTACAAGGGCAAGACCGTGCTCGTCAAGGATACCCTCGACGCGTTCGACGGCGACCCCAAGAAGTGGGCCGATACGCGCATCGCCTCCGTCACCGCTTCGGATGTCGTCAAGGTGACCTTCAAGCATGGCAAGGAGGAGGTGAACCTCTCCCGCGCCGATTCCAAGTGGACTCTCGCCGGACTGGGCGCGAAGGAAGAGCTCGACACCTCCAAGACGTATTCGCTCGACTCGGCGCTGAGCTACCTCGACTTCAACGACGTGGCCGACCCCAAGAAAACCGACGAGGAACTCGGTTTCACGACCGGCGCCGTGTACACGGTGACGCTCAAGGACGGACAGTCCTACACCGCGAAGGTCGGCGGCAAGAACGGTTCCGATCGCTGGGTGCGCCTCTCGGCCTCGTTCAATGCCGTCGGCACCAACGCCACCGAGAACGCCGCAAGCAAGAAGAAGGTCGACGAGTTCAACGCCAAAGTCGGCAAGTGGACATACGCCGTGTCGTCCTATTCGGCCGACAACATGTCCAAGAAACGCGCCGATCTCGTGAAGGCCAAGGAAGAGCCCAAGAAGGACGAAGCCAAGAAGCCTGCCGCCAAGGTCGAGTCGAAGCCGGTGAAGGTCGAGGCCAAGCCTGCCGCCAAGGCCGAAGCGAAGCCGGCCGCCAAAGTCGAGCCCAAGCCGGTGAAGGTAGAGGCCAAGCCGGCTGCCAAGACCGAGTCTAAACCGGCTGCCAAGGTCGAGTCGAAGCCGGTGAAGGTCGAGGCCAAGCCGGCCGCCAAGGCCGAGGCCAAGAAGCCTGCAAAATAGTCATCCATCATCTCCACCTCATCACCTTCCCTCTTTCCCATGCAACCCAGCATAAAATTCATGCGTCGCGTCGGCACCTGGCGACAGGTGGCCGATGCGGCACGTACGACAATCCGGATGGAGGAGGGTGTCAAGGAACCTTCTTCCCGCTGGAAGAAGCGGATACTCCTGGCGGAGCATTCGCCCATTCGCAAGATGATCTTTTCGTGGAAGTGGCTTGACCTGCCTTATTGGGTGTCGGTGCACTTCGTGCGGCACAAGTTCGGCATAGAGCATTTCGTCTCTACGCAGCGTACGGACCGCACGGGCGACGACCGCACCGGCAAGCGGCAGGACGCGCCGGTGATGCACGAATGCTATGCGAACGTGCAGTCGATAATGTTCATCTCGCGGCGGCGTCTGTGCAGCCAGGCGTCGCCCGAGACGCGTGCGGCGTGGAAGCTGGTTGTCGATGAAATAGCGAAGATCGAGCCCGAGATAGCGTCCTGCTGCGTGCCGGAGTGCGTCTACCGCGGGTTCTGTCCCGAGTTCAAGCCCTGCGGCTTCTGCGGCTCGCCCGCCTACAACAAGATGCTTGAAGCCTACCGCAAGGTCGAGTAGCTCAGGCAACCCGACGTTTGTGGCGCGGGTGCATTCACGCGGTCGCAGACGTAAATGATTGGCAATGCGATTTCCATGTTTTTTGGCCAGTGTGATTCTGGCAATACATGCCATGGCGGGATCCGTCGCGGCCTCTTATGAAGTCGGGTTTGACTATAACTACCGGTCCTATGACGCGATCTTCCCCTTGATGCGGGAAAGCTTCCTTGAAGAAGATCGTACGATCACTTCTTTCATTGAAAAACGGCAATCCTCATGGCATGACAGGGAACTCGTCACGAAGACAATCCAAAGTTTTCGCGCCGAATATCCCGAAGATGACGTGCCCGACAAGGATCTCGAGCAGGCACTGCGGCAAATCCAGATTCGGCACATGCCAGGGACGAAAATCCTGACCGTGACGGTTGATTATGAAAATCAACGCTTGAGCGAATGCCTTGCCGGGACGTTCGCACGTTCCCTTGTGCGTTACGTTGACGAAGTGAACGAACGGGAGGTAACGCGCGACCTTGCGTCGTTACGGGAGGAGCTCAAGAAGAAATATCAAGAGTATATCGATTTGAAGACTGCAGCTGAAAAAAGCCGCAAAGGGGTAAAAGATCATGGGCTTGCCCAGCCTGCAGAGTATGTCCGGCTAACTCGCCTCAGAAACGAAAAGGTCTTTCCGGAATACCAGAAGTTGTTCTTGGAGGAGGAGCGCCAGACGCGCGCACGGAACCTGGACAGGATCATGGCGTTCGCGTTGGGACCGGCGCAATCGTCAGGCCAGGCGGAGTCGGATGTCAGGAAGCGGTGTCTGAAAGCCGAAAGACTGGTTCTGAAGGAAATGGAGCGCCAGCGCCGGGAGTGGAATGATCGTTGGAAGGATCGTCTTGAGCAGATTCGTCTTCGCGCAGAATGCCCACGACGGAAATATCTTCTCCTCCCTCCGGATGAACTTGACGGTTCGTGCGGGACAACGGGGCCCTGCGCGCGAGATGTTACCGTTAACACGAATTCGCCCCTCTATGGCTTCTTGGGATGTCCGTTCGGCGAGAATTCTACGGAAGCAGAACATTATGTTCGATGCGCTCAACCCTTCGAAGGATTCCCTTGGGTACGCTACGACACGTGCCGCGACAACCGGAATGTGGCGCGGTGCGATGCGCGGCTGACGTTCCGCACAACAGGACTGTCCGAAGTCCCGTTTCGCCGCATGCTTCGCGTTCGGGATGTGTTCCAGAAACTTTACGGACTGGCCTTTGCTGAAGAACGCAGGGGTGAGGATTATTTTGCTGAAGCATACATGCAACCTGGCTATCGCGTAGGATTGTTCGTTGTCAACACCCTTGTTCCGGTTGGGGACGCCTTGCGTGTCGAATATGTTTTGGGATTCGAGGTCGTGAACGAGCAGGTCCTGCCGGGATGTGTCCAACGTATGCAGGACACCTTTCTTTGCAATTGGCATGATGTTCTTCATGTGACGGAAATTCCTCAGACGATGCGTAACGACGACACGGCCTGGACTTATCGGGTGGCAAAAGGGCTCACAACGGAAGAATTGCTCGACGAGGCGATACGGACGGGAGATCGCACAATCCTCAAGTCGGGGAAAAATGAGATAGGGATGCCTATCAGCTGGTCTCGATGTGGAACATCCTCTGGATATTTCGCGCAGCATGCCAATGGCCAAAACACGGGATACTGCTGTACGGAATGGGAGGCCGACCTGTTTTTCGCACATGTCGGATCGTTCATCAAGCTTTGCGACCTTGAAACGCAACAACGGATTTCTACGAAACTCTACCATCCAGACATGTTTCGCCGTCGCGAGAAGGGGAAGACGGGTGACTATATCGTCGGGGCCATCTATTGCGACCTGATTCCAGGCGACCGCGTGACATGGGATACCGCCGAGGCTCGAAAGACGGGAACTGTCTGCGAAGACGGTGAACCCGGGGAATATTGGGATTGCATCAAAAAGAACATGAAGAACGTTGTGACTATTGAAAGAGCCAAAGAGGAGGACTGGAGACCAACGGAGCTTACGGAAGAATTTTCACGCCGCCGCTATGAAGTCGGCCGCAAGAGCGAGCAAATATACGCAAGCATGTGGCGCTATCGCTCACGGGAAGCGGATGTCGATTTTGCTTCCGACACAAACTTTGTCGCTGTAGTAAACTTTTTGGATGCATGTCTTGCCGACCGGCAACCCGGCGTCTATGATCCGCCGCACACGGAGAGCATACTCGATCTCAATTATCCTTCGCGTAAATTCGCCCGCCGGAAGGTGCGCCATCGGGAGAATATGCGACTCGCTGAACTCCAAGCCGCCCTCTACAGTGCCCGCAGAAGGATTCTTGACGGTTTCTTCTCCAGGAGGACATTTGGCATCGATGTGCCTGTCTCGGTTGCGCGCATGCTCAGCCTTTCGCGATACGAATGCGAAAGATACGGCGCAGATCGCGAGTTGTTCAAGCAGTTGGATTCATCGTACTTGTCCAGGCACATGGTCATTCCTCTCCATTATCCATTGGTCATACCGCCACATGTGTTCACGATCAACGATATCGCGCGGGCAAAACGTATCCTTGCCCCCTTTGAAGATCGTCTTGTTGATTTTGGCTACGAGAAAGGGGATGGGAGCAGAAAGACGGAAGGTGGGGATGTCGTCCTGATGATATACGAGATACTGTATTCCGCATTTTCTTCGCCGAAAGGCCATGAGGCTGTTGCCGACATGATACCACATTGCCGTACGATTGTTGCGGCAAACCTGCATCAAGACCCGATGCTCTGGCTTGTCAGGCGTGTAACCGTTGAATTCAAGGACAACCCTGCGGCTTGGAAGTTTGCGGAAGATGTGAAAACTGAATTGGAGCGACTGGAACGTATTTCATTTGCTGGCGGAAGGGCAAAGGCGAAGGAACTGCTAGACAAGTGGCTCAATTCGGCTTGGGCAAAGAAGTGGTGGACAGGAGAGCCCGACCTCTGACCCCCCCAACTTCCCAACCCCCAACTTCCCAACCCCCAACTTCCCAACTCTCAACTTCTACACGTTCTACATGTTCTACACGGCTAAAAACTTCAACTCCCACTCTTCCACTCCCACTCCAACTCCAACTCCCCCTACACTACGGCAATTAAACACGCCTTATTGCAATAAATCATATTGGTTATTGCAATAAGCGCACAAGAAATGCTATAATCTACGGCAAGCCATGGAGGCTTGTCATGAGCAGAAGTCTAAAAAAGGCCATTCAGGAACAGAAACTGGAGCTTGAACGTCTTCAAGCGGAGAAAACGCTAGATCGTTCGCCGATGAAGAAGGTCGATGTCGACAGTCCTTTGGCGCAGGCGGTTGTTGGCATGAGACGGTCTGGCAAATCTGTTGTCTGCAGAAAGGCGATGACAGATTCTGCCGTTGCCTTTGGATACGTTGATTTCGACGATGAGGTACTTGCCAAGATCGATGCCTCGGAACTGGACGATGTCCTTCAGGTTGTCTATGATGTATATGGCAATGTCGACAACTTCCTTTTTGACGAGATTCAGAATGTAGAAGGGTGGCATCTTTTCGTCAACCGCCTTCTTCGCGGCGGGAAACATGTCGTCATAACCGGTTCGAACGCGCGTCTGCTCACAGGCGATCTTGCGACGCACCTGACGGGGCGCCATATTCCCATATCGGTCTTCCCGTTCTCGTATGCCGAATACTGCGCATGGAACGGCGTGGAATCGGAGGATGCATGGAGAAAATATTTCTTCAACGGCGGACTCCCGGAGACGTTTGCTCTGTCCGACCAGAGGGGGTATGTGTCCGCCTTGTACAATTCGATTCTCTCGAAGGACATACTTGGACGCCGCAAGGTAAGAAACGCGCAGCGGTTCATCGATGCCGCATACGTATTGATGCAGCAGTTTGCCAGAGAAGTGTCGTACGACGCCCTGGCGCGCAAGGCTGACGTCTCAAGTGCGCATACCATGCAGACGTACATGGGGTATCTGGTCGAATCATATCTTGTTTCGCTTGTCCGCAGATATTCCACGAAGCCTGCGGAGCGTATTCGCAACGAGAAGCTGTATGTCACCGACCCTGCGTTCATATCATACTTCACGGGTGTGCTGGGTTCGGACGAAGAACTGGGCTGGCGACTTGAGAACATCGTCTATCTTGAACTGCTTAGGCGCAGGGAGGATGACGATGCCGAGATATATTACTACAAAGACCAGACAAGCGACATAGACTTCTGCCGCGTGAGACATGGGAAGATCGTCCAGTTCATCCAGGTGGCTTATACGATAGACGGCGTAAAGACCCGCAAGCGCGAGGTCGAGTCTCTTTTTTCCGTTGCGAGAAAGACAGGCTGCCCCAACCTTCTGCTCGTCACCGACCATGATCAGGAAACCATTTCTTCGGACGGTTTTGTTGTCGAAGTCATCCCCGCACGAAAATGGCTTCTTGCCAATCCCCACCCCACCCCCTAACCAATTCCCCTCCCCCTCCAACTCCAACTTCCCCCTCCAACTCCAACTTCCCCCTCCAACTCCAACTCCTCCCTCCAACTCCCTCTCCACGTTCTACATGTTCTACACGGCTTAAACCCTCATATACTCACATGGTCATGGCACGACATAATGAAATCATCAGATTTTCCGTGATGTATAGTCTTGCTTTTATGGTACTTTCTTCTAATGCCATAGGCTATGCGCCGGATCCTAAAAAGTACGACAGGGCGTTGCGTAATGTTGTAGAGTCAAGGTGCAGGGACTTTGAAAAACTTGGTGTAACGATCGATCCGGCGCGGTTGAAGTATGGAGAAGAGGAGATTGTTGATTCGTTCCTTAACGGAAGGGAATTCTACAGAACGCCATATAAAAAAAGAATTCCTTTGACAGAGAAGTTGGACTGGTTGAGCAGGTTGTTGGGCAAATGCTTCGAGGAGCGATATAAGGCATGGGCGACTGCTGTAGAAAATCGAAAGAAGGGGACATCCCCTAGGTGGACTCCTGATCGGATACGGGCACGGCTTAATGAACTTGCCATGCTCCCGGAGTCTCCCGTGAAACTAGATGATGGATTGTGTCGTAGCAGTACCGCAGGTGACGTTGCCAGAATCGATTACAAATGTATCCATTGTGGGCGTCATACGGTCTATACTGATGTGGACAATAAATGTCATAATCAATCTCCGGAATATTTCAAACGAATTGCCGGCGAAATCAAGGAATGGGGACTTGATATAGAGGTTGACGGTCGGGACGCGTGTCCTGACTGCTGCAAAGAACCTCATGATTTCAAATTGTCCACAACGCCGGAGGTGTGTCGCATCAGGCCTGATGCAAGAATTCAAGATGACAGCATGCCATCGATAATGCCAGGCATAGACTTGAAAGTTGTAGGCCTGAGAAAAATGCCCGGGCAAGAGGTGTTTTCATTTAAGGTGCAATGCGTCCTGCCTGAGGCATGGGTAGGTAAATACGGTACGTATTATGAGGTCTATGCCGCCACTAATGACTTGTGTTTCCTAGCGTTTCTGCCAGCTGACGCCTCGTTGAAATATGTAGAACCACGTGTGACAAGGATGGGGAGAAATCGAATGCGCCTTTCAAAGGTCATTGATTTCTCGTGCATGCGGGCCGAGGTGAGGGCCAATCGGACTGAAGCCGTCAAGAGTGTCCGTTCGTCAGAGCTGCTTGACATTCCGCCAACTTATTTTATTGTAAACGGGCATCGATTTGCCGCTGATGAGTCTACGGCGGAAGCCTTGCTTGCGTTTGTACAAGGATATACGACGTTCATTAGTGGCTATTTCAGTGATCATCATCCAATTCAGCGTGCATTGCCAAGATTAAGGGAGTGCCTCGGCGTAGTTCCCCAACCACCTACCCCCAATCACTAACCACCTAATTACCCAACCACCTAACCACCCAACCACTCAACCATCCTCCAACTCCAACTCCTCCCTCCAACTCCCTCTCCACGTTCTCCATGTTCTACACAGCTAAAAACCCCAACTCTCCAACTCCAACTCTCCTCTCCAACACTCCCCCCCACCCCCACCCCCTACCCCCCCAGAAAGATGACACGATGAAAAGAATATTGCCCATATTCGCTGCGCCGTTACTGGCGCTCCTGTGCATGACGTCTGACGCCTTTGGACAGACCGGACCGCACTCTGCGGTACTTTCTGACGCCGCCGTGGAAATCCGCTTCGCTTCCCCCGAAGACGGTCTTGGCTGCGCAGGCATCGTCAACCGGCTCGTTGCCGGCGAACGCTTCGTGGATCCAAGACCGCAGGGCGCGACGCTCTGGGAGATTCTCCTGCGCGATGCCCAAGCGCCGACCAACGAGCCTTTGCGCGTGAACAATCGCGCTTCGGCCATGAATCGCGTGTTCGAGAAGTCGGGCGGAACGGCAAGGCTTTTATTCAAAGGCGTGGATCTGCCGGGTGAGAGCCAGGCGATGGACGTGACGGCGACAGTCTCGCCCGGCGCGACTCCCGGCGAAACGGAATGGCGGATATCCGTTACGGTGCGGTCGAAGAGATGGGCCGTTTCCGATGTGCGCTATCCGTATCTCTCGAATATCGGCGCGGGACGTCCGGTCGATCTGCTCGAGCCGTCTCTCGGCATGGGTGCGAGACTCCTTAAGGGATACGGCGCGGACGCACCGTCGCTCTTCCTGCCATATCCAGGCGGATATCCGATGGCCTGCGCGTATATGCGCGGCGGTGGCGGTATTTATCTCGGCGCTCACGATCCGGACCAGTGCGCGAAGGGAGCGCTCTTCCGCCACGGACACGACTTCTGCTTTTCCCATACCGCGGAAAATGCCGGTGTGCCGGGAAAGGCCGACGGCACGCCGCGATACCCCATCATAGTCAAGGCGTTCAAGGGCGATTGGTGGGAGGCCGCAAGGGAATATCGTCGCTGGGCGCTCGCGCAGAAGTGGTCGAAACTTGGTACAAAGGCCGTCCGGACCGACTATCCCAGGCGCATGGCCGAGCTTGATCTCGCGTTTATCGCCCAACTCGACGCGAACATCGTCTCCAACTACGTGCAGAAGCTTTCCAGGAACGGATGGGAGAAATACAACAAGATCGTGGAATGGACGATATGGGGCAACCAGCCGCACGACTGCGGCTATCCCGATCTTCTTCCGCCGCGTCGCGGCGTGAAGGAGACCGCGCAGTGGGCAGACCGCGAACATGGCGTGGGGATCATGCCATACACGAACGCACGTCTCTGGGCGATGGATTCCGTAACGTTCCAATATGCCGTCGTGGACGCCGTGAAGGACATTTCCGGCGCGGTGCCTGTTGACTTCCGCGTGAAGAAGTGGAACCGGCGGTTCGCGGCGATGTGCCCTGCGGCCGCGCAGTGGCAGGAGGTGCTCGTCTCCAACACCATCGCCACGGTGGAGGCGACAGGCGCGACTGCAATCTATCTCGACCAGATCACGTGCGCCTGCGTGCGCGGATGCTACGACCGTGCCCACGGACACACGCTCGGCGGCGGGTCCTGGTGGACCGATGGATACCGCAAGTCTCTCTCGAAGATCCATGCGAAGCTTGCTCCGCGCAACATACCCATTGTCTCGGAAGAGGGTGGCGACGCCTGGAACGACGTGGTTGACGGACATCTCCTGCCGTCGATGGCGACGGACGACGAAGTGCCGTTCTACCCCGCCGTGTATTCGGCGTATTCGACCTACCTTGGCACGAACGTGAATCCCGAGGGGATTGACTTCGGGATATACTTCAGGAAGATCGCGAACGCGACGGTCTGGGGCGTGGTGCCAGGTTGGATGTACTGGGCGGATCGCGTTAAATACGCGAAGTACGGCGAAGCGTTGAAACGTGCCGCCGCGTTTCGCGCGGCAAATCGCGATTTCCTGTGCTATGGTTTTCTTGAAGGTGATTTCGCGTCGCCCGACGGCGTCGTCGCCGCCCGCTGGACGGATGCGGCCCGCCGCCGCGAGGCGGTGGCGTTCGCAAACCTGACGGAGCGTCCGGTGGAGGTATCCGCCTTCGGGCAGACGTGCACCGTGGCCCCGTACTCCTTCGCAATGCTCCGCAAGAATCCGTAGTCCGCACCGATTCGCGTTTCCATGTTAATCGCGGATGCGCCCGCTGATTCGGCTGAGACAGTTTATAATTGACAGAACCGCTGGGTGGGGGGGTATAATGCAAGACATAGTTTTTCACCCGACTAGAGGATTTGTACATGAAGAATCTGTATGCCCTTTTGATCGTGTCGTCCATTGCCGTTGGATCGGCGCAAGCCGCCATTGATTTCATCTGGTATGCGGACAACAGGCAGGCGTCCGGCAACTTCAACGGATGCTTCAACGACGGCTCGCACTGGTTCCAAGGGACGGTTTCATCAGGCGCGACTGGCGTTGAGCCGTACGGCGCCACAAATACAGCGCTGTTCCAGCATGGAACGGACTGGACAGTCACGTTCCCTACGGATGTGGACGTCTACACCAACTACGCAAGGTTCTACCTGAAAGTGGAGCCTGGCGCAAAACGGACTTTCGACGGTACGGGCGCGACATACGCGCATCCGTACAACGAGGCCGGCGACTATCCGTATGATTCGCAGCTTGCGTTCTACTGGCGTGCAAGTGCGTCTGACGGTGTATCGAACAAAGATGTCGTCAGGACGCTGAACAATCAGGGGAAAATAGGCGGTGTCGTCGGCTATCAAAACAATCCGTCTTTTGAATTTACCGACTTCAAGTTCCATGCGGAATCGCCGACAGGCACGAAGGACATGAAACTAGTCTTCGAGAAGGGTACGTACAATTTCCTCAATCCCTGCGGAGTGAACTGGGACAAGAGCGTCCAGTTCCCGTGCGTATACTTCTTCGGCGGGCAGGCCACGGCCTTCTATCAAGACAAGAACGAGGTCGTGTTCGAACGTCGTCATCGGACATTATGCAGGCACGGCGCCAGACAATGCCAAGTGGCGGATCGTAGGAACGCCGTTGACCAACGCCCGCGGACAGGTGTCCTATGAAAATGGCGACATAGTCCTGCAGTCCGTAAGCGCCGG
>JAEEGL014811071.1_pt1 | contig 16059 bp, 15 predicted proteins | sample 9134231 | NCBI WGS metagenome assembly JAEEGL01 (sample SAMN16246548, study PRJNA631951) | gut metagenome | biome: gut microbiome; feature: rumen; material: fiber-attached | host: Bos | place: Iran: Karaj | collected 2018-10 | reverse complement strand
GGCACGTATCATAAACTGCTCTGAAGGCTTGCGCCGGGTAATCATCTCATAGAGTAGGAATAGCACATGACCACCATCGAGTGCCGGGATGGGCAGAATGTTCATGAACGCCAAGATGATGCTGAGGAAAGCCGTCATCTTCCAGAAGATATACCAGTCCCATGCGGCAGGAAACAGGTTGCCAATGGCCCCAAATCCTCCCAGTGACTTTGCTCCGTCGGCAGTAAAGATGTACTTCAGGTCATCAACATAGCTGGCCAGCACGTTCCACCCATACTTGATGCCTGCCGGGAAACTCTCGAAGAAACCATACTCGGTGACAACAGGTTTGTAGAGGTCTGCCAGACTCTTAACGGTAAAGCCCAGTTTTAACTGTGGCGTGAGGGTTACCTGTGTGGTGTCAGGTATTGCCTTTTCAGCATGCTGATAGACGATGGTAACGGTGCGTGCTGCTACGCTGTCAGCTGCCGTAGTGGCTGTCGCCAACAGGTCACCGCGGTGGCTCAGCTGGTCGACAAACTCGTTGTACGAATCAACGGGTGAGTCGTTGATGGCAAGCAGGCGGTCGCCTTTCTGCATACCAATCTGTGCGGCAGGAGTGCCTGGCAGTATGCTATCGACCTCAGCAGGAATGAGGGGACGTACGAACGACGGGTCGGCCTTGATCATGTTTAGCAGGTTGAGATTGCCGGGCAGCGAGATACTCATCTTCTGACCATTGCGGATGATATCAACCCGATGGGCTTCAGAGATGTTGCGGTAGAGGTCGGCCGAGAACTCCTTGAAGGGCGCTTCTTCGGTGCCTATCAGGATATCACCATCCTTGAATCCATAGCTTTTGGCTTCTTGGTTGAACTTCATACCCAGTGTCATATCGCTGACAGGTATGTAGCTGTCGCCCCAGTGGAATAGGATCATGGAGTAGATGAACAGTGCTAGCAGGAAGTTGACCAGTACACCGCCAATCATTATGAGCAGACGCTGCCATGCGGGTTTGGTACGAAATTCCCAGGGCTGCTCAGGACGTTTCATCTGTTCTGTGTCGAAACTTTCGTCAATCATGCCCGAAATCTTGCAGTAGCCTCCCAAGGGTATCCAACCGATACCATATTCGGTATCACTCTTTTTGGGCTTGAACTTAAGCAGGCTGAACTTGTAGTCGAAGAAGATATAGAACTTCTCGACGCGTACACCAAAGAGCTTGGCGAAGAAGAAATGGCCGCCTTCGTGCAGGAGAACCAGCAGCGAGATGGCCAGTACGAGTTGTAGTGCTTTGATGAAAAATATTTCCATGTGTTATGATTTGCGTTTTATTATTTCATTAATTCAGAGGCTATGCGACGAGCTTCAGCGTCGGTTTGCACGTAGGTGTCGTATTCAGGCGTTGCTGAGAAGGTGCAACGCTGCATGGTCTCGCTGATGATATCGCTCATCTGCAGAAAACCGCAACGGTCTTCCAGGAACCCGCGGTTGACAACCTCGTTGGCAGCATTGACGATACACGGCATGTTACCACCTTTGTTTATGGCTTCGAAGGCTAGCGCCAAGCAGCGGAACTTCTTCAGGTCGGGCTCGAAGAACTCCAATGGTTGGGCAAAGAGGTTCAGACGCTCGCTGCTGAGCGACAGGCGCTGCGGGAACGAGAAGGCATACTGGATGGGTAGCCTCATGTCGGGTACGCCCAACTGGGCTTTGACGGCACCGTCATGGAACTGTACCGCTGAGTGGACAATGCTCTGCGGGTGTACCAGCACCTGTATCTGTTCGGGTTGTACGCCAAAGAGCCATTTGGCCTCAATCACCTCGAAGCCTTTGTTCATCATGGTGGCAGAATCTATGGTAATCTTGGCGCCCATGTCCCACGTAGGATGGCGCAAAGCATCGGCCTTGGTGACGGTCTGCAGTTCGTCAAGGCTTTTCGTCCGGAAGGGACCGCCCGATGCCGTCAGTAATATTTTCTCGATGGGGTTGTCGTCCTCACCTACTAGTGACTGGAAGATGGCAGAATGTTCGCTGTCGACAGGTAGAATGGGTGTGTGGTACTGCTGGGCCAATTGGAGTATGAGCTCGCCAGCAACCACCAATGTTTCTTTGTTGGCCAGGGCAATGGCTTTACGAGCCTGGATGGCCTGGATGGTAGGAGACAGTCCTGCATATCCAACCATAGCGGTGAGCACCATGTCGATGGGGTCGGCCTGTACGATTTCGTCCAAGGCTTGTCTTCCGGCATATACCTTAACATCTGGCAGGTCGTCCATGAGGCGCTGTAGATCGTCGTAGCGCTTCTCGTTGGCCACCACCACGGCTGCCGGATGGTAACGATGAGCCTGTTCGGCCAGCAACTCTATGCTGTTGTTGGCTGTCAGACAGTAGACCTCATATAGGTCGCTGTGTTCCTCGATGACTTGTAGTGCCTGTGTGCCTATAGAGCCGGTGGACCCCAGGATGGCTATCTGTTTTTTCTTCATATCTCAAGTAATCCGTTGGGGATATTCATGGTAATCGTGCCCTGTGCGGTATCAATATTGCTGATCAGTTCGTCGCTAGCAGGGATAAGCATGCCGTTGTCCAACACAAACAGGATGTTGGCGGTCTGGTCGTCGATATCTATTATAGAGCCGACACGCTGGCCGTCAACGGCATTGATGATGTCGAATCCTACGAGGAAGGCCAGCATGGGGGCTTCGTCTTCTGCGTCTGCCAGTTCGCGTGGGAAATACACGTCACAGCCAGTGAGTTCACTGGCGCGCTGCTGACTGTCTATCTCGCTGAACTTCACGAGACATATCGAGTCGCTACGGAAACGGTACTCCTCAAGGAAGAACGGCACAAGGATGCCGTCGATGTCGAGTATGAGATAGTCTGCGTCGACGCGGTCGAAGATGTCGTCTTCAAACTGGAGCGATATCTCACCTTTGACACCGTGGGTCTTTCCTAGTCGGCCTATATGGTATACGTCTTCTTGCTTGATCATATTATTCCTGGATGTTCTAGTCTATTCTCTCTATCTTTGCACCAAGGGCGTTGAGGCGTGCCTCTATATGCTCGTAACCGCGGTCAATCTGTTCGATATTGCTGATGAGACTGGTGCCGTTGGCGCCCATGGCTGCAATGAGCAGGGCAATACCTGCACGGATGTCGGGACTCGACATGCGCTGGGCACGTAGCGTCAACTTCCGGTCGTGACCCACGACGACAGCGCGGTGGGGGTCACAGAGAATAATCTGTGCGCCCATGTCGATAAGTTTGTCTACAAAGAACAGACGACTCTCAAACATCTTCTGATGGAACAGCACGCTGCCACGCGCTTGGGTGGCTACTACGATAAGTACGCTGAGCAGGTCAGGGGTTAGTCCTGGCCAGGGAGCATCGGCCAGCGTCATGATGGTGCCGTCGACAAACGACTCGACGACATAGTGCTTCTGACGGGGTACGAAGAGGTCGTCACCGTCGACGTCTATCTTGATGCCCAGTCGGCGGAAGGCCTCGGGAATGATACCCAGGTTCTTGAGTGACACGTCCTTGATGCGGATGCCGTCGCCACAGATGGCTGCCATGCCGATGAACGAGCCGACTTCAATCATGTCGGGCAGGAGGCGGTGGCTTGTGCCGTGTAGCTGGTTGACGCCGACAATGGTGAGCAGGTTGCTGCTGATGCCGCTGATGTTAGCGCCCATGCGGTTGAGCATGTGGCAGAGTTGTTGGATATAGGGTTCGCAGGCGGCATTATAGATGGTAGTGGTCCCCTCGGCAAGCACAGCAGCCATGATGATGTTGGCCGTACCAGTCACCGACGCCTCGTCGAGCAGCATATCGATGCCCTTCAGTCGACGTGCGCTGATCTCATAGACGTTGCGTTCCTCGATGTGGCGGAACTTTGCACCCAAAGCCTTGAAACCCTGAAAGTGGGTATCCAGACGGCGTCGACCAATCTTGTCGCCACCAGGCTTGGTGACAATGGCTTTCCCCATACGTGCCAACAGTGGACCAATCATCATTACTGAGCCACGCAGTTGGGCACATTTGTGGACAAACTCGTCACTCTGCAGGTAGTCCAGGTTCAGCTCGTCAGCCTGGAAGGTGTAGCTTTTCGCTTCTGTTGTCACCTTTACGCCAATGTCTTTCAGCAACTGAATAAGGTTGTTGACGTCGCGGATGTCGGGAATATTGCTGATGGTCACGGGCTCGCCAGTCAACAGCGTAGCGCAGATAACTTGCAGAGCTTCGTTTTTGGCTCCTTGTGGGGTGATGGTACCACTGAGCAGGTGACCTCCCTCTATTTTAAAAGTACCCATTTATTTGCGTTTTTTGTTACGTTTCGACTCGTTGGCGACAGGCATGTCAATGCGTTCGAAACGGAATGAAGAGAGGTCTATCTGTATCTTGCCGTCGGTAAAACGTGCCAGGTCGTCGGCCACCTTCTCGTCGTCCATGGAGCCATGTCCCCATGTGACAAGGTCGCGCTTCATTTGGTTGGCTGTGATGCGCACCAGTTCGTCACGCTCCTCCCCCTCAGGCATGGCCTTTAGCTTCTCAAAAAGATCCTTCAACAGACGACCATAGTGGCGCATGTGTGCCTGACCGTCATTCTTGGGGTGTGCCATAGGCTGAGGCTTCGACTGAATCTTCTCGGCTTCACTGACGTCGTATGGCCAGTCGATGTCCAACTGTTTGTGGCTCATCAGGTACAGATGGTCCCACAGGGTCTGCTGATAGTCGATGCTGTCGCGTACTTGTGGATTTTTCATTTCCATCTGGCGAATGATGCTGAGGGCACAGCGCATACGCTCCTCTTTGGTGGGCAGGCTGACGGCCACCTCTACCATCTTCTCAATCTCACGGCCATATTCGGGCATGACCAGCTTGTCGCGCTGGGTGTTATAGTCTAATCCCTTGATATTCATTCTTTTTTCTTAACTCTTAATTCTTAACTCTTAACTAAATCAGCGGCTTGGCCTTGATGGCAACGAAGTCCTTCAGATAGAAAGGTACGAAGTAGGCCACGTCTTCAAACTGCTCGTTCAGGAAACGCTGCTCGGCCAGCGGCTGCATCCATTTGGCCTGGGGCTGGATACCTTCTATCAAATGGGCATTGGGGTGATTGATAATCTCCATGCACTTGGCGGCACCAGGCCCAAAGAAGTAGACGGGGCGCTCGTCGAGCCACTGCTTGTAGGTGTTCTCGTCGACTACGTCGGCACGCACCTCGCGAACCGTCTTCAGACTACGGTCGTAGAGGGCGGCATAGACCTCCATCCTGCGGGCGTCGAGCATCGGACAGAGCAGGGCATTCTCATCTTGGATGGTTTCTCTGAGCAATACGGGAACGCACAGCAGTTCCAGCGTGGGGATGGCCAGTAGCTTTAGGTTGCGGCCGTAGCAGACACCCTTAGCCATCGAAACACCAATGCGCAGACCGGTATATGACCCCGGTCCGCAACTGACGCTGACAGCGTCGAACGGTATGGCGTGGCTGTCGGTAAACGACATGGCCTCGTCGACCATGGTGCCCAGATGCTCGGCACTGGCACCTTTCTCGCCCTGTTCCGACTGCTCGAAGATGCACTGTCCGTCTTCCGACACTGCTACTGAACAGCCCGTGGTACTTGTCTCAATGTGTAATATACATGCCATAATTGGCTGCAAAGTTACAAAAAGTCGAGCGAAATACAAAACAAACGCGTTTGTTTTTATTACCGAGACGGAGTAACTTCGCGATTTTATCGCAAAGTTACAAAAAAAATCTCATTTCCATTTCTCATTACTCTTTTTTTTGTACCTTTGCAGTCAAGAAAATCAAGAAATCAGAAATTATGATACAGTCAATGACTGGCTACGGTAAAACTGTCGTAGTCTGGAATGGAAAGAAAATCAATGTAGAAGTGAAGTCGCTCAACTCCAAACAGCTGGATCTGACGACACGTATCGCACCCCTTTATCGCGAGAAGGAGATGGAGGTTCGCCAGCTGATAGCCGATCGTATCGTCAGGGGCAAGGTTGAGTTTTGTATATGGGTTGAGAAAGAGGCTAGTCAGGAGGCGGCTCCCGTCAACACTGGGCTGATGGACAACTATTATCGTCAATTGACGGGCTTTGCCCAAGACCACCAGCTGACAGATACCGACTGGCTGTCGTTGCTGGTGCGTATGCCTGACGTGCTGACCAAGACAGAGGTTGAACTGCTCAGCGACGAGGAGTGGCAGGCTGTCAGGAAGGGTGTCGAAGAGGCTGTTCAGCACCTGATCGACTTCCGTACACAGGAGGGTGCTGCCCTGGAGAAGAAGTTTAACGAGAAGGTTGACAACATAGAACGGCTGATGGCTTCCATTGAACCCTATGAGAAGGCGCGTGTGGAAAAGATTCGTCAGCGTATCGTCGACGGGCTGAAGCAGATTCCTGAGGCTGAATACGACAAGAACCGCTTGGAGCAGGAACTTATCTACTATATCGAGAAGTTGGACATCAGCGAAGAGAAGCAGCGCCTGACCAACCACCTGAAGTATTTCCGCGAGACTATGGCCGACAAGCCCGGCCAGGGCAAGAAGCTGGGCTTTATCGCCCAGGAGATGGGGCGCGAGATTAATACTACGGGTTCGAAGTCTAATCAGGCCGAGATGCAGAATATCGTCGTGATGATGAAGGACGAGCTCGAACAAATCAAGGAACAGGTATTAAACGCGCTGTAATATGACGAAGGGAAAGATGTTAATCGTGTCGGCACCGAGTGGTTCGGGCAAGAGCACCATTGTCCAGTGGCTGATGAGGGAGCATCCGGAGCTGAAGCTGTACTTTTCAATTAGTTGTACCAGCCGTGCTCCCCGTGGTACGGAACAGAATGGCGTGGAGTATTTCTTCTTGACGCCTGAGGAGTTTAGGGAAAAGATTCAGAACGACGAGTTCCTGGAGTATGAGGAGGTGTATGCCGACCGCTTCTATGGTACGTTGAAAGCACAGGTGGAGCGCCAGCGTGAGGCTGGCCAGAACGTGGTGTTCGACGTCGACGTGAAGGGTGGCGTGAATATCAAGAAATACTATGGTGACGAAGCCTTGAGCCTGTTTATCCAACCTCCATCTGTCGAGGAGCTGCGCAAGCGCCTGATAGACCGTGCCACCGATACGCCCGAGGCTATCGAAGAGCGTCTGGCTAAAGCAGAATACGAAATGACGTTTGCCCCTCAGTTTGACCGCATCATCGTCAACGACGACCTGGAGACGGCCAAGCAGGAGGCTCTAAGTGTTGTGAGAGATTTCTTGGGCCTATAGGCCCTATGAGCCCAATAAGTCCTATGAGAATCGGAATCTTTGGCGGCTCGTTTAACCCCATCCACAATGGCCACTTGGCTATTGCACGTGCGGCTTTGGCACAATGCGCCTTAGACGAGGTGTGGCTGATGGTGTCGCCCCAGAATCCATTGAAGCGACACGCCGACTTGTTGGACGACCGGCTACGTTTTGAGATGGCGCAACAGGCCTTGGAACATGTCGAAGGCATCAAGGCTTGCGACTATGAGTTCCGTTTGCCGAAGCCCAGTTATACGTGGAACACCCTTCAGCATTTGGCGAAGGACTTTCCTAATGATCGTTTTCTGTTGCTGATTGGTGGCGACAACTGGGCGCATTTCCAGCGTTGGCGCCATTGGCAGGACATCCTGCGCCACCACGACGTGGTGGTCTACCCTCGCGACGCGTATCGTGGCACCATCGACGTGCCACTGTTGGATGTCAGCAGTACACAGATTCGCCAGTGTGTCAAGGCTGGCGAAAGCATCCAGGGATTGGTGCCCGACAGCATTGTTTCGCTGGTCAACCAATATTACCGTTAGTCTTTTTCTTCTTCCTTCACCAGCTCTGGCAGTATGAAGATGGAGTGTATCTTGCGCTTCTCTACTGGGGGAATTTCCATGTAGTTGCGGTACAGGTCTTTAAGATAGGCATCCGGATTGGCTGGCGCCATGAACTGCTTGCCCTCAAACGTGATGGTGCCCAGCGGGAAGACGGCGTCCTGGCGGTGCATGATGCCGTAGCCGTTGTTGATGAGAATGTTCGACAGATAGGTTGTCTTCGGCCGTACAGACGCCACGAGGGCCCATAGTCCGCGGAGCAACAGGTATTTGCCGCCAAACCAGAATAGTTCGGCTGTAGAACGCAGCGAGTAGTAGTGGCTGCGGTGCAGGATGGAGTAGCTTTTTGAGATGCCCAGAGCCACACGCTTGACGAAACGTCGGCTGACGGTGGGGTAGTTGATCATGGGGAAGATATCGATGAACAACCCTTTCTGGTAGTCGGCAGCCATATCGTCCGAGGCCTCGACATAGAACGAGTTCTTGTCACGAACCTTGGCGATGGGCGACGGATAGCCGGGCTCTGTCGCGCGACTCTGCAGGAACATGGTTTCGGGCAGCTCCTGTGGAGCCACTTTGACGAAGCGCTGCAGGTCTTCCTCGCGCATGGCAATATCGATGTCGTCGTCCCACGGAATGAATCCGCCGTGGCGGACGGCTCCCAACAAGGTGCCTCCGTCGAGCCAGTAGCCGATGTGGTGCTTCTGGCAGATGCGGTCTATCTCCTGCAACATTGCGAGTTGCTTCAGTTGGCAACGGCGCAGTTGTTGCTGTTTATACTGTTCCAGAAAACTATTCTTCATGTTGTAATATGGATAAGGTACGATGTATGGCGTCCTGCATGGTGTAGCGGGGTGTCCATCCCAGCGTGTTCAGACGGGTGGTGTCCAGTAGTGCACGGGTGGCCACGGAGAATCCTTTCTGTTCGGTCGCTGTCGGAAGGTCGAACACGACATCTTTATTTGCCCATTCGGCACAATACTGGGCGAAGACTTTCAGTTGGACGTTACAGGCTTCGCACGCCACATTATAGGGCGTGCCTGTCGTGCCATGCAGCAGGATGTACAGCAGGGCGCTGACGGCGTCGGCGGCATAGGTGTACGAGTAGCACTGCTCGCCCTTGCTCTTGAGCACGATATCCTCACCGTTGAGGGCTTTGAGCAGAAATTGCGACGACGCCTTCGAGTCACTCATCAGCATGGTGGGGCCAAAGATGCGGCTCAGTCGGGCAATCTTCACTGTGGCCCCGCGTTCGGCGATATACGACTGGCAGAGGGCTTCGCTCAGGCGTTTCGACTCGGTATAGCATGCTCGTGCCGTCGACAGGTTCAACTGTCCCGTATAGTCTTCCGTAAACAGGTCGTTGCCCCGGGCATTGCCATACACCTCGACAGACGAGGGATACAGCACGGTGGCTCCCTGTTCTATGGCCATCTGCAGGGCGTTTCTGGCTCCCAGCACGTTGATGTCGATGGTCTCTATCGGGTATTGCGCATAGGCCAGCGGATGCGTGTTCGAGGCCAGTGGAAGGATATAGTCGACCTGCAACAGGGTGGGGAATGGTTGTCGCGCGTCTTGTTCCAGGAAGTGGAAGTGTGTGTCGTCGTAGTATTCGCCCAGACGGTTGGCAGCGTTCTCCTTGCTGCGTCCAACGGCATAGATGTCGATATTTGCTCCCTGCCGGTTGGCCAGCATCAGGGCGTCAATCAGACAGACGCCCAGCAACCCTGTGGCACCTGTAATGAGGAATCGCTTGCCATACAGCTGTTCAAACCCTTCTGTCTGGAGGATATACTGCAGGTCCTCTTGGTATAGAGCGTGTTGCTTGTTCATTTCAACCACGTGTCTTTATCCATCTTCATGTATCCCTTGAACATCTCCAGGTCGTCCTTGGTGGTCAACTTGATGTTCTTGTCCGAACCTGCGGCAAAGTGCAGCGTCTCACCCAGTTCGACCATCATGGTGTTGGTATACGATGAGCCGTAGATGCCAATGCCACGTTCGAAGGCCTCGTGATAAGCGGCGTCCAGTCGCCCGAAGCGGTAGGCCTGCGGAGTGCTCACTCGACGCAGCGTTTCACGTGGGATATACTGGCGGGTAGTGCTCTCATCGTCAGGATTCACGATGAATATCTGTTCGTTATACGGCAACGAGGTGACACCATTACCATACTTCTGGGCTTTCTCTACAACGTCTGTCAGCACTGTGGCGTCGACCAGCGGACGGATGCCGTCGTGTATCACCACGATATCGTCGTCGGCGAGCTTGCCTTCCAAGGCGAAGACACCATTGCGGATGCTCTCCTGAGCGCTGCCACCGCCCGACACTACGCCCTGCAACTTGCTGATGTTGAACTGGTTGGCATAGGCCCACAGCATGTCGTGCCACCCTTCCAAGCACACCACTTCTATGGCGTCAATCATCGGGTGGCGCTGGAAGCTCTCCAGCGTGTAGATGATGATGGGCTTGTCGTAGACATTGATAAACTGCTTGGGAATGTTCTGCCCCATGCGGTTGCCAGACCCTCCGGCGATAATGAGTGCGTAGTTCATAGATGCTTCGCGTTTGTTTTTGCTGCAAAGGTAGTGTAAACAGAGCGAAATACAAAAGAAAAAACACTTTTTTTGTTCTTGCCCAAAAGATGACGCACTGTTTTCGTTTTTCAAAGCGTAACTTTGACGCGGTGAAAACGTAACTTTGTGGTCGAGGAAACGGCACTTTGTCGTCAACGAAACGGCACTTTGTGGTCAACGAAACGGCACTTTGTGATTGACGAGGTTGAACGCGTTTTGACGAAAAGAGTTACCTCTTACCTCGACACCCCCTCAAACCCCGATGTACAAAGGGTTTGCGGCCAGGTAACTCTTCGCAGAGACTTACCTGAGACTTACCTAAGACCTCACTCCCAGATGTAAAAATGAAAGCGCGCGCGCCTTTTTGGGGGCGAGGGAGGTGTCAGGTAACTCTCAGGTAACTGTTTGCCAAAGGGTTACCTCTCTGTATCCCCTGTCTACAAAGGGATTCCCAGCGATTCAGGTAACAGTTAACTCTTTTTGCAGAAATTGTCCCTGTTTTTTTTGATGCTACGGCCATTGCGAAAAACATTTCTTTGGCAAAAGATGCGTGATAACGTTTTTTTTTGTACCTTTGCCACGCAAAAGGAATAATGTATGAAAAATCCAGCGAAGATAGACATTGCAGTACTGATATTGTTCTTCAACCGACCTGCACAGTTGCAGGGCGTGTTCGACGAGGTGCGCAAGGCCCGGCCGTCACGACTGTTCCTGTATCAGGATGGTCCTCGAGGCGAACGCGACCTGCCAGGCATTGAAGCCTGCAGGAAGATAGTAGAAGACATCGACTGGGAGTGCGACGTACACCGCATGTATCAGGAGCGTAACTACGGCTGCGACCCCTCGGAGTTTATCTCACAGAAGTGGGCGTTCTCGATGGCCGACAAGTGTATCGTGCTCGAAGACGACGACATCCCCTCGCAGTCGTTCTTCCCATTTTGCAAAGAGATGCTCGACCGCTACGAGAACGACCAGCGCATCAGCATGGTGTGCGGCTTCAACTACGACGAGAAGACGCCCGACATGCCTTACGACTACTTCTTTACGACGGCTTTCGCCATCAGTGGGTGGGCGTCGTGGCGCAGAGTGGTCGACCAGTGGGACGAGCACTACGACTTCCTGGACGACGCGTTTAACCTGCACCAGTTGGATGCACTCATCAAGGAACGCCGTTTTCAACAAGACTTTATTCCCTTCTGCCAGTATCATCGGCAGACGGGCAAGGCCTACTACGAGACCATCTTCCATGCCGCCATCTTCTTTAATTCGGGGCTGAACATCGTGCCGAGGGTGAATATGATCAACAATGCCGGAGCTACGGGCGAGGGTGTTCATCTGGCAGGCAGCAACGACGACCTGCCAAAGGCCATCCGACGCATCTTCACTATGGGTCGCCACGAGCTACAGTTCCCGCTGAAGCATCCGAAGTACGTGATAGAGAATGTGGAATACAAAGAAAGGATGTTCCGCATCATGGGCTGGGGACATCCTTGGATAAAGATAGGCCGATCGTTCGAGGAGCTGTGGATTAACATCCGACGTGGCAACCTGAAGCGCATCACGTCGGCATTGGCCAACCGCATCCGTATATGGACAGGCCGCTCGAAGTGGGATTAGTGCTGTCGGGACTCTTTTACTCTTCTGGCGATTTCTTCGCGTCTGTCGGCATATAACTGATAGAGCAGTGCACCGTTGCGCTCACTTTGTTCGCCGGTGAAGGCATTGTTCCACAGACGCATACCGCCAGCTGTCAGACTGCGGAAACCAGCATCATACCAACCTACCTGCAATCCGCAAAGCCACGTGCGGGCACAGAGCTCGTAGTCGTCGAACTGGAAGGGTGCAAAGCGGAAGTCGATATGGTGCAGATGCTGCATGAACAGCTCACGATTAATCCACATCGGGGCGCGATTGACTGCCGTTACGAAAGAGAAGTCGCCTGTCGTCTGTGAGACACCGCCGTGTGCCCACTGCCTGTCGTCTTCAAAAGCAATATCCAGTCCACCCTTGCCGCCTAAGATAGCCATCTGGGGATGTTGCCCGAACAGTTGAATGGCGCGCTCTACCCAGCCGATACCGTCGAAGTCGTCGTCGTCCTGCATCAGCGCAATATACTGTCCGTTAGCCAGTCGGATAGCTTTGTCGTAAGTGACATTCTCGAACAGGTCGTTGGCGCGTAGCAGGAATTCGTTGGCACCCGTCAGCGCTGCTGTCAGCTGTTGGGTATGTTCCTGTTTTGAACCGTCGTCAATAACGATAATCTCGGCATCCTTATACTGACGCAGTTTGGGCAGTACGTGGCATATCTGCAGGCTCTTGTCGTGAGACTGCAGGACGAAGGTTACCTTGGGCTCCTTCCTATATCCTTTGGCCACCCACGAGGCATGGCTCTTCTTTTGCTGACTCGTGCCTGTACGTTTCTGCAGGGCAAGCTTGATTTTTTCAATGAGTAGTTTCATGTGCTAATGTTTCATGGACTTTAACTTCCTATAGGCTATGACGAGCAGACTGCTCAGACGGGGTGGCAGGGCCATCACGATACGGCTGTTAAGCGACAGTGTGGGGTCGCTGATGTGGCGCAGGTCCTGATAGTGGCTGCAGGCCGCAAAGTCACGACTTTCAAGATAGCGCTCGTACATCTTGATGCGGTGCATGGTATAGGCCGTCTGTAACTTGTCCCAACGGGGTTGGAAGACGCGCTTGAGTTCTTCTTCAAACTCAATGTCCTTGGCGAGTGTGAAACTCTTCCAGGAATTAGGGATGTCGGCATTATACAAATAGATGCAGTCGCTGATGAAGTAGGCTTTAGGCTGTTTCATCAGCACCTTCATCTGCATCAGCTTATCCTCGGCATACATGTGGCCCATCTCTTGTTTCAGACATCCCTCAAGAATCTCTTTGCGGTAAAGTACGGCCCAGGCAAAGGGGAAGTGGGCCGTGCGGTTACAGATTTCCATGATGAGGCCGTCAGTGTTGCTGACAAGTCCTTCGTGGGGCGAGATATAGTGCTTGCCATGCTGGTCGCGGTAGGTGCCGAAGACTTCGTCGGCCTGTTCGCGGACAATAACGGGCCATGTGGCTGATAGTGCGTTGGGTAGCAACTCGTCGTCGCTGTCGAGGAACATCACGTAGTCGCCCTTGGCTTGCTCAACACCATAGAGGCGTGCTCCCGTCACACGCCGATTAGTAATATGGAACACGCGCAAGCGCGAGTCTTCCTGAGCCAGACGGTCGCAGATGGCTCCCGACTGGTCGGTGCTCTCGTCGTCGACGGCAATCACCTCGAAGTCGTCGAACGTTTGGTTCAAAGCGCTCCGCAGGCACTTTTCGACATATTGCTCTTTGTTATAAACGGGGATAACGATAGATGCTTTCATGCTTGAATTTGATGTTTGGTGAGAAAAAGGAAGGCTTCCTTGAAGATGGTAGAGCCCGTCATCCATAGGGTCAGACAATAGGTGATGCTGACAAACAGCACCTTAGCGCCAAAGCAGAGGTACAGGTTGCCGATGCCTTGGGTCAACCAGTGGGCTACGAACATCAGTACGACGCTGATAACCAGATAGGGCGAGATGTCCTTGAGCATCTCCAACAGTCGCAGACCAATCTCGTGACGAGCAAAGTAATGCCATACCAGCAGCCAGCCGACGGTGATGGCCACATAGACTTGGATCATGCGCTCCATGCCGTAAGGAGCAGTGAGCAGTACCATAGCCAGTTGTACTACGCACAAGGCGATGTTGCACCACATGTAGGTCGACGAGTGGCCCCGGCCTATCATCAGGTGTGAGAAAAGGTACGAGATGGGGTAGAAGGCGCCCATCACGCAGAGCCACTGCAGTATGATGGCACTATCCAGCCACTTCTCACCCAATAGGATGACAATGAATTCGCGAGCCACCAGCGCCAGTCCTAACATGGCGGGAAAACTGACAAAAGCCGTAAAACGCAGCAACTTGCGGAATATCTTTTTCTGACGTTCCCTGTCCTCGTCGGTTTTGGCAAATACGGGCTGTGCAATGCCGTTGAGCATGTTCGAGATGAGCGACCAACCCATGTAGTTCCACTTGTTGGCCTGTGTATAGTTGCCAACTACGCTGGGCGTGTACATGCGTCCAAGGATAACCGAGAAGATGTTGGTGTTGACAATGATGACAATGTTGGTCACGATGAGCTTGCTGCTAAAGCCGAACATCTCGCGGATGGGTGAGAAGTCGACAGGTAGGGTGGGGTGCCACTGGGCATAGTAGAACGTCATACCCGTGAACAGCAAACCATATACCAAGGACTGTGTGGCGATACCCCAGTAGGCAAAGCCACAGGCAGCCATCGTGACGCCTACAACTCCTGATAGCAGCAGGCTGACGAAGGCCACAATACTCTGTTGACGCACCTGCATATTGCGGAATAGCATGGCACGTGGGGCGATACCCAGACTGGTGATGAAGAATCCCAGAAAGATGTATCTGGCCAATGGCACCAGACGAGGCTCATCGTAGAAACGGGCAATCAGCGGAGCGCAGAAGAACAGTAGAAGGTAGATGCTAAGGCTGAACAGCGAACACGTCCAGAAGACAGCGTTGAAGTCGTTATGGCTCGCCTCCTTTCTGCGGTTCAGTGCAGAGATGAAGCCTCCTTCCTGCAGTGAGCTGGCAATAAGCGAGAAGATGGTCAGCATACCGACCATTCCATAGTCTGCCGTGCTAAGCAGACGGGCCAGAAAGATGCCGAACACGAGGTTCAGCAGTTGCTGTGCACCATTGCTCAGTCCGCCCCAAAAGAGTCCTTTCGCTGTCTTTTCCTTGAGTGATTCCATATTAGAATGTGCAAAAATACTACTATTTCTTTGAACTTCAAAGAAAAATGTGTATTTTTGCAGAAAATTTATGTGATGGGAGAAATGGAAAAGGTAAAGAAGCCCCGTCTGGAGTGGTTGGATGCCCTCCGTGGCTTTACAATGATAATGGTGGTGGCGTACCACGTGTGCCAGCAGGGTTTTATGATGCCTGCAAAGATTTCGTCGTCGATGCCTTTCCTGGTGCTTTTCCGTATGCCGCTGTTCTTCTTTGTCAGCGGATTTTTGGCCTATAAGGCAAATCTTCACTGGAATCTGCCGACATTAGGTCGACTGCTGGGCAAGAAGATTAGGGTACAGATGATTCCCACCATCGTGTTCTTCCTTTTTGCTGCGTGTGTCATACGTAGTGAGCCGACCTTTCTAAAGGCCGTAGACGCCATGTTTCACTCGACGACCAAGGGTGGTTACTGGTTTACGCTGGCACTGCTCTACATGTTCATCATCTACTATATCTTCTCGTATCTTGAGAGCAAGCTGAAGTGGAAGTCGTGCGTACCGATATTGTTGTTCTTTGTACTGTCGCTGGTGGTCTATGAGACGTGCTACCTGCCAAGGTATTTCTGGTGGGCCTATGGTCACCGGCCAGCCGTAACTGACTCATGGCTGCATGTTACCAGTTTCTTCCAAGTGATGCAGTATATGCCATTCTTCCTGTATGGCAATATCGTACGCCGCTATTGGGATCAGTCACAGCGCATCATGGACTCCCGCTGGTTCTATCCTATTATCATGGTGGTGGTCATCATCTGTACGCTGGATGCGCTGAGGTGGCATACGCTACGCATGC
>JAEEGL012171085.1_pt1 | contig 16059 bp, 13 predicted proteins | sample 9134231 | NCBI WGS metagenome assembly JAEEGL01 (sample SAMN16246548, study PRJNA631951) | gut metagenome | biome: gut microbiome; feature: rumen; material: fiber-attached | host: Bos | place: Iran: Karaj | collected 2018-10 | reverse complement strand
CTCTTCGACGGTGATGACGCCCTCTTTGCCCACTTTTTCCATAGCTTCGGCTAAAAAGTCGCCGATGGTCTCATCGCCATTGGCTGAAATGGTGCCGACCTGGGCAATCTCTTTTTTGTCCTGGGTGGGTTTGGAAACAGCGGAGAGGTGTTTTACCACTTCGGCTACAGCGGCATCGATACCGCGTTTAATATCCATGGGGTTGTGGCCGGCGGCGACCATTTTGGCGCCTTCGCGGTAAATAGCCTGGGCGAGAACTGTCGCGGTGGTGGTGCCGTCACCGGCTACATCAGAGGTTTTTGAGGCCACCTCTTTAACCATCTGGGCGCCCATATTCTCGAATTTATTCTCAAGTTCAATCTCTTTGGCTACTGAAACGCCATCTTTGGTGATGACCGGAGCGCCAAAGCCTTTATCCAAAATGACATTGCGCCCGCGCGGGCCCAGGGTAACTTTTACGGTATTGGCCAGGGTGTTGACGCCAACCAGAATGCGCTCGCGAGCTTTTTGATCAAAAATAATATCTTTTGCTGCCATGATAAAATACTCCTCTTTATATTATTAAAAGATTAACCTGCTATAATTATTCGATAATACCCAAGATGTCGTCTTCGCGCATGATGAGGTAATCGGCGCCGTCGATTTTGATTTCGGTGCCGGCATATTTGCCAAAGAGCACATTATCGCCCTCTTTTACGCACATGGCGATAACTTTGCCGTCGTCGCTCCGTTTGCCGGGGCCCACGGCCACAACATTACCTTTTAAGGGTTTTTCTTTAGCGGTATCGGGGATGATGATGCCGCCTTTGGTAGTGGTTTCTTCGTCGATGCGTTTAACAATGAGGCGATCGCTAAGTGGTCTGATGTTCATTCTATTCCTCCAACAATATTTGGGCAGCCTCTTTCCTGCCACGGAGGAGAAGATAGGGCGCTTTTTAGGGAGCGCAAGCCCCAAGGTGAAAAAAAATTATTTTTATGAATGTAAAATGTTATCTCTTGGTGGCAAAGGGGGAGGGCGGTTAAGCTCTTCTTACGGCGGTGATTTCCGGAATGGCTTCTTCCAGCATACTTTGCACACCATATTGCAAAGTGATGGTGGCAGAGGGGCAGTGGGCGCAGGCGCCTAAAAGGTGGACAACGGCCGTGGTGCCATCCATGCCCAAAAGATCGACGCTGCCGCCATCGGCAGCCAGAGCCGGGGCTATTTCGTCGTCGATGACTTTTTTTACCCGCTGATAGAGATCGCTCTCTTTATCGAGCTTAGAAATGTCTTCGGTATATTCGCTTTCGCTATCTTCATCATAAAAACCAAACATGGTAACCTCCCGGGCCTTAAAGGCAAAGTAACTCTAACGAGGCTATTTAACTTGTCAATAGAGAAAAAATAAGTATTGCCGTTGCTTGGGCTCATAAAGTATTTAAAATTAGTGCCGGACTGGGGCGGAGGAAAAATGTTTTACGCTCTGCAAAATAAAAAACTTAAAATCGCCAGCGGCAAAACAATGAATTATGTGGCTTTTGGCCACGGTAAAAAGCCGCTTGTCATTATTCCCGGGCTTGGTGATGCCTTAAAGACGGTTGATGCCGCAGCTCTTCCGCTCGCCTTTACGTATCGCCTCTTTAATAAGGAATATCGCGTGCATCTCTTTAGCCGCGTAAATGAGCTCCCCACAAGTTACAGCACGGCCGAGATGGCTAGTGATACCATAGCGGCTCTTAAAGAATTGGGAATTAAACGCACCGCTCTTATGGGCGTCTCCATGGGCGGCATGATTAGTGAGCATATAGCGGCCATGGCCCCGGATATGGTGGAAAAACTGCTTTTAGTGGTTACTGCGCCGTGCCCGGGCGCTGAGTGCCGGGCTGTGGTTGGCAAATGGCTCAAATGGGCCAGGGAAGGCGATTATAAATCGCTGGTCATAGACACGGCCGAAAAGACATATACTGAAAAATATTTGAAGAAAAACCGCTGGTTATATCCCTTTATGAAGCTGATGGGAAAGCCCAAGAGTTTCCAGCGCTTTATCACCCAGGCAGAGGCTATTTTGGCTCACGATGCCACGGAAAAGCTGGCCGCTATTAGCGCGCCGACCCTGGTTATCGGCGGCGAAGAGGATAAAATTGTGGGAGGAGGGGCCTCGCGGGAGCTGGCCGCCGGCATCAGGGGCAGTAAGCTTTACATGTATGAAAATTATGGCCACAGTGTTTATGAAGAGGCGCCGGATTTTAATCAGCGGGTATTGGAATTTTTGAGCAAGTAGCGGCGTAAAATCTTACCCCCACCCTGGTTTTTCAGTGCTTCGGCCTGGTAAAAAGCCTGAGGTTTAAGGTACTAGGACTTGAGGCAGGTAATGAATAATTTAATCAAAACGGTGACTTTTTGTATAATAACCTTAATTACAACCGCTATCTCAGCAGGGGAATACGACGCATTCACTGATGAGCGCGATGGCAATGTTTATAAAGTAGTTAAAATCGGCCGCGAAACCTGGCTGGCCGAAAATATGCGCTACACTAATAATGACATAGATTACAAAGAGTCCCAAAAGCCACATGAATATGGCTATTTATATAGTTTTGCCGCTGCGCAAAAAGTGTGCCCGGCTGGCTTTCGCCTGCCCACAAAAGTGGAATTTGACCGTCTCCTCACCACAGCCTATACCAGAGGCACAGAATCTGAAAATTTGCGCCATAAAACCTGGGCAAAAGGCAGAAATTTATCCGGTTTTGGCGCCCTCCCGGCCGGTAAATGCGAAAAAAGCGGCTGCTCATTTTTGGATGCTGAGGCCTATTTTTGGTCCGGTACGGCTCGCAATAAAATAACTGCTTATGGCCTCTATGTGGATATTAACAAAGCGCTGGTATCTTATGGAAACAGTGCCAGCTATTTATCTGTTCGCTGTATAGAGGAATCAGCCGAAAAGCAGCCGACTGACAGCCAAATTTTTACCGATCCGCGCGATGGAAAGGAATACAAAACGGTAAAAATAAATAACAAGATTTGGTTTGCCGAAAATCTGCGCTACGCTGGTGTAAAGCATAGATGGCCTAATGGCGATAAGAATATCGATGCTGCTTATGGCTACCTCTATAAATGGGAAGATGCCATGACAGCTTGCCCGCCCGGCTTTCACCTGCCAACCAGGGAGGAGTTTAATGACTTGCTGAAATATGCCGGTGACGGTCATAAAAGTGGCTTTAATGAAAAAGCCAGTGATAATTTAAGATCCAGCAGCTTTCTTAATGGCAAAGACACTTATGGCTTTGGGGCCTTACCAGCCGGTAAAAAATGGGGGAGAAGAAGCAGATACGATGGGTTCGGCTTTAATGCCCTCTTCTGGTCCAGTATGTCATATAGTGCTGCAGCAAATACTGCATTTTCCTTCACGATTAGAGTGTATAGGGACGACAAAAACATATTCAAATACCATAGGGAGGCCTATACGCATGATGATGCGAAGAAGAAATACTGGCTCTCTGTACGTTGCATCAAAGATTAACCCGCACTCTCAGGCTGGAGGTATTCATGGGTATTTATCTGCATCTGGTTAACGAAAATTTTCGGCGCTTTTAGAGGTTTATATGTATGGTAGGCATTTAAAAAATGTGTTTTTTGTCATGGCCTTTTTTATGGCCTCTACCGCCTTGGCAGAAGAATACGACTCATTCACCGATGAGCGCGATGGCAATGTTTATAAGGTAGTTAAAATCGGCCGCGAAACCTGGCTGGCCGAAAATGTAAAATACGTTGCTGAGGAAATAGTTTGTCACTCGGATGCTAAACATGGCGATTCTGTGAAGAATTATGGTTGCCTTTACAGTTGGATTGATGCGCAAAAAGTGTGCCCGGCCGGCTTCCATTTGCCCAGCAAAGTGGAATTTGACCGCCTCTTAGGGCATATCGGTAACGGGCAGGAAGGGTCAGATAATTTGCGCGCCGCTAGTTGGCAGGATGGCAAAAATACTTATGGCTTTTCTGCGCTGCCGGTTGGGGCTCATAAGTCCGAAAGCTGTATCCCTTTGGGCTCTTACGCCTACTTTTGGTCGGTTACAGAGTGCACTCAGGAGGGGAGTAATGGTGCATACTCTATGGTGATATCTCAAAATAGTGTTTCGGCAAAGAGCTGTAACAGCCAGGAAGATTTTCTTTCCGTGCGTTGTGTAATGGACTTGGAAGATGGTCACGCACTGAATACCTTTATAGATCAGCGTGATGGTCATAAATATAAAACAATAAAGATTAATGAGCAAATCTGGATGGCTGAAAATATGCGCTATATTTCCAAGAATATAGATTATAAAGCATCTGAAAAGCCTGGTGAATATGGATATTTATATACATTCGCCGATGCACAAAAAGTGTGCCCGGCCGGCTTCCACTTGCCCAGCAAAATAGAATTTGACCGCCTTTTGGCCAATGTTTATACCGAAGGAGCAGATTCTGAAAATTTGCGCCACAAAAATTGGGCTAAGGGTAAAAATTTATCCGGTTTTGGCGCCCTCCCGGCCGGTAAATGCGAAAAAAGCGGCTGCTCATTTTGGAATACGGAGGCCTATTTCTGGTCCAGTACGGAGCGAAATAAAATAATTGCTTACGGCCTCTATGTGGATATTAACAAAGCGCTAGTATCTTATGGAAAAATCGATAGATATTTATCTGTTCGCTGTATAAAGGACTCAGCCGATGCTGTAAATAAGCCGGCAGACAGCCAAATTTTTACCGACCCACGTGATGGCAAAGAATACAAAGTAGTAGAAATAGATAATAAACTTTGGTTTGCCGAAAATCTGCGCTATGCCGGTATAAAGCATTATTGGCCTAATGACGATAAGAATATTGAAGCTGTTTGGGGTTATCTTTACGAATGGAAAAAGGCCAAAAAAGCTTGCCCACCGGGCTTTCACCTGCCAACCAAGGAGGAGTTTGAAGACCTGCTGGAATATGCCAGTGCCGATGGCGCTGTTAAAAGCCGCAGAATTGCTAGTGCTAATTTAAGAGCTAAGAGCTTTTTTAATGGTAAAGATACTTATGGCTTTTCCGCCTTACCAGCCGGTATGTATTGGCGCCGCCGTTTTTCCGATGATTTCGGGCGCTATGATGCCTATTTCTGGTCCAGTACAGAGCACTCTCGGCACCATGCGTACATCTTGAATTTACGGGCATGTCAAGAAAAATCGGCTGACGTGTGGTGCACCAGTGTGAAACATCTCGACAAAATAAACGCCTATTCTGTACGTTGCGTAAGAGACAAAGGCGCTCAGATACCGGGCGAACGCAAACATTAACCAGGTTGGCTTTACTCTAGGTAAGAGAGATGATGTGCAGGCAGTTTAAGGCAGCAACACTTGAGGATAATAATGAATAATTTAATCAAAATAACGGCTTTTTGTATAATAACCCTACTTACAACCGCTATAGAGGCAGAAGAATACGACTCATTTACCGATGAGCGCGATGGCAATGTTTATAAGGTAGTTAAAATCGGCCGCGAAACCTGGATGGCCGAAAATATGAAATACATTGCTGAGGAAATAGCCTGTAACTATGATACCAAATACGGTGCTTCCCTCAAAAACTATGGCTGCCTTTACAGTTGGATTGATGCGCAAAAAGTGTGCCCTGCCGGCTGGCACCTGCCCACTAAAGTGGAATTTGAGCGCCTCTTGGTGCATGTCGGTAGCGGGCAGGAAGGGGCAGATAATTTGCGCGCCGCTAGTTGGCAGGGTGGCAAAAATAGTTATGGCTTTTCGGCGCTGCCGGCTGGGGCTCATAAGTCCGAAAGCTGTATTTCTTTTGGAACAGCTGCCTACTTTTGGTCGGTTACCGAGTGCACTCAAGACGGCTATAATGACGCTTACTCTATGGTGATATCTCAAAATAATGTTTCGGCCAAGATCTGCAATAATCAGGAAACAGATTTTCTTTCCGTGCGTTGTGTTAAGGACTTAGAAGATGGTCACGCACTGAATACCTTTATAGATCAGCGCGATGGTCATAAATATAAAATAGTGCAGATTAATAATCAAATCTGGATGGCTGAGAATATGCGCTATGTTTCCAAGAGTATAGATTATAAAGCATCTAAAAAGCCCAGTGAATATGGGCTGTTATATAAATTTACCGATGCACAGAAAGTGTGTCCTGCCGGCTTCCACTTGCCCAGCAAAATAGAATTTGACAGCCTTTTGGCCAATGTTTATGCAGAAGGAACAGATTCTGAAAACTTGCGCCACAAAAATTGGGAAAAGGGTAAAAATTTATCTGGTTTTGGCGCCCTCCCGGCCGGTAAATGCGAAAGAACAGGCTGTTCATTTTTGGATACTGAGGCCTATTTCTGGTCCAGTACGGAGCAAAATAAAATAATTGCTTACGGCCTCTATGTAGATGTCAATAAAGCGCTGGTATCTTATGGAAAAAATGATAGATATTTGTCTGTTCGCTGTATAAAGAACTCAGCTTCTCTTATTAAGCAGCCGGCAACAGATAGCCAAATTTTTACCGACCCGCGCGATGGAAAAGAATACAAAACGATAAGGATAAATAAAAAGCTGTGGTTTGCCGAAAATCTGCGCTACGCCGGTGTAGAACATTATTGGCCTAATGATGATAAGAATAATGATGCTGTTTGGGGCTATCTCTATGAGTGGGAAAAGGCCAGAAGAGCTTGCCCACCAGGTTGGCGTTTGCCATCAAAAGATGATTTTAATGAATTGATCGATTATGCCGGCGGCGGTGATAAAACCCGGAGACTTATTAACGCCGGCAATAATTTAAGAATCGCTAGTTTTAATAACGGCAAAGATACTTTGGGTTTTTCCGCGCTCCCTGCCGGTCACTGCGGGAGTAGCAAGTGCTACAATTTCGACTCCGAAGCCGACTTTTGGTCCAGTACGGAAACCTATAATTCTCATGCGTACAACTTGCACCTGGATAGCCACTATGCCAACATACAGAGAGGCGAGAAGGATGAAGCCTATTCTGTCCGTTGCATAAAGAAGATAGAAACTTACTGGTAACTGAGCGTAAATATTAACTAATTTTATGCTGTTGTTATTCTTTTTGTTTTTATTTGGTTATCGCTATTGGCAGGTTTTCCCAAAACACCTTTACGCCCCGGTGCCCCATCATTACCCCACACCCTGGTTTTTTAGCGCTTCGGCCTGGTAAAAGGCCCGAAGGGCAGTGATGAGCTCACCAATATTGCCGCTCATTATTTTGGGCAAATTGTGCAAAGTTAGGCCGATGCGGTGGTCGGTAAGGCGATCTTGCGGAAAGTTATAAGTGCGGATTTTTTCGCTGCGGTCGCCGGAGCGCACCATGGCCCGCCGCTGCTCACTTAATTCGGCCTGCTGCTCGGCCAACATGCGGTCGTAGAGGCGGGCGCGCAATATTTTCATGCCTTTGGCTTTATTCTTGTGCTGGCTCTTTTCGTCTTGCGACATTACCACGATGCCGGTGGGAATATGGGTGATGCGCACGGCCGAATCGGTGGTGTTGACGCACTGCCCGCCGGGGCCGCCGGATCGGCAGACATCAATGCGCAAATCTTTTTCGTCTATGTGCACTTCCACATCTTCGGCTTCGGGCATAACGGCCACCGTGACGGCCGAAGTGTGGATGCGCCCCTGGCTTTCTGTTGCCGGCACGCGCTGCACGCGGTGAATACCGGACTCAAATTTGAGGCATGAATAGACTTCGTCGCCCTCGATGCTGGAAATAATCTCTTTATAGCCGCCGGCGGCCCCGGGGCTCATGGAGCAAATATCCATTTTCCAGCCGCGGTCTTCCACATAACGGCGATACATATTAAAGAGCTCACCGGCAAAGAGCGCGGCCTCGTCGCCGCCGGTGCCGGCGCGGATTTCCAAAATAATGTTTTTATCGTCATCGGGATCTTTGGGCAAAAGGCGCAAAGTGAGCTCTTTAGCCACTTCGTCGGCTTTTTGGGCCGTTTCGGCAAACTCTTCTTTGGCGAGTTCGCGCATCTCCTGGTCGTCGCTAGTGCGCATCAGTTCATCGGCCTCTTTGTGGCGCTCTTGCAAATCTTTCCATTCCTTGTAAAGGGCTACCACCTCAGCGAGCTCGGCGTGTTCTTTAGCCAATTTGCGATAGCGCCCGGCATCACCGGCCAGTTCCGGATTGGCCATTTCGTTGGTTATTACGGCAAAGCGGGCAGCGACTTCATCGAGACGAGCTGTCATCTCGCTAACGTTATCCATCTGACGAACCTTTTTTTAATTGTGGGGGAAGAAAAAACTAAAGAGAATAATAAGGAAAACTAACGGCCGTATTTCTTGTTGAAACGCTCAACGCGACCGGCGCTGTCAACGAGCTTTTGTTTGCCGGTATAGAAGGGGTGGCATTTAGCGCAAATATCAATGGTGAAATCGCCCTTGGTGGAGCGAGTTTCAATGACATTGCCGCAAGCGCATTTAATTGTACAAACCGGATAATCAGGATGAGTATTTTCTTTCATTGCATATCTCCCAACAGCTTAGTGTTACAGCACATAAAAAAATGGAGGCGTGAACCGGACTCGAACCGGTGAGTCACGGTTTTGCAGACCGTTCCCTTAGCCACTTGGGTATCACGCCCCACTGGTTTGGACTTACTAGCAGAGCTCTTTCTTAAGGTCAACAACTTTTTTTAAAAAATGGTAAAAAAAAATTCGCGTCTCTGTTGGCAAATGCGCAGCTATATGATAGCTTCCCCTATTGTGTGAGTTCTACTCTGGTGAGGTTAATGTGGAGAATCACAATATAGAAATGAATGGAAGCGGTGCTGACCCTTGGGGCGCGGCGCCCAGTAATTCAAATAGTGGTTGGAGCAATTGGAGTGATATGCCTCCTCCTCCTCCTTCTAATCCGGGTTCTAATCCGGCTATTGCTGCCGGCAATGCCGTGGTGGAGCTCATCGGTACTTCAGAGCATTGCCGTGAATGTTTTCGCTTAAAACCCGGTGTTAACATCATCGGGAGAGGGAAAAATTCCGATATTTGTATAAATTACGGCGGTATTTCCCGGCAGCATGCAGCTATTGAAATAAAGCCCGATGGCGGTGTGGAACTTTGGGATTTAGGTAGTGCCAACGGTACTTCGCTTGGTGGCTCCCGCCTTACTCCAGAGCAGCATTATTCTTTGCAAAATCAGGATATCATCCTTTTTTCGCAGGTGCGTTTTACTCTGGCTATCAAGGATGAACCGGCTGCGGCGGCTGCCCCCCAGGCTCCGGCCTCGTCTCTGCCGGAGACCCGCATGGAAGCTGTGCCGCGTGAAGCTGCCCCGGCCGAGCAGGGCAGTGATATGCAGCCTCTGGCCAGCCGGCCAACGCTGGTTAATATGAATCTCAGCTCGCCTGATTACAGCTCCGAGAGTGCCGATAGAGCCGGTAAATTGGCCAAAGTTGAACAGGAACGCCGCCAACTGGCTATTCTTTTTCACTTGGCACTTAGGTATTTAACTAGAGATCCCAATGAAAACCCGGCGGCTATCCTCTTTAAAGTGCTGCCCAAAGTGGTGCCTTTTGATGCCGCTTTCATTGCTATTCCCTCCGGTGACGGGCGCTTCCGCTTTTTGACACATCATCAAGGTATAAAGCTGGCCAAACAGGAACATTCCCACATAGCCCGCGAGGGCGATCCGCGGCGCACAGTAGTTTTTGACAGCCCGGCCGATCGCCTGGAACTCACTACCATGGTAGTGGCAGCCAGAGCCATTATTCCCTTTAGCAATGGCGGCTGTTTGGTGCTCCTCAGTAAAACTCCTGGCATATATGCTAAACAGGTGGAATATCTTGATCTTTTAGGTCGTTTGCATTCTACCGTGGCGGTGTAAGGCAAATATCCTAATTGAAAAGGCAAATATTCCAATTGTAGAGGCGCAAAATTTTGTGCCTCTACAATGCAAAATTTTGTGCCTCTTCAGAATGGCCAGAAATGGCCGGGATGTAGATTTGTCGGCTACTGTTAATTAGCGGATGATAATGGCTTCCGCTTCCTCGGCGGATACGGTAAGGGAAGTTTTGTGAATCCTTATAGTGATATTGCCGTTTTTGCCGCGTTTTTCCACTTCCAGGAGCGAACCGGGCAACACGCCGATATCCAGGAGATGTTGGCGCATGGTGCCACTGGCATTAATATTGGAGACAATGGCCGGCTCGCCGGCATCAAGACCGGCAACCGAGCGGTGCTTTTCTTTGGTGTAATTGCAATTTTTACACTCGGCGCTGTCTTTATTGGGGCACTTTTCCTGCTCTAGGCATTTTTTAAAATCTTCAACAACTGAGGGGCAATTATCCAGAAATTCAAAAAAACGTACCAGGCGGTTCATGCCTTCATCGGTTAAACTGTGCTCCAGAGCGCAGGCTTGTTCATCGGCGCCGTCCAGCGACATTTGCAACACCTCGCAAAAAAAGCGCTTTAGAAGCCGATGGCGCGAAAAGACCGAACGGGCGGTTTTTTCACCCTCGGGCGTAAGATTGATATATTCACGCCGCTCATAGCGCACCAGCTTAGCCTCAGCCAGCTTTCTTAAAGCTACGGAGACAGAAGCGGCTTTTACATCACGAGCAGCGGCAATCTCTTTGACCCTGGCAAAACCATGGTCGCGCTGCAATAGGTAAATAGTTTCTAAATAATCTTCCAATGAAGAACTGATTTTCGTTTGCATTACAGAACCTCCTAACCGACCGGCAAGCTATGATATTTATTTTATTATTTCAACAAAAAAATTACAATAGGGAAACAATATTTGTTAAATCGAGTACCAAGACCGGTCTGCCGTTGCCACATAATGCCACGCCGTCGCACCAGGGCAGGGCAGCCAGCAGGCGGTTTTGCGGCTTAATAACCAGTTCCTCCGTGGCTACAACCTTATCAATGGCGAGAGCCACTGGCGAATTTTTGCTGCTGGTTACCAGGGCAAACGGTGGAATTGCGGTGGGCTTAGGAGCAGGAATATTTAAAATTTTAGCTAAGGAATAAAGAGGGATAATGGCGCCGCGGAAGTTAATATAATGCCCCTCCGGCCCGACAAACGATTCTTCAACAACCGCGCTGCCGATGAGCTGCCACATGGGGACAGCCATAGTGTGGGCGCCGCATTTGATAATAAAGGCGGAAGTTAAGGTTAAAGCTGAAGGCAAGTCGATGGTAAAAGCCGTGCCGCGCCCCTCTTCCGAAGCCACTTGCAAATGGCCGCCCAGAGAATCGAGCTGCTTTTTTACCGCATCAAGCCCCACACCGCGGCCGGAAATATCGCTAACTTTTTCGCTGGTGGAGAGGCCGGAGGAAAAAATTAGCGTGAGCGCCTTATCTTTACTCATCTCCGCCGCCTCACCGGCGCTGATTAGGCCGGCAGCCAGCGCTTTTTGGCGCACTTTTTGCTCATCTATGCCTTGGCCGTCGTCGCTAAAAGTGAGGCTTAGGCGGCTATTATTTATTTTTGCGCTTATAGTAATCTGGCCGCATGGTTCCTTGCCGGCCTTCTTTCGCTCTTCCGGGCTTTCGAGGCCGTGGTCTATAGCGTTGCGCAAAAGGTGGATAAGCGGCGCATCGAGGGCTTCTAAAATGGACCTGTCAACTTCCTGCTCGTCGCCTTTGATAATTAATTTAACTTCTTTGCCGGTTTTCCTAGCCAGAGTTTGCGCTGTTTCCGGCAGGCGGTCGGTGAGGAAGGAGAGGGGAGTTAGCCTTAGGGAAATAATATGTTCGTGCAAGTAGCGGAGCTCGCTGGAGAGCAGAGCGGCATATTCGCCGAGTTTATCTAAATCGCGCAGGGCGAGGGCATTTTGCAATCTTTGGTTGGAAACAAAGAGCTCGCCAAGGTTATCTATGAGATCGTCCAAAACATCGCTGCGAATGCGCAGTGCCGGAGTTAGCGGCCGCCCCTTCTCCAGCAGAGAAAAGTTCCAGGAGAGCTCTCTTAAGCCCAGGAGAAGATCTTTTTGTAAGTTTTCATCAAAGGGGCGTTCGCCGTTTTTTACCGGCATTACCTTATTTTCGAGAGAGTGGACAAAAGTGGCGATGCTCTGGTAGCCCATAGAGGCCGACATGCCTTTTAAAGTATGCAAAAGCCTAAATATTTCCTGCACTTCAGCGACGCTTGGCGTGAGGGTGCTCTCCAGAATATTTTTTAGCTTTTTTAGGTGATTGCGGCTTTCATCGAGGTAGAGAGCCAAATATTTCGCCATATCCATGCTAATTGCCTATAAAATCCAAAAACCGGTAGCGGCATAAAGCGCGTTAGCCCCTTGTCCCGCCTATGCTATATAACACAGCGGCTGGCAATTTAGTAAATATATTACCGCTAGTTAGAAGGCTATAAAAAAAAAATTGACAAGAACTCGCTTTATAAACAGGATTAGAGAAAGCTAACTCCTAAGCCGCTACAAGCGGTATGAAAGGAAAAAAAGATGAAAAGATTTGCATTAAGAACCCTCTTTTTGAGCCTCATAGTGGCTCTCCCAGTCTCTGGCTGTATTGTGGTGGGGCCTGAGAACATCAACAGCAACAATAACAACAGTGAGCAAAAGCCGGCTGATAACAAAACCGATACCAAGCCAGGTGATAACGATGCTCAAAGCGATGCCAAACCGACAGATAGCACTAGTGATGCTGTAAGCGATGCCAGTAGCGATGCCAGTAGTGATATTAGCGATAAGGATGAAGGCAAAATCAAAGTCGGCGATCCTTGTAATCCGTTTACCCACAAACTGGTGTGCGACGGTTTTGACCCCTTGGTTTGTGACCCTGATACCAAGAAAATTGTTGTTATGGAAGACCTTGATGCCAATATGGCTTGTAAAAGTATTAATATTGAAGGCGTAGCACAAGATGCCATTGCTGTTTCATATAGTACTGTCAATGCCTGTCAAAACGATAATGAGATGGATGAAGCTGAAGAATTTTGGTGTAGTAACGAATATGGCGTGGTAGAGTGTGGTACCAAGAAATGTGTCGATATCGGCGGCAGCGAATTTGTTTATATTGAAAGAACAGAGTTCTGCTCTGATGCCACTATTAGTTCTGAGGCAGGAAAATGTGTGGTTAGCGATGAAGATAAGGGCCTTAATCTTCAGGTTGGTGAGGAGTGTAATCCTTTCCTCTTTGTGGCGCGTTGCAATGGCGCTACCGGTATTTACTGCGGTGATGAACTTGACGAAGAAGGTGAGCTTATTAGTGTAGTTAAAGAGCTTAATTGCGGTGCCGGCTTCGCTTGCTCTCTTATTTCCGAAGGCGGTTTTGCTATTGGTGGCAAACATGACTATGATTGGAACCCGGCTAGCCACCATGTTTTTGCAGATCAAGTTGTTTGTATTGCTGCTAATGAAGAGCCCTGCAGCTCGGCCGATGATGTTTATGCTTGCTCCGGTGACGATATTGTTATCACCAAAGCTTGTTTCGATACCAAAGACGGCAAGCACTTTATTGATACTAATGCTGATTGGTATGCGGCTTTTGAAAACTCAGAATACTTTGAAGATACAACATCCTACCAGTTCTTTGAAGAGTACAGAACTTCCTGTGGCGATGAAGAAATGTGTGAAGGCGGCAAATGCGTGCCGGCTACCTGATAGCCCAAAACTCTCTTCTTTAAATTGTTAACTTCCTGGAAATTATTTTTAAAAGCTGGCCGGTGAGCCGAAAGAGATCGCTACAGGCCACCAGGCTGGGGTAAATCTCCCGCAAATCTTCATAAGTGTCGTACTCGTCGGTATTATCTAAAGCCACGGCGATAATATCCGTGCCGCGGGCGCTAATCTTTTTTACCGCGCCGGCAGTATCTTTTACGCTCATCGGCGGCACGTAATTGTCGTAATCATGACAAGGTTCACCGTCGGAGAGGACAATTATGAGCTTGTGCTCGCAAAAAGTTTTTTGACTAATATAGCGCTCGGCCCAAAAAAGGGCCAGGGCGTCGCGGGTGTTATTAGCAGCATCAAGGAGCATGAGGTTATATTTTTGCTCATCGCGAGCGCTAAAATCCAGCAGAATATTTATATCTACCTCAGGCCTATCAAAAGCAGCGCGGTGCTCGACTATGGCATGCTGAATTTTTTGCTTCTTTAAGACTTCATGCAAAATAACCGCGCTTTCCATGGCTGATTTTCGCCGCGCCCCCTGCATGGAACCGCTACCGTCGATGAGGAGAAGAACTGCCAAATCGGGAATATCCACCCCCGGGATGTCGCGGTACCACCAGCGCTTTTTGACATCGCCGAAATCCTGGGAGCGCAGGCCGGCGCCAAAGAGAAAATGGCGCTCACGCACGGTAACTTTAGCCTTTAAGAGCTGCAAAAAGCGGGTATTATAAGTATTTATGCTCAGGTGATAGCGCTCATAGACATTATTGTAAGCGGCGCGCATATTCATATTTATGGCTGGGCACGTTTCTTTTATTTTTATCCCTCTATGGATGGGCGCGGTGTCATAGGCGCTGGCCGCGTGCCAGATGACCTTTTTTTTGCCCCAAAGTCCGTTTAAGTTGTCTAAATCACTTTGAAATTCCTGACTAATGATTTTCCGCCAGCGGGCCAGCTTTTCCGCTTCTTGGCCCTCTAAAAGAGCCCAAATCGGCTGCTTAACTTCCTGAGCTTGTCCATAGCGCACAGCGCAGCTCATGGGAAAATTATTGGCGCCGGAAGCGTTTTTGCCGAGAAGAGAGCGGCTAAAAAGTTTTTCCTCTAAAAGCTCATCGCTATCTTCGGGAATGAGCGGTTTTATTATTTTAAAGATCTCCTTAGCATAATTATAGCGCTCGGCGGGGCTTGGCAGCATGGAGGCTCTTAAAAAGAGATCTTTGGTTTTTTTTACATACTTGGCAATTTCCGCCGTCAGAGGCGGTGGCTCAAACATGGGGTACAGCAGAAAAGAGGTTACATACTCCAGATAATCTATGAGAGTGGCTGTTTTCTCTGCCGGGGCGATATTTTGCAGCTTGCGCTCGGCAGTGCTCTGGCTTAGGCGGTGGCTTAAGGGGTGGGCCACGGTGATAAAAAGGAGATAGCCGGCAATATTAGGGTAAATAGTGGCGGCTACCGCTTCGATATAGGCGTCTTCTATTATATTGGAGATATGCGAGACAGTCAGTCGCTCGTTGTGGTGGCTCTGGCCGCCGCTCGTAAAAAAATCGGCATCCTTAAATTCCCGGCCGGGAAAATCGGTGTACAAAATATGTAAACACTCGTGCAAAGCCAGGCCGCGGGTGACCATTTTTAGGGCATTCCAAGGCGCCGAGGAAAGAGTATCTTCCCAACCCAAAAATTTTTGGGTTTCTTGGAGGCATTTCTTATCGCAAAAGATAAAGCCGTAAGCCGGGTCGAGAATAATATTTTGGCCATCGGTATGGGCGGCGTCATCGTTTACAAAAAAGAGGCGCAGGGTATTCTTTTCGCTAAAGAGGCGGACAAAAGCTTCTTCGCAGCGGCGGTTTTTCTCGCTTTGGAATTTATTCAAAAGCAGCTGTTCTCTGGCGCTTAAGCGCTCCCTTGCCTCGGCCATAAAAGAAACCAATCAGCCTAAGCTATAGGAATAAAAAAGTGCACCAGCTCCTCTGGTGTAGCCGGATTACTAAGTTCCAGCGGCCGATGTTCCTCGCTATCTAACTCCACTAAAGAATTATCAATATCTTCGCCGGGGGCAAAATTCTCATAGCGTATATATTGGCCTTCCATAGCGGCCTTTATAATCTTCGCCTTAAATTGAGGGCAGAGGCCTGCCAGTACATAGGCAAAAAAATCTATGAGACCATATTGGTCGGTCACAGGGTAAAAGCTCACGATTTTGTCCGGCTTTTTTAAGGGCAAAAGGCGCGACATTATGTAAAGTAAAAGGTCTTCGGTGATTTCCGCCGGCACCAATACCCCGGAGTGGCCGCTATGCCAGTTAATCTGCGGAAAGCGCTCTTCCATTTCGCGGGCGGCTAGCCATTGGGTGCTTTTGCGGTCCAATAGACATTTTATCAAAAGATCGGCATAAAAGAGGTTGGTATTATCTTTGCGCCGCCAGTTGGGCTGGGTATAAGGCTCACTGCTAAAAATGCCAAAACCGGCCACGCCGT
>JAEEGL011976535.1_pt1 | contig 16059 bp, 13 predicted proteins | sample 9134231 | NCBI WGS metagenome assembly JAEEGL01 (sample SAMN16246548, study PRJNA631951) | gut metagenome | biome: gut microbiome; feature: rumen; material: fiber-attached | host: Bos | place: Iran: Karaj | collected 2018-10 | reverse complement strand
CTTTTTTTGGCCGGGTTGCCGGATGTCCGCGGATCCTTGAGAATACGGGGAGGAGGAACAGAAGAAAGCGGGTCAGGGGACAGGCAATGACGGATTATCAGGTTCGGATCAACGGGATTGAGGTAGCCGCGCACTACAGCGAGCGGGCGGTGAAGGAGATTTTTGTTCCGCTGCTGGAGGAACTGACAGAAAAGCAGCGGGCGGCTGGGAGACGCAGTCTTGTGCTGCTGGCGGCGCCGCCCGGAGCGGGGAAAAGCACGCTGGCAAGCTTCCTGGAGCGTCTGTCACGGGAGCGGGACGGGCTGTGCCCGGTACAGGCTGTGGGCATGGACGGGTTTCACCGGAGGCAGGAGTATCTGCTGAACCACCGCACGGTGCGGGACGGCCGGGAAATTGCCATGGTGGAGATCAAGGGCGCTCCCGTAACGTTTGACCTGGAAAAGCTGCAGTCCGCGGTGCGGAAAGTCGCGGCCGGGGAAATCTGCGGCTGGCCGGCCTATGACCGCCTGCTTCATAATCCGGTGGAGGACGCGGTGACCGTGGACGGAAAGATCGTGCTGCTGGAGGGCAACTACCTGCTGCTGGAGGAGGAAGGCTGGCGGAACCTGGCCGACTGCGCGGATTACACAATTTCTGTCAGCGCCGGGGAGAAGCTGCTGCGGGACCGCCTGATTGACCGGAAGATCCATACCGGCGTGACGGAGGACGCCGCGGTGCGCTTTGTGGACTTCAGCGACATGCCCAATGTGCGGCTGTGCCTGGAAAAATCCGCTTCCGCCGATCTGCGGCTCCGGCTGGATGAGAACGGGGATTATTACAGAATTTAATCAGGAAGCAACCGGCTGAACGAAAAACAGCGCGGTGCCTTCGGGCGCCGCGCTGCGGCTTTTTCTGCTGAAATAAAGAAACCCCGGCGCCCTTGCAGGCACCGGGGCTGTACTGACTGTATCAGATGTAGAATCCTTTATCTGAATCATCATACCATTTCCGGCTGTAGATCAGGCAGTCGCTGATTTTGCAGGAATTCTGGTAGACCCATACGTAGATTTCCAGCTCTTCCGTGATCAGCCGGACCTGTATGAGCGGCGATCCGTAAACATCCAATCTTTCCGCAACGGTCCAGCCGCTTTGCAGGACTTCCCCGGGAAGCCGCAGTGTTTGACCGGCCCAGTCCTGTACGGCGGCCAGCCATTCCGCTTCGTGACTTTCCGGATAATCATCATCCGAGAAGCTGGAATAATAACCGTACCACAGGTGGATCCCCGCTGTTTCGGGAACGGCTCCGGTTTCCTGCAGCTGGACGATATCCATGTTGCAGTGTATCCGCTGATAGAAACCATCGTACCCTTCAAAATAGAACTGGCTGGTATATTTGTAAACCGCACTGCTCCGGGGAAGGTAGGTGTCTCCGCTGATCTCCAGCAGTTCGCGTTTGGTGCAGGGGTCATATTTGTGGATGTTTTCCGGCAGATCAATCAGCTCACCGGCGTCCTTCAGGGCGGCGGCCTGCAGCTCGTCAGGGTCAATGTCCCATACCCCTTCATCCTCCAGGGCGAACAGGGCAAGTTCATCGTCTGTCATGCGTCTGTAGGGGTAGAAAAGGAAGGTTTTGCTATCCAGACCCCAGGTGCGGTTGGTTCTTTTTTCCACGGCCAGGATTTTTGTATCTTCCGGTATGTCCTCTCTCTTCAGCTGACCGCGCCGGATCCTGTTTCGGATGGATTCCATGCGGTTATTTTCCTCATCCGTCAGCCACCTGGATTCCAGCACGTTGCAGTGCCGGCAGCAGTTCCGGTCATTCAGGGAATCCGGATCAAAATCAATACCCAGCTCCTCAAAGGCGGCGGCCAGGGCTACCAGCTGGGTGTCGGATAAAGACATGGAATCCGGCAGGAAAACATAATAGCTTTCCCCGCAGAAATCGTCGGGATTCAGGGTGAAAACAGCGACGTCCTGGCTGTTGACAGTGGGAGGGTTGACGATGGAATCTCCCGCATAGCTGATGTCCCCGTCCTTCAGGGCAGCCTGGAATTCCTTCATTTTTGCCAGTTCGATATCCGTCAGCCAGGGACTGACAAAATCAATAAAGTCGTTATCGTGAGGAGCACGGGCAATTTCCTCGGCACTGACCGGCTGACGTTCCGGCAGCCGGCTGATTTCAGGCGCATAGGGAGAATAAGTCCTGATGGGGATATCGGCGAAGGATGTCAGCGGAAGCAGTGAGAGCATCAGAACGGCAGCCAGCAGGGACAGCCGGAAATGCCTTGCTCGGATGAAACCGGACATACGATGACCTCCTTTCAGTATCAGGATAACGGATTGGATGTTTCAGAGTCTTCAACGGACTGTAACGGCAATGTAAATTCAACGGTGGTTCCCTTGCCGGGGGTGCTCCGGATGACCAGGTCGGTTCCGTGCAGCCGGGCAATATTCCGGCAGAGGGTCAGGCCGAGACCGGCGCCTCCGGAGGCCCGGGTCCTGGCCGGATCCGCCTTCCAGAAGGCCTCTGTGCAATGGCTGATCTGCTCGGGCGTCATACCGCGGCCTTCATCCGAAACAGAGAAGCCCCGGGGATGGAGCGTGACCCGCACAGGCGTCAGGGTGCCGCTCTTTATGGCGTTGCTGACCAGGTTGCGCATCAGGTGGATGATCAGGTCCCGGTCGGCGGTCACCGTGGAATCCTCTCCGGTCAGCACCGCGTCCGGCGTAACGGCTAGTGCTTCCTGCGCCATTTCCAGCAGGGAGAAGGTTTCCGCCTTCAGTTCGGAACTGTTCATCCGCGTCAGCTTCATCAGGTTTTCGTCCATTTCGGCCAGGCGGCGGGATTCCTTCACAATGAGGTCACACATTTCCTCCCGCATCTGGACCATGTCGCCGCCCTTCTGGATCAGGCGCGCGGCGCTGACGATGGAGGTCAGCGGCGTACGCATTTCATGCGCCAGGGCGTCAATCAGCGCCTGCCGCTGCCGGGCGTCTTCCCGGAGGGTTTCTTCTCTCTGAACCACTGCTTTGTTCATTTCGATGAACGCGTTGGTCAGCTTGCCGATTTCGTCCCGTTTCCCGGAAGGCTCCAGGGTCAGGGGGGTGCCGCTGCGGACGGCTTCCGCGGAACGGGAAAGGGTTCTCAGCCTGCGGGTAATCCTGCCGGAGATCAGCAGGGACAGCAGAGCGGCCATGGCGAGTCCGCCGAGGCAGAATCTCAGGCCGGAGGCGGTCTGGTCCCTGAGCATGTTATAGAACTCGGAAAAATCCGAAAAGGTAATCAGCGTATTGTGTTCATCCAGCGGGTGAACGATGTAGAGCCGTTCTTCCCTGTCGGACAGGTAGGAGGTGCGCTCCTTGCTGTCCAGCAGGAAGGTGTTCTCTTCCGGCAGCATGACGGACAGCGGACTGCGGTCCTTATAGAACAGGATCTGTATATGCTCGAAACCAAGCTGCTGCCGGACATCCCGGACCGCGTTCAGGATTTCCGCGTTGGAAGAGGATCTGCTTCTCAGGATGGCAGAGGAGATAAGCCGGGCTACGGCCGTTTCTTCATGCTCCGCGTTTACCCGGGCTTTTTCGACAGAGAGCCGGAAATTCTGGTTGATCTGCAGATACAGCAATGCGGGCAGGATCAGCAGGATCAGCAGAAGCATTCCGGTGACAATCTGTTTTCTCATACATCCTCCCGGAAACGATAGCCAAATCGGACAATGGTTTCAATCCGGTCATTGCCGATTTTGCCGCGCAGGCGCTGTACATGCACGTCCACCGTCCGGGTCTCGCCGGTATAGTGGTAGCCCCATACGGCCCGGAGCAGTTCCTCACGGCTCATGGCGGTCCTGCCGGATTCAATCAGCGTTTTCAGCAGGTTGAATTCCAGCGTGGTCAGGGGAACGGGCTCGTCGTTCCGCCAGACTTCCCGGGTTTCAAAGTTCACCCGGAGGTCTCCCTGGACATAATCGGTCAGTTCGGGTTTGGAACGCTTCAGCACGTTTTCCACGCGGGCCAGCAGTTCGGCCGGCTCAAAGGGTTTGAGGATATAGTCATGGGCGCCCATGCGCAGCCCCCGGACCCGGTCCGGAACAGCGGTTTTCGCCGTCAGGAAAATGACGGGGATGCCGGAGGCAATCAGGTCTTCTCCCAGGGAGAATCCGTCTTCCCCGGGCATCATGACGTCCAGCAGCACCAGGGCAGGTTTGACTTCCCGCAGCGCGTCACGGGCTGCGGCGGCGTCTTCCAGTTCCATTACATTGTAGCCGGCCAGCTGAAGATGCATCCCTGTCAGCCGGCGGATATTCATTTCATCTTCTACCAGAAAGATCGTCTCCATAACCTGCGCAACCCCTTTATCCTCAATTGTGCATCCTCATTGTATCATCATCCGGAAACTTTGGGTGTAACAAAACTGTAAACTTTGTAACGGTCCGGGAAGGGCCGGACGGCGGGAAAACAAACAACCGGCACCAGGCCGGTGCCGGTATCGGTACGGAAAACTTACAGACCTTTGATCATGGCCAGATCGCCGTAGAGAATGGAATCGTCCCCCAGTTCCGCATTTTTGATTTCCACGGTTGAACGGATCTGCGGCATGCAGTAGTGATCCACTTCCGCCAGGATCTTTTCCAGGAACAGGTCGCCCAGCGCTTCAATGACGCCGCCGCCGTAGAGGATCAGGTCCGGGGAGATCGTGTTGATCATGTTGCCGGTGGCGACCGCCAGCCAGTGACAGGCCCGGTCTACGGCTTCCATGGCGACCTTGTCTCCGGCTTCCAGCGCCTTGACCAGTTTCTTGGAACGGAAAACGCCGTCCTGCACCGCGTCCGCCATCAGGGTTTCCCGGCCGCGGCTGATCTGCTGGCGGATGTAGGCGCTCATGCCCTGCTTGCTGGAGAAAGCCTCCAGGCAGCCCCGCTGGCCGCAGTTACACAGCGGACCTTCGGGATCCAGCACCATATGGCCGTATTCGGCAGCCTTGAACTGATGCCCTGTGAACAGGGAACCGTTCAGGATCAGGCCGCCGCCCAGGCCGGTGCCGACGAAGAAACCGACGATATTTTTGTATCCGCGGGCGGCGCCGAAGTGATATTCACCCAGCACGCCCAGGTTGACGTCGTTGCCGACGTAGAAGGGCACGCCGAACTGCTTGCGCATCGCGCCAGCCATGTCGTAATCCCGCCAGGGAAGATTCGGCGTGAAGAGTACGATGCCGTTCTCCTGGTCAATAACCCCGGGAGCGCAGGAAGCGACGGCGTTCAGTTTTTTCCGGTCGATCCCGGATTCCCGGATCATTTCCTCCACCACGTCGATGATGACCTTTTCCACATCGGCTGAGGCGGATCCGCCGCTTTTTGAACGCTTTTTCAGGCGGTAAATGATCTTGTCCTTTTCATCAAAGATCGCGCCCAGCACTTTTGTGCCGCCCACGTCCAGGCAGATGTTGTACTTTTCAGCCATATTTTCTTCCTCCCGTCAATTCAATTATGAATTCAGAATTCAGAATTCAGAATTATAAGTCAGCCTTTCCGGATGATTTGTCTGAGCCATCCCAGGAAACCGCCGGACTTCTGTTTCTCCGCTTCGGCCGACGGCCTTGTTTCTTTTTCGGGTTCCGCGGCAGGCGCGTCAACCAGTGAGACCTTCCGGGCGCTGAAATAGCGGTAGAGCGCTTCCTGGGAGGAGGTGCCTTCGCCGCCTTCTTCCCGGACATAGGTGCCGTCCGGCTGCATCAGCCAGGACTTTTCCCTGTCGCTGCGCAGGGCGTCCAGGATTTCGTTCAGCTGTTCCCGGGTGTCCGGGGTGACCGCTTCGATGAAGGCCTCCACCCGCCGCTCCAGGTTCCGGTTCAGCAGGTCGCCGGAGCCGATGAACAGCCGCTGGTCTTCGCCTTCGCCGAAACTGTAGATGCGGGAGTGCTCCAGCCACCGTCCGATGACGCCCCGGACGGTAATGTTTTCCGTCATGCCGGGAATGCCGGGGCGGAGGGAGCAGATGCCGCGGATGAACAGTTCCACCTTTACGCCGGCCTGCGAGCATTCGATCAGCTTTTCCATCACCTCGCGGTTGTTCAGGGAGTTGATCTTGATGGCCACGCGGCCGTTTTCCCCTTTTTCGATCTCCCGGTCCAGCATCTCCAGCACCCGGGGCTTGAAACTCAGCGGGGCGATCCACAGGGCGTGGGCTTCCGGCGGAATCTCGCCGTTTTCCAGCGCGGTGAAGGCGGCCTCCGCTTCGCGGCCCACCTCTTCCCGGGCGGTGATCAGGGACAGATCAGTATACTGTTCGCCGGTCACCTCGTTATAGTTTCCGGTGCCGACCTGGGTGATGCGGTTCAGGATCATTCCTTTCTGCCGGGTGATGACGCACAGCTTGCTGTGCACCTTCTGGTCCGGCAGGCCGTAGATGACGCGGCAGCCCGCGTCCTCCAGCATTTCGGAATAGTCAATATTGTTCTGTTCGTCAAAGCGGGCGCGCAGCTCCAGCAGGCACAGCACATCCTTGCCCCGGTCGGCGGCATAGGCCAGCGCCGCGGCAATCTTGCTGCTGCCGCTCATCCGGTACAGCGTGATTTTAATGGACCGTACGTCCGGATCGTCTGCCGCTTCGTAAATCAGGTCCACAAAGGACATCATGCTCTGGAAGGGGAAGCTGAGCAGCAGGTCGTGCTTCTCAATGTAGGAGAAGTATTCTCCCTTCTTCAGGCCGATATCCCGGGACGGCTTCCGGTCCGGATAACGGAAGGAGGCCGGTCCGCTGATGCAGGAACGGAAGGACAGGTCAAAGGGAACGGACTGCATGAAAACGCGGTCCTCCGGCACCCGGAGCTTCCGGATCAGGAGGGAGCGGGCAGGATCTGTCAGCTTGCCGAAGATGCGGACGCGAACCGGCATTTCCCGCTTCCGTTTGCTCAGCATGCCGGAAATCTTGTCGCGGAAGTTGTCGTCCGCCCGGTCTTCCATGCTGGAGAAAAAAACGTCTGCGTTCCGGGTCACATCCACGACGGCGGACTGGACAATGGTTTCCTTTTTCAGCAGCAGCGGCAGGAAATGCCTGACCAGCTGGGCGGTCAGCACGATCTTCTGGCAGCCGTCAATTTCAAAGCTCTGGTAAGCCGGGATGCGGTGAAGCGGGATAATGCAGATTTTCTGTTCTGTTCCGCGGCCGAGGAAAGCAACCACGTTGCCTTCTCCGTTCCACAGGAAGGGCAGGGGCTGGTCCGCCGGAATGATCTTCGGGAAAAGCAGATCCCGGATATCCCCGAAGAGCTTTTTGCTCATCAGCTCGTCCACCTTGCTGATCTTCCGGAAATCCAGTACGTCGATCCTGTTTTCATGAAGCTCTTCCCGGATTCCCTTCCAGATGTTCTCCATCAGGGTCTGCTGTTCCCGGGTGATGAGCAGGGCGGCCGTAATCTGCGCTTCCGGCAGCATACCGGAAACCGGATCTCCGCTGTCCGGCGTCAGCATGGCCCGGTGGGTCAGGATGCCGATGCGTACGCGGTAGAACTCCTCCAGGTTGGACTGGTAGATCATCAGGAACTTGAGCCGCTCCAGCAGGGGGACCTGCGGATCGGCGGCTTCCAGCAGCACGCGCCGGTTAAATTCCAGCCAGCTCAGCTCCCGGTTGATATAGACATTTTCGGAAGAGGCAGGACTGTTGTGTTTGTTCTTTTTCTCTGATGACATTATGATCTCCGTTCCTTTAAGCACCGTGAAGTTCCTGCCTGACAGAAGGCGGGAACAGCGGCTTTTGTTTGGCTGTCTTTTCTTCATCTTATCATAGCGGAAGGGAAAAAGGAAGGAGAAAAATGCGTTATGCAGGCTCTCCGGCCTTGCGGAGCAACAGTTTCCTGTGGTAGAATCACTGCGTAAAGTAAAAAATGGGCAGAACTGCGCGGGCGTGTATGGGGCACGTCGTGGAAACACGCAGACGGAGGGAAAGAGAAATGGAACTTCTGGATTTTGTAATGCTCCTGGGCGGGGTGGCGATGTTCCTTTACGGTATGTCGCTGATGGGCGACGGACTGAAAAAGGTTGCCGGCAACAAGCTGGAACTGATTCTTTACCGGCTGTCCTCCACTCCGCTCAAGGGCATTTTGCTTGGTACGGGGGTCACCGCGGTGATCCAGTCTTCTTCCGCCACCAGCGTTATGGTGGTCGGCTTTGTGAACTCGGCCATGATGAAACTGCGCCAGGCCATCGCTATTATCATGGGCGCGGTGATCGGTACCAGTATTACCGGCTGGATTATCTGCCTTTCCGGCATGTCCGGCGGCGGATCGTCCTCCTTCCTGCAGCTGCTGAGTACGGAAGCACTGGCGGCCCTGACGGCTATCGGCGCAATCCTGATGAAGCATATCTCCAAAAAGCGCAGCGTGCATCACGCGGCGGATATCCTCATGGGCTTTGCGGTGCTGATGTTTGGCATGAAAACCATGAGCGGCTCCGTGTCGGTCCTGAAGGAGGATCCCGGTTTCATCTCGTTCCTGACGAGTTTTTCCAATCCCTTCCTGGGAATCCTGATCGGTATTGTTTTCACGGCGGTGCTCCAGAGCGCTTCCGCTTCTGTCGGTATTCTGCAGGCGCTGTCCGCCACGGGACTGATTACGCTGGATGTGGCGCTTCCCATCATCCTGGGTATTGCCATCGGCGGATCGGTGCCGGTACTGCTTTCCGGCATGGGCTCTTCCCGGGACGGCCGGCGGACGGCTGTGTCCTATCTGGTGATTGAAATCCTGCGGGTGATCCTTTTCGCCGCCGTGTTCTATATTCTGAATGCGGTGCTGCAGTTCTCCTTTATGAACAAGGTGATGGACATGTTCTCCATTGCCCTGCTGAACACCCTGTTCAGGGTGTCCACCGTGATTGTGCTGGCGCTGTTCATCCCGCTGATTGAAAAACTGTTGATTGCCCTGATTCCCGGCAACCCGGCGGATGAGGAAAACACCCGGGATATGGACCGGCTGGAGGAACGCTTCCTGGCATATCCGACCCTGGCTGTTGAGCAGACCCGGATGACCATCAATAAAATGGCGGAGCTGACCCAGAAGTCCATGGATATAGCGATTGGCCTGCTGGACAACTTCAATGAAAAAGACTTCGGCGAAGTGGCCACGCTGGAAGGCATTGTGGACCGGTATGAGGACAAAATCGGCAGCTACCTGATGAAACTGACCGGCCATGAATTGACCGAGACGCAGAACAAGGCGGTCAGCCAGTACCTGCGCGCCATCACGGACCTGGAACGCATCAGCGACCATGCGCTGAATATTGCCGAACGGGCGCAGGAACTGAAGGAAAAGAATATTTCCTTCTCCGATAAGGGAACGAAGGAAATGGAAAACCTGACCGACGCGATTAAGGAAATCATGAATATCACCTTTGAAAGCTTCCTGAACGATGACGTAGAGGAAGCCTACCGGGTGGAACCGCTGGAGCAGACCATCGACAAGGTCTGCCGCAGGATGAGGGACAAGCATACCGCCCGCCTGCAGAAGGGCAAGTGCACTATCGGCCAGGGCTATGTGTTCAATGACCTGATCGCGGATTTTGAACGCGTCAGCGACCATTGCTCCAACATTGCCATCGTGATTGTGGATCTGATCAGCGACTCCCTGGACGTGCACGAACTGACAGAATCCATGCACGAGGGCCATCCCCATCACTATGAAGATTACCTGGAAGAATACACCCTCAAATATATGCCTAAAAAGAAGGAAGAAACCCCGTGAAATCTATCAGAGCCAAAGTAACCACCCTGACCGTTTGCGCGGTTGCCGTCGCGCTGACCGTCGCGATACTTCTCGGAGCCCTGGTGATCAGAAGCATGGCCGAAACGAACGCGGAGCGGACGCTCCGCCTTCTTTGTGAAACCGGACAGAAAAACCTGAACGCCTATTACGACAGCGTGGCGCAGTCCGTGGAGATTGTATCATCCTTTGTGGACGGCGACCTGAAAAGTCTGGAGGGGAAAGAACTTCAGGCGCATGTGGACAGAACCCGGGACATTTTTGCGAAAACAGCGAAAAGAACCAACGGCGTCCTGACCTATTACTATCGGATTGATCCGGCGGTTTCAGCCGATGTAAAGGGCTTCTGGTATACCAACCTGGAGGGGGAAGGCTTTGAGGAACATGAGGTAACGGATATCACGCTCTATGACACGGAGGATACTTCCGCCCTGGTGTGGTTCACCGTTCCGAAATCCACCGGCCGGGCGGTCTGGCTGCGGCCTTATATTACGGACAACCTGGATGTGCGGGTGCTTTCCTATAATGTTCCGGTCTACTGCCGGGGAACTTTTGTGGGCGTCGTCGGCATGGAGATCGATTATTCGACCATGGCGGAGCTGGTGGACAACATCCGGCCATACACCAACGGGTATGCTTTTATCAATGATTCCGAAGGATTGATAATTTACCATCCGCGCATGACCCAGGAAGAGCTGGAGGACGAAAACAAAAAGGAAACGCCCTACGGCATGCTGGAGGAGAGCGCGCTGATCCGCTATACCTATAACGGTGTGGAAAAACAGGCAGTCTGGCTGCCGCTGAGCAGCGGCGCCCGCCTGAATGTGACGGTTCCTCTGTCGGAAATCAATGAGGAATGGCACAACTGGATCCGGGCGCTGCTGATTGTTTCCGCAATCCTGCTGGTCTTTGTGGTCCTGGCTGCCTCGCTTCTTTCCGGTCATCTTACCCGGCCGCTCAGGCAGCTGACCAAGGCTGCGGAGGAAGTGAACGCCGGCAATTACGACGTCACCCTGGAGAAACGGACCAATGACGAGGTCGGCATCCTGACCGGCGCCTTCAATAAACTGATTACCCACCTGAAAGGCTATATCCGCAACCTGAATGACCTGGCGTACGGAGACGCGCTGACGGCGGTGCGCAACCTGGGCGCGTTCAACCTCTTCCTGCAGGACCTGAAGAAGGATGCGGAGGAGGAGCAGGGGCTTTCTCCCTTCGCCGTTTGTTTCTTTGACTGCAATGACCTGAAGGTGATCAATGACCGGTACGGCCATGACAAGGGCGACCTTTACCTGAAGAGCGCCTGCGCCACCATCTGCCAGGTTTTTTCCCACAGTCCGGTATTCCGGATTGGCGGGGATGAGTTTGCCGCCATTCTCCGGAAACGGGAATATGAGCGCAGGGACGAACTGCTGGAGCAGTTTGATCAGTGCTGCTATGACCTGCGCGCCGTCGGCAGGGAACCCTGGGAAAGAATCCATGTTGCCCGCGGCATGGCGGTATACGATCCGAAGCAGGACGAGTGTGTGGAGGACGTGGTTCGCCGCGCAGACAGGCTCATGTATGAGAACAAAAGGGAACAGAAAAAAGCAAACTAAGGAAGGCCGGGGATGATCCCCGGCCTTCCTGTTTCTGCGCGCCGGGATCCTGACTTCGGGAGACCCCGGCTTTTGCCTTACTTAACAATGTAATGGATGTTGTTTTCTTCACAGAATTTCTGCGCGCAGGATCCGTCGGCAACCGTGCAGACCAGCTTTTTGCAGCCGTAGAAAGCATTGCTGTGGATTTCTGTTACGCTGGCGGGAATGACAAGCTCTTTCAGGCTCTTGCAGTCTTCGAAGGCATAGCCGCCGATGTAGGTAACGCCGTCCGGAATTACAAGACTTTCCAGTTTGGAACAGCGTTCAAAGGTGTAGAAGCTGATTTCTTTCAGTCCTTCAGGCAGGGTAATCGCGGTCACATTCTGGCAGCCGTTGAAGGCAGCGCTGCCGATAATCCGGACGCTGTTCGGGATGATGATTTCCTTCAGGCCTTTGTTGTTTTCAAAAGCGTTTGTTTCGATTTCACGAATGCTGTCGGGAAGTTCCAGCGTGCCGTTGACAGCGTCCAAAAAGTAGACCAGCTTCTGAGTAGCCTTTTCGATCAGCATGTTGTCCTTCATTTCGAAGTAGGGGTTGTCCGGAGAAACCTCAATGGATTTCAGGGCGGTGCACCATCCGAAGGAGCCGTAGCCGAGTTCTTTCAGGCCGGCCGGGAGGGTGATGGACTGCAGCTGGCTGTCACCGTAGAAGTTCTGGAAACCGATGGAGGTGACAGTGTCCGGGATGGAGATGGATTTCAGGCCGCGGATGCTGCGGAAAGCGAAGTCTCCGATGTAGGTGACGCTGCTCGGAATGACAACAGACTTCAGGTTCTTTCCTTCAAAAGCGCCGGCGCCGATGGCCTTGATTCCCCAGAAAACCTCATAGTCTCCGCCTTTGCCGGTGTACTGGAGCAGGGTCATGTCCTTCTTGTTGAGCAGCATATCGTTGTTGAAGATATAGACAGGGTGATCCGGTGAAATCCGGAAGGAGGTCAGCTTGGAGCAATCAGCGAAGGCGCCTTCATCGATGAACTGCACGCTGTCCGGAATGTTGATGGATTTCATTTTGGTGCAAGTGGAAAAGGCATACCTGCCGATGGAGGTCAGGGTCTCCGGGAGAGTGACATCCGTGAGCTTGCTGCAGTAGAAGAACGCGGAGGGGCCGATAGCGGTTACGGTATGGCCGTCCAGTTCTCCGGGAATCACGTTATCGGAGCAGCTGCTGTCAACGTCGGTGATTTCCGCTGTTCCGTCCAGCAGGAGCCTGTATTCATATACTCCGCTCTTTTCAGCGGATGATACGGAAATAACGGAGCCGCAGATCAGCATGGCGGTCAGGAGGAAAGCAAGCAGTTTCTTCATTGGTGGGGTCCCCTTTCTGTTTTGTCAGCCGCCCTCTTCCTGAACGGCCGATTATTCCTTTCGGACGCATTGTATCATGGTTTGTAATACGGCGGGGTAACAATACTGTAAATTAGCGTAACAACACTGTAAATTCTGTAAAATGAGAAATGCCCCGGAATGATCCGGAAGATCATCCGAGGCATTTTCCTGCTGCGGAACCCTCGCGTCCGCAGAGATCCGGTGCGGTTTTGTTTCACCTTTTCATTCATATATCCATCCTGTAAAGTTGCAGCATTCGCAGCCGTCTCCCATACAGCAGCCGCAGATGACGCGGCTGTTTTTGTCCGCCACCCGGGACCTGATCCGGGGCAGTTTCTGGCTGCAGGCCGGGGCCTTGTCTGAGAACAGGTAAGCCTGCAATTCCTGCCAGGCCACGCCGTCTTCTGTCATACCGGTCTGCCTTTGGAAAAGGATCACACGCTGTGCGGTTTCCTGCGTATAGCGGTTGGTCAGGGTCGCGCCGCTGCGGATATAACCGAGCTCCTGCAGGCGTTTTTTCAGGGAAACGACGTCATCGCCCTTGTCTCCGTCGCGCAGGACGCGGTAATCCAGCAGGGACAGGTCCGCTCCCCGGTAAAGAACCAGGAACTGTGTTTTACAGTAACCGGTCTGTCCGTTCCAGCTGACCTCACACCAGTCTTCTGCTTCCTGGGTAACCAGAAGACAGGTGCCGTTGGGAATCTCACCGATGACTTTTTCCTTTGGCCCGGCAGCGTTCCGCAGTTTCAGGGCGCCTTTTTCCGTGACGACCTTGGCGGCAATGCCGCCGGGCTTTTCCTCCCCGCCGGCAGGCAAAGGATACACTGCTGCGGCCAGGATCATCAAAACGATGACCCCTGCCAGTCCTTTGCGGATCATTCTGTTTATCATCATTCCTCATTTCCCGTTGTCAGGGACGGTTCTTTTGCTGCGGCTCATTCTGAATTATGAATTATGAATTGCATTGAGCAGCGTTCAGTTTTCTGAATTCAATTCAACGCTTGCGTCTACCAGATGCAGATAACTGACCCCGTTATCATCATACATTTCCAGACGGCCGGTGACGGTGAGATCCGCGCTGTCTTCCTGGTAATGATCCGGATCCGCGGGCTCTTCCGCCGGAACAAACTCGATTCCCTGCATGCAGCAGGCCGTTGCGTCGGGAATGACGCAGGCATAGTAGACGCTGTCGGTGACGGGATCCCGGAAGAAGCTGTAGTATCCCCGGATGCGGAGTACTTTTCCCAGATAGGGGGCGGGATCATACATGAGATTGTATACTTCCGCGTAGACGATGGTTCCGCTCATCTGTGAAAGATCCAGGTCCACCTGAAGCGGTTCGGAGACAGTTTCCGCAAAAGCAGCGGACAGGGATACAAGCGCCAGGCACAGCGCGAGGAAAACGGTAAAACGCTTTTTCATCAGACAGTCCTCCTTTGCAGTTTCGCGACGCCGCAGCATGCCAGGAATGCTGCGATATCAGCCGCCACGATGGTTGATCCCACCGGCGTTCCGGCCAGGATGGAGATCAGCAGGCCTGCCAGGGCGCAGCATACTGAAAGCACCGCGGAGCAGACCGTGACGGAGCGAAAGCTTTTGAACAGCCGCATGGCAGACATGGCGGGGAAAATAATCAGGGCGGAGATCAGCAGGGATCCCACCAGATTCATTGCCATCACAATGATAACGGCAATCACAGTGGCGATCAGCAGGTTGTAGGCGTCCGCCCTGGTGCCGGTTGCACGGGCAAAGTCCTCGTCGAAGGTGACGGCGAAGATCCGGTTGTAGAAAACAAAGAACAGGATTATCACCGCGATGGAAAGTCCCAGGCACAGCCAGACCTCGGCAGGCCGGAGCGTCAGGATGGACATGGAACCGAAAAGCGTGGTGCATACGTCCCCGGAGAGATTGCCGGAAGTGTGGAAAAGGTTCAGCAGCAGGTAGCCTACCGCCAGCGCGCCGACGGAGATCATCGCGATGGCCGCGTCTCCCTTGATCCGTGTATTCCGGCCGGTGCGGAGGAGGAGTATGGCGCAGATCATGGTGACGGGCAGCACAAGGAGCATATTGTTGCTCAGGCGAAGGATGCCTGCTACGGCCATGGCTCCGAAGGCCACATGGGAAAGGCCGTCTCCGATATAGGAGAAGCGTTTGAGTACCAGCGTTACGCCCAGCAGGGAGGAGCAGAGCGCGATCAGCACGCCGACAATGATGGCGCGCTGGACATAGGGAAAGCTCAGGTAGAGCGTGAGCATATCGATCACAGCCGTTCACCGCCCTTCTCTGCCAGCCACTCTTCCTTTGTGCCGAAGAATACGGATTCCCCGACAGACAGGATATGGGAAGCGTCCCGTACAGCGGACGCGAGGTCATGGGAAATCATCAGGATGGTGACGCCTTCCCGGTTCAGCGACCGGATCAGCGCATACATTTCTGCTGTGACATTCGGATCCAGCCCTGAAACCGGTTCGTCCAGGAACAGGAGCTTTTCCGTCGCACAAAGGGCCCGGGCCAGCAGCACACGCTGCTGCTGGCCTCCGGACAGTTCACGGAAACAGCGCTTCGCGAAGGCGCTGATTCCCATTTTGTTCATGTTTTCCTCTGCGCGTTTTTTATCCGCGCGCGAGTAGAAAGGCCGGTTTTTCAGCCGGGCCTGGCATCCGGAAAGCACAACCTCCCTGACCGTGGCAGGGAAATCCTTCTGCACATTGGTTTGCTGGGGCAGGTAACCGATTCCGCCTTCCCGCAGTCCGTCCCCGAAACGGATGCTGCCCTGCAGCGGCTTCTGCAGTCCGAGGATCGTCCGCATAAGGGTGGTTTTTCCGGAACCGTTTTCCCCGACGATACAAAGATAATCGCCGGCCTGCACCGAAAAAGACAGGTCTTCAAGCACAGGCCGTCCTTCGTATCCGAGCCAGAGATGATCACAGGTCAGTTGAGCCATCCCGATTCCTCCGTCAGTTCAGTGCTTCTTTCAGCACATTCAGGTTTTCTTCCATGATGGACAGGTAGGTCATACCGTTTTTCACGTCTTCCGCGGTCACGGACTGCATGGAGTTCATGGTCAGCACTTTGCGGTCTGCTTTGGCAGAAGCGGAAATGACGGTATCGGCAATTTTATGGTTGCCGCCTTCGATGGTCAGTACGGCGGGCAGGTTCAGTTCATCCGCCTTGCCGGCCAGGAAAGCGATGGTTTCAAAGCTGGCTTCTGATTCCGCGGAGCAGCCGGTGAAAGCGGCGTAATAGGTCAGGCCGTAATCGTCTGTCATATAACGGAAGGGGAAGCGGTCGCCGAACAATACGGTTTTCTGGGCGGCGTTTTCCACAGCTTCGGTATATTTCGCGTCCAGTTCCTGAAGCTTTG
>JAEEGL016885609.1_pt1 | contig 16060 bp, 10 predicted proteins | sample 9134231 | NCBI WGS metagenome assembly JAEEGL01 (sample SAMN16246548, study PRJNA631951) | gut metagenome | biome: gut microbiome; feature: rumen; material: fiber-attached | host: Bos | place: Iran: Karaj | collected 2018-10 | reverse complement strand
TGGGGAAGGAGACAAGGGCACCGCTTTCGAAGCCGAAGAGCCAGTAGAAGACGATGTTGATCTTGTCGGCCAGCCATGTGATGATGGGCACGCCCTCATAGGCAGCGCCGGTGTAGGTGTGGGTGGCAGTGTCGGGGCCGAAGGTGAGCATCATGACGAGGGTGGAGATGCAGAGCACGCCGGGGATGATGGCGAAGCCGATGCCGACACCGTCCTTGCCGCCGTCGAGCAGCGAGTTGAGGAAGCGTTGGAAGATAGAACCTTCGCTCTTGAATGAGATTTGCTGTTCGTCGCCGCTGTATTCCGCCACAGGGGCATCGAGCTCGGGGTAAGCCTTGAGGGTGAAACGCTGCATGAGGCGGGTGGAGATGATGCTACCGATGATGGCTCCGACGATGCCGACGAGGGCTCCCTTGCCGTAGCCGAGACCTGTCATAAATGCAAGGACCATGAGGCCCATGCCGAAGGCGGTGCCGAAGTTGGTGAGGGAGACGAGCTGATATTTCTTGAAGTATTGCGAGAAGTTCTTGTCCTGCGCCAGCGAGATGATGGCGGGATTGTCGGAGAGGAAGGTCATAATGGCTCCGAGGGCTGCAACACCGGGCAGGTTGTAGAGGGGTTTCATAAGGGGACGGAGGATATTCTCGAGCAGGCGCACCACACCGAATTCAATCAGCAGTTTGCCTATGGCACCCATGAGCACGCAAATGGCCATGATGTAGAAGACGGTTTCAAGCAGCAGGTGGTAGGCTGTCTGCATAAAAGTGTTGAGCATGTGGGGCAGCGTCATGCGGTAGGCGAGGAACCAGAAGAAGCCGATGAAGAGGATGAGGAAGAGGAGGGCCTCGATGCTGCGCTTGCTGGTGAACTTAAGCGGGTTTTTGAACAGTTTGCCGAATAGGTGCTCCACCCAGTGGGCGTATTCGGTGGTCATTTTGCGGATGGGGTGTTGTAGAGGCATGTTGGAATGTGTTAATGTTGGAATGTGATAATGTGTTATTCAAGAGAGGTTTTTTCGCTGAGGGTTTTGGCGAGGCGGTCTTTGAGCATACGGTGGATGTCCATGTCCCAGGTGATGCCGATGTTGAAGCGGAGGGAGTTTATCTTCACGTTGTTGTCGGAGTAGGCGGTGATGTAGGCTGAGGGTATGGTCTCGGTGTAGGTGGTGGTGCGGTTGGCCAAGAAAGCGTGCAGACGGAAGTCGGGACAGGATTCAGGGCGGTATTCAGCACCGAGGCCATAGGTGAGATAGGAGTGCCCTGCCTCGCCAAAGCAATCGAAGAGTCCGCCAATGCCATAGTCGGGAATCACCTCGTTGGATTTGTTCTGTTCGTAGGCTCCTTTGACAAAGATGTTGAAGCCGTGCTTGAAGTATAAGTTGGCGCAGCTCACCACAGCAAAGGTGTTACCCCAGTCGTTGACGGCATTGGCGCGGTGGATGAGGTCGAGGTAGATGTCCCATTTGTCGTATTCCAGTTCATGGCCGAGGGCGATGTAGTTCATGAACTTGTGGTCAGGGCGTTCGAACATGTTGACAGAGTGCAGTACTTTGAGGTGGCCGAACTTGCCGCTGTAGTATGCGTTGAACGACAGTAGGCCGCTCTTCCATTCCGAGCCTAGGCCATAGTTAAGGTAGTAGGCCCCATAGTGGACATAGGGTGAGTTGGCTATCTGAAATAGAAACATCTGTTTGGCATCGTCGGTCTTGTAAGCGGCTGCCACGGCAGGCTGGAAGCAGTAGAAGTTGTCCCAATAATAGGTGCTGAACAGCACGTTGATAGGGGGTGCGTCGTATTCGAAGCCGCCCACCGCCAAAGCATCTTTACCAACACGTATCATCCAATTCTTGGAGGGCATGTAGTTGAGGTAGAGGAAGTCGGTATTGTCGAACAGGCTCACGTCGCCGGGGGTCGCCACGATGCGCTGGCGGAAGAAGTAGCTGAACTTTTCGCCTAGTGGGCCACCAATGACGAAGTTGAAGTAGCGTCCGTGAAAACCATATTGGTTTTCATTGATGCGGGTGCCATAATAGCTCTCGTAGGTGTTGATATGGTAGTAGTCGAAATCGGCGCGGGCCTCCAACTTTATCTGGGTGAAGATGGGCGTGAAATCGACCTGTGCTGTCGCGACGGATGAAAATCCCGTCAGGGCGAAAAATGCAAAGAGTTGCAAAAGTTTCTTTTTCATAGTGTTGGTGTTATTGTATCAGCTATATTGTGTATGAAAAGGTACGAAAAAAAAACATTTTCTCTCAAATATTGATTTTTTTTATTACTTTTGTAATTCAAAATAAAATCAACGATTATGCATAAGAACAACTATCTTAAAGGTTTATGTGTTGCTGTGGCAATGCTATGTGCAAGCTTTGGCGCCCGTGCCCAGCAGTTTGAGACTTCGGTCTATCTTAACGGCATCTTCCCCGTGGGTCAGTTTGCCAACACCCACATTTATGAGACTCACCCGTTAGGCACCTTTGTGCCGATGGATCGCACTACGGTTGCCACCAGTGCCTCGGCCGGTTTGGCGGGTTCTGCCCGTTTCGGCATGTGGTTCGACGTAGGATTTGGCCAGTTGCTGCCTTACGTTGAGGCGGGTTTTCTGTGGAATTCGACCAAGAGGACTGTGCGCGACGTGTATGATGCCAACGACCTGAACGATTCGGCCAAAGCGATTCCCAACACCCCGACTTATTTCAACATTCCTATTATGTTGGGTCTGAAGTATCGCTACGACATCACTCCCATTATCCGTCCCTTTGTGGAGCTGGGCATCGGCTACGACTTGATGTTTATCACCTCCAACGGCTATCCCAAGAGTTCGCAGATTAAGGATATGTGGTATGCCTATAAGCCTTCGGGCAACCTCTGCTGGTCGGTAGGCGCAGGCACATATTTTGGCGAGTTTGTCAGTGTCAGTCTTTATTACATGGGACTCGGCAACCATCGCATCGCCTACAGCAGCAAGGCGACAGCCACCATGGGCGACGATTTCACAGCCCAGAAACGCGGCATCGGCGAGATGGGTCTGCGCGTGGGATTCCACTTCTAATTTGCTGACAGAAAAAGAATGAAGGCGGGCCGGGGAGGCTCGCCTTTTTTTTGTTGGGGGTGTCGGAGTGGGTCGGATTACTCGGATGGCTTGTCTTCTTTCTTCACCAGCATGATGGCGTTGGCGACACGGCGTTGGCCCAGAGGGTCGAAACGGCCATTGTCGGAGGGGTGGTTGACGATGCCGTTGGTGCTGTTGTCGCGGATGTACATGGTGGAGGAGCCTCCGCCGTCAAGGTTGGCAGCGTCGCAACAGCCTAGCCACCGCATCACATGGGTCAGCTCGGGCAGCGACAGTCCGGCGGCATTGTTTTTGCTACGACCGTCGGCGACGAGCAGTATGATAGTGCCGTCGCGTTTGAGGCCGATGGCGGTGCGGTTGTGGCGGGCGTAGACGAAGCGACGGTCGAGCCGTTGTGGCACGTCGGCACCCCGACAGATGAGCATGGGACCGGCGGTCATTACGTTGCTGTCGGGCATTTTCTTTTCGCTGAGACGGTTGCTGTCGGGTATATTGAAACGGGGTCGTCCGCTGGGCAGCAGCCGAATGGCGGCATTCTGATAGTATTTGCGGTTGATGGTGTCGGTGCGGGCAGGCTCGTTGTCACCCAGTTCCTTGCCTTCGATGCGCAGGTAGCAGACGGGTGCGCCTGTGGACATGTTGAAGTAGGAGCCGTTGATGCCGGCGAGGGCGCCCGTGCGCAAGGCAAAGTTGGACACGGTGGTCAGCACGGTGTCGGCAACGAAGCGCAGGTGGGTCTTCGACCCCTTGGGAATCTCGATTACGCAGAGGTATTGGTTTGAGTTGAACAGCTGATGGTGCTGGAAGTGGTAGTGGTGGTATAGAAACCCGTCGAGGGTGTCGGTCTGCCATTCAGCGTTGGCAAAGGCGATGGAGTCCTCCTCGTAGTGTTTTTGGGCATGGAGTGGGGTGGCGCATAGGGCCAAGAGTAGTATTAATGTTTGAATGCCTGAGTGTTTCAATGTTATTGATTGTTTGGGTGTTGGTTATTCTGAAAATAGTCGCATCAGTTCGGGTGCGTAGGTTTTGGAGACGGGGATGTCCTCCACGCCCGAATGGTCTATCTCGGCGAAGATGCCCTCCGTGGTGCGGCGGATAATCTTTATCTTGTTGAGATTGACAAAGAACGAGCGGTGGCAGCGCACCAGCCCGTTGGCCTTGCATATCTCTTCGATGCTTTTGAGGGTGTTGCGCAGGCTGTAGCGTACCAGTTTGCCGTCGTTGTCGTAGAGGATGGTGACGTAGTTGCCGGCCGATTCGATAGAGATGACACGCTCGGCCCCGACTACCAGTTTCACGTTGCCCTTTTCGTCGGCAAAACGGATGGCTCCCGCCTCGTTGCGTTCGTTGCCTTTGCGCAGTTCGTCGATGATGTTGTTGGCCTCGCGCAGGCGCATGTTGTGGTCGAGCAGTTCCATGGCTGCCCAGTAGAACAAGTAGGGGAATATGACCAGTCCCAGTCCGACGATGATGATGCGCGTGAGGGTGGCAAAATAGTTGGTGTGGAGGTATAGCGAAAGGAACAGGTCGCAAAATAGACAGTATATGAGGAACTCAATGGCCTGCCACACGAGGAATTCACGTTTTGAGAGCGTGTGCCGCACGAGAGCAAAGCAGAGTATGCTACGGCTGGCGAGCAACACGCCTAGTATGATGGCGCAGATGATGGGCAGGCAGAAGCTGGCATGGCGGCTCCAGTCGGTCAGCCATCCGTCCTGTCCGTTGAGTCCGAAAGTGGGCGTGTATAGCACCACAAAGAGCATCACAAACAGTGGCAGTGCCAGACAGAATATGAGGTTTGACTTGACGGAATAGTGTAATTCGGGTAGGGTCATAGGCAACGGGGAATTGTGATTTGCGAATTAAGAACTAGACGCTGATTGTTTCTTATCATTTGGGTTGTATGGGTTGGACTTTTGGCTGTTTGGGCTTGAGCCACGGGAAGAGGTCGTAGAACGAGTCGAAATCCTTGCTCAGCTTGATGCCGATGCCCTGTTTGTAGGGCAGCTCGTTGCGGGTGAAATAGCTGGTGTTGGTGCGGTGGAAGCCGTAGAAGTTGAAGAATGGTGTGAATCGGTAGCCCATTTCCACGTCGCCCACCAGCACGTTGGCCATCGCCGCGTTCAGCTCGTTGTTGGTGCCGTAGCCGAAGGTGGACTCAAAGTAGAGCTTGTTCCACCGTTTGCTGATGCCCACGTCCCACTGGCTCGAAGTGTTGGCGGTGGCGGCCTGATAGTTGAAATCCACGTCCACAAACTTGACCATGTTGCTGACTATCGTGCCCACCGACGAGGTGAGCAGCCCGATGCCGTTGATGCCTTCTGTGGCGTCGGTGTTGGCGTTGGAACCCGTGGAGGCAAACGAACCAAACAGCAAGAGCGATATAGACTGGTTTAGCAGCTCCATTTCATTCTTTTTGTCGATGTATGAAAATACCTGGTCGCTGACGCTCTGCTCGCTGTTGGGCAGGCGGATGTCGAACTTGATGACGGGGTCTGCCATTGTGCCCGACAGCATGATGACATCCTGCACCGTCACATAATTGTCGCTGATGTTGCTGCCCATCAGTGTGGCGAGGTTGGCGCGTAGGTTATAGACTGCGTTGATGTTGAAACGGGCGTCGTTGATATTGCCTGGGAAGTTAAGCGTGCTGCCCTGCTCGATGGTAAAGGTCTTGCCGATAAGCTGCATCAGCGACAACGAGAAATTGCCCGACGTGAATTGATAGTCGCCCAGCACTGTCGGCTCCTCCTTGCCGTGCATCGACACCTTCAAATCGCCGTGTCCCTCGGCGGTGACGTTTGCACCCAACTGTTGGAAGTCCATTGGCAGATGCAGTTTCATGCCCGGCGTGATGGATACGTTCAACTGCAGGTCCAAGTCCGACGAACTGGCCTGCTGGGTGGCGGCGGGACGTACTGCCTGTGGCGAGCTGATGCGGGTGGGGTTGACAAATACGATAAACTCGTTCTCGTTGATTTCCTTTTGGTTGCTGATGGGTACATATATTTCGCTGCCTTCTAGTGCGGTGGCGTTGGCGACGATGTTCAGTTTGCTGACGGGTCCACTCACCGTGCCGTTTACCGAGCCAAACAGCTGCCCGTAGTAGTTGTCGCCTTCGGCATCCTTGTCGAGGAGGGTGATGCCGTTGGTTTGCAATGCCAGATTCAGCATCAGGTCGTTCGAGGCGTATGCCACCGTGCCGTTAATCTGGGCGCGGTTCTTGTCTTGGTCTCTGATGGTGAAGTTGTTTAGCGTCAAAATGTTGTCGACTATGCCCAATGTGTCGTCAAATTGGTATGCCACCCCTGTGGGCAGTAGTCCAATCCGTCCGCCCGCAATGCCCACTTCACCGTTCACAAGGGGGGCTTTCACCGACCCTTTTAGCGACATCTGTCCGCTCACCTGTCCGTCGATGTCCGATGCCACTTCGGCCAACAGCGGTTTCACGGCCTGCAGTCCTATACGGTCGAGGCTTAGGTCGAAGTCTAGGTCTCTGCCGCTCTCCTGCAACGAGGCGGAACCCTGTAGCACCAGCGGGTGGCGGTGTGTGCCGTTGTCGGCATAGTCCGACTGCAGGTCGAGATACAGCCTCCCTTCGTCGGTCTTATAGTTCGACCGTATGTCCAATTGTCCGGCTTCCTGTCCGTTGATGACGCAGTTGCTCACCATCAGGTTGGCATCGATGTAGGGGCGTTGCGCTATGCCGCGCATCTCCAGAGTCCCGTCAATCGAGCCCTCGGCAGTCAGTCCCTTGTTGGGTAGGAGTGTGGAGCACAGCTGTCCGAGCGAGAAGTCGTCGAACCGTGCCCTCACATAGTCCTCTTCCTGTCCCGCATGGGAGGTGCTGTTCCCGCTCTGTGGCCATGCCATATATGCGTTGACCGCCATCGACTGCCCCAGCCCGTACACTTTCATCTCTTCCACTAGCAGCCTCTCGCGGTTGGCTAGGATGCCTTTGGGACACACTAGGTTCCATCGTTGACCCTTGATGTAGAAGGTGGGATGCGTTATCATCACCTTGTTGTCGGTTTCCGAACTGTTCAAAAATAGCTCTATGTCGCCCTCGTTGTTGGTGGTTCGTGCGTCGTCGTCCCACTGCAGTGCCAATGTCGAGATGATGCTGCCCATCGAGGTGGTCAGTTGCAGGTTTTCCAACAGTGGGTCGTCGCTTAGGGCAACGTTCGACGCCCTGACGCTCAACTGGTAGTTGTCGCCCACGCGACTGCTGTTGAAGCCGATGTCGTGCAGTGCCACATTGTTGAATGCCAGCAGTTCCGAACGGAACACCGTCTTCAACCCCTCGCCGTAGGCGTAGTTGGCTCTCAGGTTGGTGCCGGTGGCGATTGCCATCTTAGGCATAAACCGCTGGAACGTGCCTCGCTCATCGTTCCAAGTCACGTTGATGTTGATACTCTCGTCGACCAGAGGCAGCCAGTAGGTCGAGTCCGAATCCTTGAAGGGGTTGAAATAAGTGGGCAGATGGCTGTTGCAAAAGTCGCGTGCCACCAGTGGCAGGTCCCTGTATTGGAAATATCCCCGCATCGTCGCTACCAGCCAGTCGCAGTTCAGTGTCAGCCGTTTGTGTTGGTTCTGCTGTCCCGCCGTCAGTTCTATCTTCTCTAGGTCGATGAGGCGGCTGCCGATTCGGCCGAGCGTGCCCAGCAGCGTCACGTTTCCTGTCATCTCTTCGAGGCTGTCGCCTTGCAGGTCGGCCACGAGGTGTGTGGTGACGGTCACGTCGCTGTCGCCCTCCAGCAACCCCAGTCGTGTCAACTGTGCGTCGGTGAGGAACAGGTCGGCACTATATTTCTTCTCCGCCATATTGGCTGTGGCAGTCATGTCTATGTCGATGAGGCTGTCGCGTAGGTCTATGTCCGCGCTCAGCACCTGTCCCGTCAGGTCTGCCGACAGGGTGGTGCGGTTCAGGTTATGGCCCCGGAACTGGGTGTTGTATAGCCGTCCTTCCAATGAGGCCTCCATGCTCTTGGGGTCGAAACCCGTGCCTTGGAACGACAGGTGGAACCCCGTTCGCGACACCCACTCGTTGGGCAGCAGCGACCGTATGCCCAGCACCCGCGAGTCGAGGTCGCCGATATAGGTGTAGTTTCCCACCACTGTGTCGTACATCACATGGGCGTGCCCCTCCACGTCGCCGATGAGCGAGTTGACGTTGAAGAAGGTCTCGCAGTTCAGTTGGCTGCCGCGCAGCGAGCCGTCCACGGTGATTTCCTGCATCTGCTTCAACATGGCGGGCAGGGTGAAGCTGACGTTCTCGGGCAGTTGCACGGCGGCTAAGTCGTTGTAGGTGGTGTGCAGGCGGTGCAGGCTGGCGTCGAAATAGGTCTGTCCTATCAGGGGCAGGCCACTGATGGAGGCATCGAGAAACAGGGTGCTGTTCTCGCCAAAGGTCGCCACCACGTTCTGTGCGTGCAAATCGCTGATGGGACCGTAGAAATGGCCTTGCACTGCCACTTTCGTGTTCAGTCCCCACAGCATCGGTGCCCAGTAGGCGGCATCGCACAAGTTCACCTCCGTCCCCGGCTTCAGCACCACGTCGTGCTGCACCGTGTTCAGGTAGTCGTCCATCTCCTCCCAACCGTGGTAGAGCATCTCCACGTCCATAAACACGCGGCTGTCGGCCGTCTGCAAGTCCATGTTGGTCACATGTATGGTGTGTGGCGACACCTCCACGTCCATCGACAAGTCCTCCACCCGCAGTCCCGATGCCTCGGTGGTGCTGAGCGACACCACGCGGCAGGTCACACTGTCGGCATCCACCCTCACGCGGCGTATGTGGCCGGAGGTGCCTAGATAGCGCATGTGGGCTATCTCCACCCCATGCTCGTAGTGTGGCGCATAGGCAGACTCGGGCAGGACTTGGAGAAAATCGATATTACGCATCCGCAGCTCGCCCACCTCCACCACGAAGTGTGCTCCAGTGGAGGTCTTCGGCTTGTCGGTGGCATAGTAGTCGATGATATAGTCGAGATTGGTGCCCATGTGGCCGTCCGCGCGGCGCAGCGATTCGAAGTGGTAGCGTCCGTTGCGCAGATATACCTGGTCGAATTGCAGTCCGTCGCTATGGAACGGAAACCGCTTGAAGCGGCAGGCGATGCGGTCGCCATAGTAGATGGTGTCGTGGGTAGGGGAGACAAGCTCTATCTTGTCCAATATGATGTGGCTGAAGGGACTGAAGTGCAACGCACCGATGCGTACCTTGCCGCCCCACGCCTTCGAGAAATGGCTGCCCACCGCTGCGCCTAGGTACGACTGCACCACCGTGCTGTTCAGCAACGCCACCAGCACGTAGAGCCCCAACAGGAGCCCCACCACCACGCGTCTCACTATGTGCAGTCCTTTCTTTGTACCCACGGGCAGGAGTTTTAGTAGTATTCTTTATTTATAACGTTCGTTGCAAAAAAATATTTTATATAATACAAAAAAATCGCCCACAGCCCCTATGACTGGCGATAGTACGTGTAGATTCGTGAATGCCTACACCGATTACCCCATTCCCGCAAGGGTTCGCCATTTGTCGTCAGTTATCCGTTCGTTAACTGTTCGTTTGCCGTTCAACGAACGGCAAACGGCCCCCCAATCGGTAAAATGCGGTAAAAAGCGGTAAGAATCCGTAAGAATCGGTAAGTTTCGGTAAGATGCGGTAAGAATCGGTAGCGGGGCTGTTTAAAAATTGTACTTTTGCACGTCGAAAAGTAGGTGACCCGACGATGTGGGGGATTCACGCCGTGTGTATTGGTGAGATGGCTAGGGTTTGGAAGAAATATTAAAGACAAATAGTCTTTATTTTTGAAAAAAAATGTATATTTGCACGCTGATAAATAGGGCGACTTGAGAAGGTTTGCTGCGTTTAGTGGTTTGATATACAGGAATATTAATTAAAAAATTAAGATAATCATGAAACTAGAAGGAAGGCGAGAAAGTCAAAATGTGGACGACCGCAGAGGTATGAAGACCTCAACTAAGGCGGGTATGGGTATCGGCGGACTGCTTATTGCAGGTCTGATTGCTTTGTTTATGGGTGGTGACCCTGGTCAGCTGCTGCAGCAGATGGCCTCTAATACTGCCACCACGACCGAGGAAACCAACTATGTGCCTACTGCCGAGGAGGAGGCTCTTGCCACCTTCGCCAAGCAGATATTGGCAGGTACGGAGGATGTGTGGACGGCTGAGTTTAAGAAGATGGGACGCACCTATAAGCCGCCCAAGCTGGTGCTGTTTAAGGATGCAGTGCAGAGCGGCTGCGGTGGTGCCACCTCGGCATCGGGTCCGTTCTACTGCTCGGCAGACCAATGCGTGTATCTCGACCTGTCGTTCTTCTCCGACATGTACAAGCAGCTGGGTGCCGACGGCGACTTTGCCTACGCCTACGTCATAGCCCACGAGGTGGGACACCATGTGCAGTATCTGTTGGGTACGCTGGATGCGGCTCATCAGAAAATGCGTCAAGTGAGCGAGAAGGAGTCGAACCAGATCAGTGTGCGACTGGAGCTGCAGGCGGACTTCTACGCCGGCATCTGGGCGTATCACGACAATAAGATGTTTGGCTCGCTCGAAGATGGTGACATTGAGGAGGGCCTGAATGTGGCGTCGAAGATTGGCGACGACTACCTGCAGAAGAAAGCACGCGGATATTCGGTGCCTGACTCGTTCAACCACGGACGCTCCGACCAGCGTGTGAAGTGGCTCAAGAAGGGCTTGACCACTGGCGATGTGAATGCCGGCGACACCTTCTCACCTGCCTACGCCAACTTGTAATAGGAACGGGTGGCAGCTTGTTGCTCTACGATAAGCAGTAAATGATAGAAATAATGAAAAAAAAATACAGAACACCGAAACTGACGGTGGTCAACTTCTTGGTGGAAGACGGTTTCGACTCGTTTCAGTCGGCACCTTTTATTTTGTCTGACGCCAACGCCTCTAACGAACAACCTATGGAACAACGCAGCCTCAGCTCAAATGGTTGGGCTGGCAACGACTGGTCAGACTAACACCCAAACCCTACTTCAAAATGAAAAGATATAATGCTATAGCTATTTATGCAGCGATAATGGTCTGCAGTTTGTTGGCTGACGGTTGTCAAAAGGAGTATGGCATCGTGCCAGAAGGGGCTTTGCGGCTATCCGCCGAAGGTTTTAATGGCGATAAGATGGTTGTCGACAACGCTGCCGTAGCGTGGGTAGAGGGAGACGAGTTGAAGATCAACGGTGACCCGTATACCGTCATCATCAGCGAGGGTCATGCCTATACCAGTACCGATGTGGCTGTGGCTAACAATTATTACGCTTACTATCCCTCGGATCTCAATGTGAGTGCCCAACAGACCTCCCAACAGACCTCCACACAGTCGTATGCAATTTATTTGCCGAATACCTATTCGAGCAGTTACGATAATGGCAGACAAGTCATCAAACTGCCAATGGTGGCTTGCGCGGGAGCTGGTTCCACGGGGTTGAATTTCAAACATATCACTTCTGCGATATTAGTGACCATCAAGAACAGCACGGGATACGATGTTTTTTTGGACCGCGTAGTGGTGAAAAGTGAAACGCAGAGGCTCAACAGCTCAAATGGAGGAATGGTATTGACAGCAGATTTTCAAAATAACAACATCTCTGTGGCTGCTGAAACCACTAGTGTGTCTGATGAAAAATATGTGGTTGTGACCTTTGGTAATGAAGAGGTGAACATCAGAAACAGTGACACCAAGAAAGTGCAGGTTCCAATCTTGCCCATCAGTGCTGAAGATGACGACCTCACTATTGAGGTGTATACTCACAGCAAGTTGCATTCGGTGATAACGGGTCTCGAAGGTACACTGAACACCAACTACGATTTCATCTACAGTAAAAGAGCTGCTGCCCCAGCTTTGGCTCGCAATGAGATTTGTAAGGCCAACATCGAAATAACCCGCCAGTCTGTTAATGGCAATACCACCGAGGTGGATCACAGCCTTTTTGGAGTTGCTGAAAACACAAAAGTACGTTTCTCGCAGGGCAACCTGCAGTTTTCTATCCCACAAAGTGTTCGCACGGCCAGTACTGATGCTATAGGGACTTGGCGTTTCGCAGATAAGCAGTATGATTATATTGGCGCACTTAACGCAAATATCTCTGAAACTTACCCGGATTGGATAGACCTTTTCGGATGGGGTACCAGTGGTTGGAATAGCAGACCAACCGAAGGGTATACTGATGAGATTTTTTACCAGCCGTGGTCAATCTCCCAGACGTCTTTAAAATATTGTCCAGCAGGCCGTCATGATGTTAGTCTCACGGATGGTTATGCCGATGCAGATTGGGCATATCATAATGCCATCAGTAATGGCGGGAATGTTGTACACAAATGGCGCACAATGACATCTTCGGAATGGGAGTATTTAATACACGCCACCAATCATAACCAAGGCTCTGGCCGACCCGATGTCGCTAACAAACGCGGTTTAGGTAAGGTCAATGGAGTGTGTGGTATGATTCTCCTGCCAGACAGTTGGACGTTGCCATCGGGGTGTACCTTCACACCATCATCTAATAATCCATCATCTACTAATTTTTGGGAAGACAATGTTTACGACAGTGACCAATGGGAAGCCATGGAGGCAGCGGGTGCAGTGTTTCTGCCTGCTGCGGGCATGCGCGAGGGTAGAAGCATCAACGAGAATATAGGCTATTATTGGTCGGCCACGTATTATAATCATTACAATGCAAGGGATGTGGTCATCAACGACAACATCGAATGGAGTACGGTGGCAGGGAGTTATACTATGCGCTGCTGCGGGTGCTCAGTCCGTCCTGTTCAGGATAATCATTAATACATCTAGATGTTGAACCATATTATGGGAGTAGGCACCCCGTCCAAAAGTGGATTTGCCAAGGCTCTCTATTTGAGGGATGTGAATAGGTATGATGTGTGATGAATATTGTGAGTGTTTGACATTTATTTGGTTGAATTTTTGCCTTCTTACAAAGAAAATACTATTATTTCAAAAAAAGTTCGTATCTTTGCATTTTGAAAAATAACAAATTTATAACTATGAAGAAGATTTTCACTATTGTAATGCTTCTCGCCGTTATGTGCGGCGCAATGGCACAAAATCAGGGTACTAGAGAATATGTGTCGGCATTGATTACGTTCAACGACACCAATATGCTGCCACAGGACACACTGAATAAATACGGTGTTGTGCTGCAGACCCGCTCGGGTCGTATGGCAAACGGCCTTATTGACGCCTCTAAGTATCAGATGTTCCTTAACTCCAATTTGGTGGAGAGAGTGCAGCCCTCGACCCGCGTGTTTCTGCGCGACGAGCAGGTGGGTGGTCACCAGTGCACGGGCAAGTGCGACCATCACAAGGGTGGCCGACATGGCAACCGCGAGGATGTGCGCACCGACCTCATTCCGCAGGAGGATATCCTGAACGACGAGGCGAAAGGTTGGTACTTGGGTTTCTTAATCGGCGGCACAAATAACCGTATGCAGAAGTCGTATACACGTAACGCCGGCACTTGGTATACTGACCGCGGTGTCGATTTCGAGCTGCTGGCGGGCTATCAGTTCAACCAGTGGTTTGGCATCCGTACTGGCCTTGCTGCCCTGACGAAGAACTATATCACCGACCTCCAGGTCGACTATCTTGATGTCAGCGATGTGTACCGCACGTTCTATAGAAACGTGTATCTGCAGCTGCCTGTGATGGCCGACTTGTCGGTGGGCGGCGAGGATGTGCGCATCCATTTCAAGTTTGGTGGCTATGCGGCCTATTGGCTGTCGCAGTGGCGTCATGGCTATGTGTATGTGGCTGATGACCCCCGTCCGTTTGTGGGCGACGCCTATCACTTTGTCGAGGGTTATGACAACCGCTTCGATGCTGGTTTGGCAGGCGGTATTGGTCTGGCATTGCGTGTGAGTCCCGCCGTGCAGCTGCATTTCGAGGGTGACTATTATCACGGTCTTGTCAGCACCGCCAAGTCCCCCTTTAAGACCTACAACCGCACTTGGACGTTTGGCATGGGCATGACGTTCCACTTCTAAGAAATTGAAAGTTAAATAATAACTAAAAGGCAGGGCGGATGCCGTCTTGCCTTTTAGTTTTTCATACGTATATGATAACTATAGAAAACCCCATCTTCCCCGATTTTCTTGACCGTCGGAATCCCGAAAGCCATAAAGGCACCTACGGCCATGCGTTGCTGGTGGCAGGCAGCCGTGGCAAGATGGGCGCGGCGGTGTTGGCGGCACGGGCATGCCTGCGCAGCGGCGTGGGACTGCTGACGGTGCATGTGCCTGCGTGCGGCGTGGACATTATGCAGACGGCGGTGCCGGAGGCGATGGTGTCGATAGACGATGACAATACCCATTTCACACATCTGTTCACCTCTGAAGAGCTGTCGCGCTACGATGCCATTGCTGTGGGGCCAGGGTTGGGAACGGACAGCCAAGAGCCTTTACGGACGCTTCTTGAGGCGGCAGAGTCGAGACCTATGGTGCTGGATGCAGATGCACTCAATATGCTGGCTAAGATGGACGACGGTATGGCGTTGCTCAAGAGTCACGCAGCCGATGGTGTGCCGACCATACTGACACCCCATGCGAAGGAGTTTGAGCGGCTGTTTGGCAGCTGTACGGACGTTAAACAACGTCAGCAGCGGCAGTGTGCTGCCAGTCGGGAGACGGGCTGCGTGATTGTTTATAAGGGACACCAAACGCAAACCTCTGGCAGGCAGGGTGAAATGTATATGAATACGACTGGTAATGCGGGCATGGCAACGGCTGGGAGCGGGGATGTGTTGACAGGCGTGACACTTGCGTTTGTGGCTCAAAATAAAGAAAATCAGATTGATGTAGAGATGTGTGCTTCTTTGGCTGTGTGGATACATGGCAAATCGGGTGATTTGGCAGTCCGAAAGCAGTCGGAATGCAGCCTTACGGCAGGTGACATAGTGGAAAATTTGAAGTATGTAACCATGTGTAGATAAGTGTGTTGGGTGGGATGAGGTAAAATATTTTGAAAAAATATTTTGCTGATTGGAAAAAAGTGTGTATCTTTGCAACCGCTTTTGAGAAAAAAAGAGCAGTCAAACCTTCCTCAATAGCTCAGTTGGTTAGAGCACCTGACTGTTAATCAGGGGGTCGCAGGTTCAAGTCCTGCTTGGGGAGCCAAAGAAGCCGCAAAAATGATTGCGGCTTTTCTTGTATATCAGCACTATGGTTACTTTTCTGTATACGATACTTTGTGCTTTGGCAGTCGTGGCATTGATGATGCTGGGATTGGGCATTAAGGTGCTATGCAAGAAGCGTGGTGAGTTTAAGCGGCATTGCAGTAGCATGGACCCCTATACAGGGGAGCGTGGAGGATGTGTGTGCGGAAAGGCTGCACAGAAGCAATGCGACAGGGTGGGAAGATATTCGCCGCTGGAAGTCAATGAAGACATGTTAAACTAGATTGTCGGAGTAGTCGGAATAGTCCGATAAATTCGATAATAATAAAAAAAACTTATTCATTATGAAAGGAAATTTCTCATATCACAATCCTACAAAGCTTTATTTTGGCGAGGATTCGCTACGTTATTTGAGCAACGAACTGAAGAATTATGGTCCCACTGTCATGCTCAGCTATGGAGGAGGCTCGATTAAGCGCAACGGCATATACGATGCTGTGGTGGCTGCCCTGATGGAGGCGGGCAAGACGGTGGTGGAGGATGCCGGTGTGATGCCCAACCCGACATACGAGAAGGTTCTGGAAGGTTGCAAGCTGGTGAGAGAGAATAGGGTCGACCTCATTCTGGCAGTGGGCGGCGGCAGCACCATCGACTACGCCAAAGGTGTCTCGGCTTCGGCCTACTGCGAGGAGGAACCGTGGGAGAAGTATTGGGTGAACCAGGGTTCGCCGTCGTGCAAGACTGTACCTATCGGTGCGGTGCTGACCATGGTGGGTACCGGTAGCGAGATGAACGGCGGCAGCGTCATCACC
>JAEEGL012867561.1_pt1 | contig 16060 bp, 10 predicted proteins | sample 9134231 | NCBI WGS metagenome assembly JAEEGL01 (sample SAMN16246548, study PRJNA631951) | gut metagenome | biome: gut microbiome; feature: rumen; material: fiber-attached | host: Bos | place: Iran: Karaj | collected 2018-10 | reverse complement strand
CGCAAATATACACCTTTTTTTGAAATGAAAAAAATATTTTTATATTTTAACAAAAAAGTTTCCGCTGGAATCCACCCTTACCACCTTTTCGGAAGCTAACTTGCGTCGGTATCGGACAAAGACCATATTGCACCCACACAACACCCGTATAACTCCCACCATTCAACAAAAGTTCAACAACGCTTCAACAACAGTTCAACGATGCAGTATCGTTGAAGTATCGTTGAACTATCGTCGAAAGGCCGGAGTTATATGGGTGTTGATAGGTAGAAAACCGATACCATTCTAGGAATTACACTTGCCGGCGAGGAGGCCGCAGGCGGCGTCGATATCCTGGCCGCGCGAGGTGCGGAGGGTGCACACGATGTGTCCTCCGCCGTTGCGGTTAACGTGGCTTTCGAAAGCGGCGATGGTTGATGGCGACGAGGTGGAGAGCTTTGTGCTGCTGCTGTCGGCGATGGTGGCGCCGTTCTCGTGGAAGCGGATGAGGTTCACGTGGCATTCCAGCCCTCGGAGCGCTTCTACAAGACGCTGTGCATGGGGCAGGTCGTCGTTGAGTCCGCGGAACATGGTGTATTCGAACGAGAGACGCCGCTGTCCGCTCCAGTCGTACTGCCGCAGTAGGGCCAGTACGTCGCCCAAAGGGTAGGCCCGCTCGACGGGCATCAGGCGCTCGCGCTCGGCGGCTACGGGGTTATGGAGACTCACGGCCAGGTGGCATTGACATTCGTCGAGGAAGCGGCGCATGGCTGGTACTACGCCCACCGTACTTACGGTTATGCGCTTGGGGCTCCATCCCAGGCCCCACGGGGCGGTGAGCACTTGGCAGGCGCCAAGCACAGCATCGAGGTTGTCCATAGGCTCGCCCATGCCCATAAAGACTATGTTGGTGAGCGATTCGTATTCGGGGATGGAGAAGAGCTGGTTGAGGATGTCGCCGGCCGAGAGGTTGGCGTGGAAACCTCCGCGTCCGGTGCTGCAGAAGCGGCAGTTCATTTTGCACCCCGCCTGGCAGCTGACGCAGAGGGTGGCGCGGTCGCCGTCGGGGATATAGACGGTTTCGATATAGGTCGGAGTATTCTGAGTATTCAGATTATTCTGAGTATTCGGAAAGACTTCGAAGAGGTATTTCTTGGTGCCGTCTTTGCTCACCTGGCAGTTTACCGGCGTTTCGCGGCCGATATAGGCTATCTCGTTGAGACGGGCGCGTTGGGCGAGGGAGAGGTTGGTCATTCGGTCGATAGAATCGGCACGATGGCGGTAGAGCCAGTCGCAGAGTTGCTTGGCCGCGAAGCGGGGAAACCCCTCGGCGGCGCAGAGCTGCTGCAGCTGCTCCAATGATTGTCCTAAAAGATTAACCTTCACCCCATGAACCTTAAACAATGTTTAGAAGTCCCACTCGAAGCCCTCGTCCTCTATTTCCTGCTGGAAGTTGGAGCAGTCCATCTCGATGGGTACCGACGGGCGGTCGAACTCGCCGCGGAAGAAGTGGAGTTTCGGGTCTTTGTAGATTTTCTCCATATAGAGGCCGAAGATGGGCAATGCCATTGCGGCACCCTGACCGTAGGTCATGTTGCGGAAGTGGATGGAACGCAGCTCGCCGCCAGTCCATACGGCGGTTGCCAGCTTGGGTGTGATACCCACGAACCAGCAGTCGGAGTTGTTCTGCGTGGTGCCGGTTTTGCCGGCGATGCAGGTGGAATACTTGTTGAGGTGGTACTTGTAGTTGAGCCTCACGCCGGTACCGCTCTGCACCACGCCCTTCATCAGTTCGAGCATCATGTAGGCCGTAACCTCGCTGAGGGCTTCGCTGCGCTGGGGGGTGAAGCGTTCGAGCACCATTCCTTTGCTGTCCTCGATGCGCGAGACGAAGATAGGCTCCACATATTCGCCCTTGTTGGCGAAAGTGGCCATTGCTCCAGCCATCTCGTAGACGGTGATTTCGGGGGTTCCGACGGCGATAGCGGGCACCGCGTCGATGGGGCTGCGCACGCCCATCTTGCGGGCGATGTTGATTACCTGTTCGGGTGAGCCCTGTTTCATAAGGTAGGCGGAGACCCAGTTGACCGAGTGGGCCAATGCCCATTTGAGGGTAACCATCTCGCCTTCACGCTCGTGGGTCGAGTTCTTCGGGCACCAGTCGGGTTTGCCCCACACCTCGAAGCAGACCTCCGAGTTGGGCACTTCGGTGCAGGGGAACATGTCGAGATCCTGCAAGGCCATTGTGTAGACGAAGGGCTTGAAGGTGGAGCCCACCTGACGGTGGCTCTGAACGTTGTCGTATTTGAAGTAGCGGTAGTTGATGCCGCCCACGTAGGCTTTCACATATCCCGTGCCGGGTTCGACCGACATAAGGCCCGCGTTGAGGAAGCGCTTGCAGTAGATGAGCGAATCCCATGGCGACATGACAGTGTCGATATTGCCTTTCCAGCTGAAGACGCGCATCTTCACCTTCTCGTTGAAGGCGGCGCGAATCTCTTTTTGCGAGAGACCGTCCTCCTTGAGGTGGCGGTAGCGGTCGCTATTCTTCATGGCCATGGTGAGGAATTTCTCCTGCTGGTCCTTGCTGATGTCGCAGAAGGGGTTGCCTTTGCGTTTGGCCAGTTCGCGGTCGAAGGCGGGCTGTATCTCTTTGCTGAAGTGCTCGCGTACGGCCTCTTCGGCATAGCGCTGCATACGCGAGTCGATGGTGGTGTATATCTTCAGGCCGTCGCGGTGCACGTCGTAGTATTCGCCGTTGGGCTTGCGGTGGTGCTTGCACCAGTCTTTCATGTAGGTGCGCAGATATTCGCGCAGGTAGGTAGCCAGACCGTCGTTGTGGCTCTGGGGCGAATAGTGGCTCATGTCGATGGGCTTCTCCTTATATGTCTCGTAGTCTTCGTCGCTGAGGTAGTCGTAGCGGTTCATCTGGTGCAGGACGGTGTTGCGGCGTTCGAGGCAGCGGTCGGGATGCAGGATGGGGCTGTAGGTGGTGGGAGCTTTGAGCAGGCCCACCAGTATGGCGGCTTCGTCAACGTCCAGCTCGGCGGGTGTCTTGTCGAAGAAGGTCTTCGAGGCGGTCTTGATACCATAGGCGTTGCTGCCGAAGTCGACGGTGTTGAAGTACATGGCCAGTATTTCCTGCTTCGAGTAGTTGTGCTCCAGCTTGACGGCTACCACCCATTCCTTGAACTTTACGAACACTACGCCTATCTTGCTTTGGTGGCCGCGGGGGAAGAGGTTCTTTGCCAGCTGCTGGGTGATGGTGGAGCCGCCGCCCGACGAACCGTGCCGTCCGATTACGGTCTTGAAGAGCACGCGGAAGAGACTGCGTGCGTCAATGCCGGAGTGCTTGTAGAAGCGCACGTCCTCGGTGGCGATGAGGGCGTTGATAAGGTTAGGCGAAATCTGGTCGTAGGTTACGTTCGAGCGGTTCTGAAGGCCGATGAAGCCCAGCACTTCGCCGTCGTCCGAGAGTACTTCGGAGGCTTGAAGGCTGCGCGGGTTCTCCAGTTCCTCGAACGAAGGCATGAATCCCAGCCATCCCAGCGAGAGGAAGGTGAAGAAGAGTACGATGAGCACCCACAGACCTCCGAACGCCAGCCAGAGGTTGCGTATCAGATTGGGGTGTTTCGATTGTTTCTTGTAGGCCATATTGTGCTATTTTGTGTTACGGTATTCGATGCGCAAGCCTATGTCCTTGAGGCCTGCAATGGCGCTGTCGCGCATGCCGTTGGCAATTTCGAAGCGGTATTTGCCCAGCATCGGGAAGCGGGCGCTGCCGCCACGAAGACGGTAGCGCGAGTCGACGTAGCGGCCGGTACGCTTACCATACCAGCGGCCCGACGGGTCGGCCAGCGGGCATTCCAGCGTATCGAAAGCCACCGAGCCATCGGGGAAGGTTGTGTTGATGAAGAGGAAGGTATTGCTGTAGGGGTAGGTGATGCTGTTGCGCACCTCGACGAGGAAGTTGAAGTAGTGGGTGGTGTCGTCCACCTCGACGTCGAAAGTGACGGGTTCGGCGGGCAGCCATCCGTGCTCGTCGACCGAGCGGCTCTGGTCGTAGTAGATGCTACCGTCGCAGGCGGTAAGCAGCAGAGCTGCGGTTATGAGTATGATGATGCGTTTCATTGGCTTCTGCGGCGTTGGTTGTTATGCGGGTCGTTGGAGCCTTTGCGGTTACGGTCGCCGTCGCTGCGGCGGGGTTTGCCCTCAGGGTTAGGCCGACGCTGACCGTCGCCCTCGGCGGGACGTTGGCGGCGTTCCTGCTGGCGGTCGCGGTCGTTGCGCTGATGACGCTCGTTGCGGTCGCCTCGTTGTTGGCGGTCGCCACGCTGCTGGCGTCGGGGTTCGTTGGATTCGTTCGATCCTTTCTGGTCGTGTTCGTTGACAACGCCGTTGCCACCTTCGGCCAGACGTTGGATTTCGCGCTCCACCTCCTCGTCGGTACTCTCCTGCGCGAGACCCGAACCGGACATGAGTTCCACCTGATAGTCTTCCAGCTTCTCGGGATACTGCTGGTTGCGGTTCATCGCGATAATCTGCTTCACATCCTCAGCCTTGAGGGCTATGAGGTCGTTCTCGTTCTCGTAGGCATACCACATGATGCCGCGCAGCACGTCGGTCTTCTTGTAGAGGGCCAGTCCTTTCTGGAAGCGGATGGCTTGTCCGGCGGGCGGGAACTGCTTGAGGGCGTCGGCATAAACCTCGTATTCGAAGTTGAGACAGCATTTGAGCTTGCCGCATTGGCCGGCCAGCTTCTGCGGATTGGGCATTATCTGCTGGGTTTTGGCGGCGCCTGTGGTAACGCTCTTGAAGTTGGTGAGCCACGTGGAGCAGCAGAGCTCGCGGCCGCAAGTGCCTATTCCGCCCACCTTGCCGGCCTCCTGACGCACGCCAATCTGCTTCATCTCGATACGCATGCGGAACTCTTCGGCCAGCACTTTGATGAGCACGCGGAAGTCCACACGCTCGTCGGCGGTGTAGTAGAAGATGGCTTTCGAGTGGTCGCCTTGTATCTCGACGTCGTTCACCTTCATGTCGAGCCCCAGGTCTTCCACAATCTTGCGGGTGCGGAGAAGGGCGCTGCGCTCCTCTTTGAGGCTTTCGGCCCAGCGGTCAATGTCGGTGTCCTTTGCGCGACGGAAGAGGCGGCGGATATTCTCCGAATCGGGACTTATGCGGTGGCGGCGCATCTGCAGGCGGCAGAGTTCGCCGGTGAGGCATACTATTCCCACGTCGTGTCCGGGTTGTCCTTCGACGGCCACTATGTCGCCTTCGGTTACATCAAGCCCGTCGGGCAGGCGGTAGAAGTCCTTATGGTTGTTCTTGAAGCGCACCTCGACGCAGTCGAACGGGCGTTCGGTTGGTTGGCGGATGCCGCTGAGCCAGTTGGTGGCTGTAACTTTCGAGCAACTGTTGCGCTCGCAGCTGCATACCGGCTGGTAGGCTTTGGGGCAATGGTTGCATCCGCGGCTGAGGTAGACGGGTTCTTGGTATTTCACCCAAGGTATCTCGGGATCGGGGTCGAGGTAGGGGTCGATGGCGCTCTCCTCGCTGAGGTATTCCTCCACTTCGGGGTTCTCGCGTTCGACCACAGCTTTCTTCTCTTCGCGGGCCTTGCGGCGTTCGCGCATAAAAGCTTCAATATCCTCCTTGCTGGCTACGGTCTCTTCGGTATCCAGCGGGGGTTGCGGTATGTTCTGCTCCTGTTCTTTCGCTTCTTTATTCTTGATTTCTTCCATTTGTCGTGTTTTTATTTCTTCTTGAGCGCTTTGCTCATGCGGAACGAGAGTTCCATGAGAGCTATCTTGGAGTAGGCGTTGCGCTCGATTGCGAATATGGCTTCGCTTATTGCTTTTTCTATGTTTTCTATGTTGTTCTGAGTTATCATTTGTGGGAACATGGCGTCGAACTTCTCGTCGCCCGATCCGATGGAGTAGGGGATTCCGGCCATACTGCTGAGGAAGCATCCGCGCATCACCCCCAAGGTGTACTGCAGGAAGAGTTTCTGCTGCTCGCGTCCGAGGGCCGCCATTGCCTCAATCTGGTTGGAAAGTTCCTTCATTTTCAGTTTGAAGAGCAGGCGGAGCCAAGCTACCAGCATGGGGGCGAACTGCTCGGCCAGCGCTGCGTCGCGGCTGTTGCCCGTCGGTTGCAGGCGCACCGTCTGCACTCGGCTGCGGATTGTCTGCAGCAGGCGCTCGTCGCTTTCGGCCACCAGCAGGATTACCGTTCCGGGAGTCGGCTCCTCGAGGGTTTTGAGGAGCTCGTTGGCGGTCTGGTCGTTCATCTTCTCGGCCATCCAAACAACCACCATCTTCCATCCGCCCTCATAGCTTTTAAGGCTGAGACTCTGCACGATATCGGCGGCGTCGCGCACGTTGATGAGGCCCTGCTTGTTCTCGATTCCGAGGCTGTCGTACCAGTCGTCGAGCGGCGCAAGGGCTCGGTGGTCGAGCACGAAGTCGTGGAATTCCTGCTGGAACTCGGCGCACGAGGGGTCTTTCTTCACCCGCGAGTTGGCGGCGTTGGGGAAGAAGAGGTGCAGGTCGGGATGCATCAGCTGGTTGATTTTCTTGCAACTGGGGCAGTTGCCGCACGAGTCGGCCCGCAAGTCGCCCAAAGTGTGGTGCTGACGGTCGGTGCAGCATAGGTATTGCAGGTAGGCGAGAGCCAGCTGGAGGCTTCCGTCCTCGGTGGGTCCGAGTATCAACTGGGCATGGCTCACGCGCCCGCTGTCGATGATTTCCGTCAGCCGGTTTATCACATCTCTCTGTCCTACAATATCTTTAAACTGCATCTTTGTTGCGTTTTAACTTGCAAATATACGATTTTTTCTTTAATGTAAAAAAATAATTTTCCCCAAGGCCTCTCCTGTCGCCTTTCGTCCATCATCCATACAGCGGAGGTAGTTCTTCGATAGTTCTTCGATAGTTCTTCGATAGTTCTTCGATTCGTCCTCGTATCCGCCTTATAGCTACCTTATATCAACCATACACCAACCATACATTTAGGTAAGGTTGGTGTATGGTTGGTGTAAGGTTGATGTAAGGTTGATGTATGGATGATGGCTCTCCGGGGCGTGATTAAGAGCCCTTTGTGCAGCACGAATGCTGGCACCCCGTCGGAAGGGCCGAATTTCTCCGGGCGACCTCTTTTTTATTTGGGTTGTACAATAAAAAGGGATATGCGTCGTTAAAAGAGATTAAGAACGATACTAGATGAAGCATATTTTTGTGGTAAACCCGTGCGCTGGAGGGAAGGATTGTGGCGATGAGATAGCGGCGCAACTTGATATACAGGGAATTGAGGCCGAGACTTACGGCACCGTAGCTCCGCGCGACGCAACGCGGTTTGTCGCCCGTTGGTGCAGCGAGCACAAGGGTGAAGAGGTGCGTTTCTACGCTTGTGGAGGCGACGGTACGCTGAACGAGGTGGTTAGCGGAGTGATGGAGGCTGGTTCCAATGCCGAAGTTGGCTGCTTCCCCTGCGGATCGGGCAACGACTATGTGAAGAATTGGCCCGGAGGCGACTTCTCCGACCTCAAGGCGCTCACCGAAGGTACTGCGCAGCCGGTCGACGTGCTGCGATTGACCGTCGAGGGAGAGACCCGCTATTGTGTGAACGTGATGAACTTCGGCTTCGAGGCCGAAGTGTGCCGCACGATGGAGATAGTGAGGCGTTGGCCCCTCTTTGGCGGCAAGATGGCCTACGTTACCGGCATCGTGCATTGCCTGCTGCACAAGCGCCACAACCCTTGTAGAATCACCGTCGACGGCGAAGCGTGGCATTCGGGCGATATGCTTCTGGGTTCGGCGGCCAACGGCCAATATGTGGGAGGCGGCTTCAAGTGCGCCCCGAGGGCTGTGGTCGACGACGGATGGCTCGAGGCGCAATGCGTCAATGCCTTGAGTATTCCCCGTTTCCTGCGGCTGATTGGCCACTACAAGAAAGGCGAGCATCTCGACCGTCCCGATATGCATGATGTGGTGCACCATAGGAGAGCGCATACGATGGTGTTCGAATCCGACCGCGAGTTCAGCATCGTCGCCGACGGCGAGCTGATACGCTGTCGTCGAGTCGAGGTGGAATGTCTGCCCCAAGCGTTGCGCTTCGCGGTACCACGCATTAAGGAGTTAAGAAGTTAAGGAGTTAAAGAATTTAAGACAATAGCATTTATATGACAACATATAGTTTTGAGAATTTGATTGTGTGGCAAAAAGCACATCAGTTTGTGCTCGCGGTATATCGTGCTACGCAAGATTTTCCCGACACGGAGAGATTCGGTCTGTTGACACAATTCCGTCGTGCAGCGGTGTCGATAACGGCAAATATCGCTGAAGGTTATAAAAAGTTGAGCAGAGCTGATAAGTTAAGGTTTTTCAATATTTCCCAAGGTAGTTTGGAAGAGTGCAGGAACTATATAATTCTTTCTAGAGATTTGGGATATATAACAGAGAATCAATATGAAGAGTTGCGTATTATGATTGAAGAATCAAGCAAACTATTGAATGCTTATAGCTTGTCTGTCAATGAAAACAAAGCTGTTCAAGATGAATTATCATAGTGTATTGTCTTAACTCCTTAACTTCTTAACTCCTTAACTACTAAAAATCGGTATGGAAAGTCTACCCGCAATATTCATGGATTTGGCGCTGATTCTGGTAACCGCCGGCGTCATCACGGTCATATTCAAATGGCTCAAACAGCCGCTGGTGCTCGGCTACATTCTGGCCGGCTTTTTTATCGGCCCCTACTTCAAGTGGTTCCCGGTAATCACCGACCCCACCAACGTGCACGTTTGGAGCGATATCGGTATCGTGTTCCTGATGTTCGCTTTGGGTCTTGAGTTCAGCATCAAGAAACTGAAGAAAGTGGGTGCAACGGGCGCAATCACCGCTCTCACCGAGCTGGCCATCATGTTCATCATCGGCAATACGGTGGGCCACCTGCTGGGATTCAAGGATATGGATTGCATCTTCCTCGGATGCATGCTCTCAATCTCGTCGACCGCAATTATCGTCAAGAGTTTCGACGACCTCAAACTTAAGCAGCAGAAGTTCACTTCGACCGTTACTGCGGTGCTTGTGGTTGAGGATATTATCGCGGTGCTGCTGTTGGTGGTGCTGTCGACAATCAGCGTTAGCCGCACTTTCAACGGAGCCGCCCTTGCGGGAAGCATGGTGAAGCTGGTCTTCTTCTTGATTGTGTGGTTCGTGTTTGGAATCTATCTGATACCTACATTCTTGCGCTGGATGCGCAAATATATGACCGAGGAGACGTTGCTGCTGGTGGCCGTTGGTCTCTGCTTCGGTATGGTTGTGCTGGCCGCAAAGGCCGGATTCTCTACAGCCCTTGGTGCATTCGTGATGGGTGCCATTTTGGCTGAGACCATCGAAGCCGACGTTATCCACCGCCTCATCACCCCGTTGAAGAATCTCTTTAGCGCTGTGTTCTTCGTGTCGGTGGGTATGCTGATACAGCCCGCCGTACTCGGAAAACATTGGCTCACAGTACTTATCATAGCCCTCAGCATCATCATCTTCAAGAGTATGGCCGCAACTACTGGTGTGCTCCTCAGCGGTAAGCCGCTGAAGACCGCGATGCAAAGCGGATTCTGCTTCTGTCAGATTGGTGAGTTCTCGTTCATCATTGCAGGCTTGGGTTTGAGCTATGGTGTCATCGACGAGAACCTTTACCCGATAATAGTGTCGGTGTCGATACTCACCACCTTCGTTACGCCCTATATGATCAAGGGCGCTCTTCCGGCCTACAACTGGTTGGAACCCCGCATGTCGGACAAAACAAAGAGCGTGCTGGAGAGATATAGCACCAACTCGGGAGGCGACGACGACAGTCGTGCTACCATCGGTCGCTTCATCCGCAAGCAACTGACCGGCATTCTGCTCTATGGTGTCATTCTGGCCGCCATCTCGCTCCTCTCGCTTGGTATCCTGCGTCCGTTCCTCGATGGAATCTTCAAGAACCTTGAAATACCGCAGATATGGAGCCGCCTGCTGGGATTGGTGGGCACGTTGGTGATTATGTCGCCCTTCCTTTGGGCGGTTGCCGTCAAAGGGGTGAGCAAGAAAAGCATCAAGGAGATGTTCGAGACCTACCGCTTCTCTCATGCCGTAGTCATCCCGCTGCTGATATTGCGCTATTTCGTAGCCCTCTTCTCCGTTGGTTCCGTCATCGCGGGATATGTGGCCGTTGCGGTTGGCTTCCTCATGGTTTTGGCCTTTATGGTGCTTGCAGCGGTGCTCCTTTCGCGTCGTGCCGACGGCTTCTACGGTCAGATAGAGGAGCGTTTCACCAAGAACTTCAACTCGCGTCAGGCGCAGGCGTCGTTCCACATCCCGGCAGGTATGGAGAACGAATTCGCTATGGAGCGCCTCCGTATGACCCCTTCGTCGCCTTTGGCGGGTAAGACTCTTGCCGAGAGCCGCATACGCGACGTCTATGGAGCCAATATTGTTACCATCGAGCGGGGCGAGAATATCATCGATATGCCGGATAAGGACCAAATATTGATGCCTGCCGATGTGCTTACCGTTATTGGTACCGAAGAGCAAGTGAACGCTATTCGCGCCGATATCGAGAAGGAGGCCGATATGCTGGTGCACGACCATTCCGACCACGAGATGCACATGTATCGCTATCTTGTTGAGGCTGGTGGCCCGTTGTGCGGCCTTGCTGTAGGCACCTCGTCGCTAGCCACCAAGCATCATGCCCTCGTCCTCGCCATTGAGCGCGACGGTAAGAAGATTGTCAATCCCGACCGGCACAATGTTTTCCAGCATGGCGATATCCTTTGGTTCGTCAGCCCTGAGGAACTCACCATTGCCGGCTTTGAAAAGAAAATAGTAGAGATATGAAGAAGATAATAATTGTAGGTCTATTCGGAGTATTCGGAATAATCGGGTGTCTGCAGGCGCAGAACGACGACCGTGGCTTCGAAATAGCCAAGAATCTGGAGATATTCTCCAACGTCTACAAGCAGCTAAACCTCAACTACGTCGATGATGTCGACCCGGGTAAGACCATCAAGGTGGCCATCGACGCTATGCTTGCTTCGCTCGACCCCTATACCAACTACTATCCCGAAAGCCAGATGGAGGATGTGAAGTTGCAACTTCTCGGACAATATGGCGGTATCGGCTCGCTGATAATGCAGAAGGGCGACTCGGTGTATATCTCCGAACCCTATAAGGGACTTCCGGCCGACGAGGCAGGTATACGTGCCGGCGACCGCATTGTGGCCGTCGACGGGCAGAGTACCGCAGGCAAGAGCACCTCGGATGTCAGCGCCGCCATGCGTGGACAAGCCGGCACCGATGTGGTGCTCCGTCTGGAGCGATACGGCAAACCGTTCGAGGTAACCGTGAAGCGTCGCGAGATTAAGCTGCCCAATGTGCCCTATTTTGGCTATGTCGGCGAGAACAAAGACTTTGGCTACATCAAACTCGACGAGTTTACCACCGACGCCGCAAAGCATGTGCGCGAAGCTTTTGTGTCGCTCAAGAACGAGAATCCCAAGATGAAAGGTGTTATTCTCGATCTGCGCGGCAACGGCGGAGGACTCATGAACGAGGCGGTGGATATTGTCAATATCTGGGTTCCCCGCGGAGTGCTGGTGGTGGAAACCAAAGGCAAGGTGGCAAGCAAGAACATGAAGAGCTATACCCGCCTCAATCCTGAGGATACCGTGATACCGGTGGCCGTACTTATCGACGGCGGCTCGGCATCGGCCAGCGAGATTGTAAGCGGAAGCCTGCAGGACTTGGATCGTGCGGTGATTATAGGCCAGCGCAGCTATGGTAAGGGCTTGGTGCAGAACATTCTCCCTATGGCATACAACAGCCAGATGAAGGTTACGGTGAGCAAATACTATATCCCCAGCGGCCGCTGCATACAGGCCATCGACTACAGCCATCGCGACGAGAACGGACGCGCCGTGCGTGTGCCCGACTCGCTGAAGACTGCCTTCAAGACAAAGGGCGGCCGTACGGTGTACGACGGCTTCGGTATCGAGCCCGATGTTGAGGTGGAGCCCGAATATATGTCGAATATCGCCGTAGCCTTGGTGCAGAAATTCCTCGTGTTCGACTATGCCACACAGTATGTCCGTACCCACAAGGAGATTCCTCCGGCCGCGGAATTCGAGATTTCCGACGAGCTCTATGCCGACTTCTGCCGCTACCTTAAGGACAAGAACCTTACTTATTCCACCGTAACCGAGCGCGTCATAAAGGAGTTGCGAGATGTGGCCAAGGAGGAGAAGTATGCCGATGCCATAGAGCAACAGATAAAGGATATGGAGGCGGCCCTTGAGCGAGAAAAGGAGGGCGACCTGCAGAAGCATCGCGAAGAGATATGCGACATGCTGCGTGCAGAGCTCCTTGTGCGCTATTATTACGACGAAGGTCGCGTCGAAGGAGGCCTGCGACATGATACCGTGGTGCTTCGTGCTATCGAGGAACTGAAGAAATAGTATGTTCCCGGCCAAGATTCATAGATACATCTATATCGTGCTGCTCACCCTCTTGGGCGGCTGCATGGTTTGTTCTACGTGGGCGGCCAACCTTATGTGGGTGCTTCTGGGCGCCAACTGGGTGTTCGAGTGGCGCTGGCGCGAGAAGTGGCAGATGGCTCGTTCGAGCCGTGTCCTGCAGGCTTATTTGGCTTTCTGGCTGATACTCCTTGTCGGTATGCTATGGACAAGTAACGCTGGCGCCGGATTGTCGCTGCTGCAGGTGAAGTTGCCACTATTGGTTGTGCCTCTAGTGCTGCTCACCACGCCAGCCCTCAAGGGGCGGCCGAGACGCACCGTATTATGGCTTTTCGCTGGCACGGTTCTTGTCGTGAGCTTCATTTCCACCATCCGGCTGTTTACCATACCTGGGTTGCCATATCGCGAGGCGGTGCCTTACATATCGCATATCCGCTTCGCCCTGTGTTGCTGCATGGTGGTGTTTATAGCCCTTTCGTCGTTCCATTACACCAAGTCGGCTGTGCTGCGTATTCTTGCAGTCGTGGCTGCGGTATGGATGTTTTGCTTCCTGGCCTTGATACGCTCCTATACCGCAGTTGCGGTATTGGCGGTAGCGTCGCTTGTGGCCGTGATTCACTACCGCCGCAAGTGGTGGATTGTGGCGTTGTGGCTGCTGGTGGTAGGCGGTGCCGCATTGGCTATTGGGCACGAAGTTCGCTCCTACTACCGTCTCTGCTCCTTGGCTGAGGCTCCTTTGCAGGAGTTTACCGCTGGAGGGCGCCCCTATTATCATGCCTGCGACGGTATTGTCGAGAACGGCAACTACCTGAACAACTATATCTGCGTCGATGAATTGCGTGCCGAATGGCCTCGTCGCAGCCGCGTGCCGCTTACCGACACTGTGGAGGGCGGCTATAGCATCGAATCTGTCCTCATCCGTCATCTCAACTCTTTGGGTCTCCCCAAGGATAGCGTAGGACTTTGGGCAATGCCCGACGAAGCTGTGCGTGCGGTGGAACGCGGAGTGGCCAATCCCGTCTACGAAAGCCACAACCCCCTGCGCAAGATGGTCAATGTTATGCTCTTCGAACTGGAGTACGGGCGGCATACCGGCTTTGTGCGGGGATTTACCATGCTGCAACGTTTCGAATTGTGGAACGCCACCTGGCGCGTGATAAAGGCCAATCCGTGGATTGGTGTCGGTACTGGCGACGCCGTCGATGCGATGCATGCCGAACTTGAAGCGATGGATTCCGAGCTTGCCGGTACCGCCAAGCATACCCATAGCGAGTATCTTTCGCTTCTGGCAATGGTCGGTTTTGTGGGATTTGCTTTGATTGTAGTGATGTTCCTGCGTGCGGTATACAAGCGCTTCAAGCCCAACTCGCCGCTCCTCCTTGCATGGATGATAGCGATTCTGATATCCTTCCTCACCGAGGACACCCTCGACACCCTTGCCGGTATCCTCTTCTGCACATGGTTTTTGGCTTTCCGTCGCGATATAATAAAATGATTGATTTTGTGTTATTAGGGTCAGATTATGTATGAATACCACACATTGCCCAACGGCATCCGCATAGTGCTTAGCCGCATACCGTCGCGGGTGGCCTACTCGGGCGTTTATATAAATGTCGGCAGCCGCGACGAATACGGAGCCGACGAGGGAATGGCCCATTTCATAGAGCATTCTTTGTTCAAGGGCACCACCCACCGCCGTGCGCATCATATTATGAGCCGTATCGACGGCGTGGGCGGCGAGCTCAACGCTTTCACTACCAAAGAGGAAACCTGCCTTTACGCCACCTCGTTGGGCGAGCATCTCGACAGGTGTCTCGAATTGTTTGCCGACGTGCTTTTCAACTCCACCTTCCCCGAAGCCGAAATCGCCAAAGAGCGTGATGTGGTGCTCGAAGAGATAAACTCCTACAGCGATTCGCCGGCCGAACTGATATACGACGAGTTTGAGGAATTGGCCTACGAAGGACATCCTTTGGCACATAATATCTTGGGCACAAAGCGCAATGTGCGCCATTTCACCGCCGAGCGGCTGCGCCGCCATTTGGAGCGTTGCTACACCCCTTCGCGGATGGTGGTTACCGTAGCCGCCGATGTGGATATGAAACGGCTGGTGCGGATGTGCGAACGCCACTTCGGCGCCTTTGCCGACCGCCCGTCTGCCGTCGACCGCTCGGAACGTCCTGTGTTCCGTCGTTTCGACCGCCATCTGGGTCGCCACACCCACCAGACTCACCTCTTGTTGGGTTGCGAGGCTCCGGATATCTACAGCAAGGACAAGACGGCGTTCACCCTCATCAACAATATCCTCGGCGGTCCGGCAATGAACTCGCGGCTCAACGTGGCTGTGCGCGAGCATTACGGCTTCTGCTACAGTGTCGAGTCGCAGTATGTGCCTTTCTCCGATACGGGTCTTTTCTATGTCTATGCCGGAGTTGACCACGGGGCAGGGGAGAAGACCGTTCAGTTGGTGCGACACGAGTTGCGACGTATGGTCGACGAAACGCTTACTCCCACGGCCTTGCGACGTGCCCAACGCCAGTTTATTGGTCAGATGGCTATCAACAACGCTGGCGGCCTCAACGAGATGCAGAGTATCGGCAAAGCCTACCTCTGCTTCGACCATGTCGACACGCTCGAAGAGATGAACGCCGACATCATGGCCCTCACCGCCGACGACATCCGTCGTGTGTCGGAGCAATGCTTTGGTGGCGAGCCTTACAGCACATTGGTTTATGGAAATTAAATGTCGGTTGGAGCGATGATAATAGATTATCCCTGGTATATGGTTCTTCTCTGCCTGCTGGCAGGTGCCGCCTATGCGGCGGTGCTCTACTTCGTCGGGCGTCGCCGTTTCGGCCGTCGCACCAACTGGCTGCTGGCGGCATTGCGGTTTGTGGCCGTGTCTGTCATAGCTTTGCTGCTCCTGGCTCCCATGACGCGCCGCACCGTGCACGAACGGCAGAAGCCCCATGTGGTGCTGGCCGTCGACTGTTCGCAGTCGGTGGCGCAGAGTGCCGATAGCGCTTTCTCGCTTGCTATGCTTGAGGATGCTCTCGGCGATAAGCTCCGCTTCACCGAGATGGACTTCGGCGATGCTGCCGGAACGGATATAGGCGGTGTGCTTGAAAATATAGAGGGCGACGTGGATGCTGTGGTGCTGGCCACCGACGGTATCTACAATCGCGGCTCCAATCCCGCTACGGCGGTCGAACGGCTGGCTGTACCGGTATATACCGTTGCCTTGGGCGACACCACCCCGCGATGCGATGCTGCCCTCGGCGGTCTTCGTGTGGGTCGTGTGGCTATGTCGGGCAGCACAATCCCGCTCGAACTCACGGTGAGCGCCACACTCCTGCGTGGCAATTCCTCTCAGCTTACGATAGCTGATGCCCGCGGGCGCCAATGCTTCAGCCAGCGCCTGACCTACGACGACGATGACTATGCCATCGCGGTCGAAGCCACCCTTCCGGCTTCCGAGCCGGGGCTTCAGCGCTTCACCGCCCGTCTGGGAATGGTGGAGGGCGAGGTGAATGCCGGCAACAATGTGCTATCGTTCTATGTCGATGT
>JAEEGL015324024.1_pt1 | contig 16061 bp, 11 predicted proteins | sample 9134231 | NCBI WGS metagenome assembly JAEEGL01 (sample SAMN16246548, study PRJNA631951) | gut metagenome | biome: gut microbiome; feature: rumen; material: fiber-attached | host: Bos | place: Iran: Karaj | collected 2018-10 | reverse complement strand
GCGACCGGCGCGGACATTATTGCAGCCATTGAAAACCGTCCGAGCTATGACAGTGAAGACTGGCTGATTCTGATCACGACCGATCACGGCGGCATCGGCCTCGGCCACGGCGGCCCGTCGATCGAGGAACGCATTACATTCCTTGTTTCCAACAAAGACATTTTGTCTGTTGCTTCGTCCGCCGACAACGGATGAAAACAAACACAGCAGGGGGAGCGCGCATGTTTTCAAAAACGCCTGTGGTCTATGCGGTCGGCACGGATTACAAGATCTTTTTCCGCGTCAGCCGCAGCGCCTACGCCCGGCTCAAGGTCGGCGACGCTGTGTTTGACGACGCCGTTTGCGGCAACATGCGCTCCGCTCCCGGTATGCGGCACATCACGGTGCCGCAGGCGCTTTTGGACAAGGCCGGCGGCTATACGCTTTGTTTGGAACGTGTGCGGGAGCGCAAACCTTATTGGACACAGACGCTTGGGGCAGAAGAACGCTTTTACCCCTTTTTTCCTGTTGCAAAAGCCGGCACGGTACGCGCCTGTATGCTGGGCGACGCGCACGGCGACGCCCGACGCGCCATCGACGCCGCAGCGGCCTTCGGCGCGTTTGATTTTTTGATTCTGAACGGCGATCTTGCAGAGAGCGTCCGTGTCCAGAGCTTTGCGCTGACGCACAACCTCGCCGCCAGACTGACCGGTGGCAGCCTGCCGGTCGTCTATGCGCGCGGCAACCACGAAAACCGCGGCGCGGCGGCTGAGCTGCTGGAGCAGTATCTTCCGAACCGGGACGGCTGCACCTATTACACCTTCCGCCTCGGCGGCGTCTGGGGGATTGTGCTGGACTGCGGCGAGGACAAAAACGACGACCATCCGGAATACGGCGGTTCCGCCAGATTCCACGCCTTCCGCCGGGCGGAGACCGACTATCTGCGCCGGGTCGTTGCCGACGCGAAAACAGAGTTTGACGCGCCCGGGGTGACATGGCGGCTTGCGGTGGTGCATACGCCGTTTCCGTGCGCGCAGGAGCCGGAGTTTGACATTGAACGGGAGCTGTTTCGGCAATGGTGTGACCTGCTCGGCCGGATGCGCGTGGATGCGATTTTTTCGGCGCACGAGCATCGCTTTGCGGTTTTGCGCCCGGGCGACCCCGGTCTGCGCCTTTCCGTTCCCTGTCCGCTTGTAATCGGCACGGCCAACAACAACGACTATAACGGCGGAACGGGGATTACCCTCTCGCCGGACGGAATAAACGTCCGGTTTGTCACGAGCAACGAGACGACGTTTCCGGTGCAGCAGCTGCTTTCTATGGAGGCGCCGCTATGATTCGGAACATTGTGTTTGACCTCGGCAATGTGCTGGTTGATTTTGATCCGCCCGCTTATCTGCAAAAGCGCGGCTTTGACGGGGAAACGGCGACACAGCTTGTGGAGGCCGTTTTTTCCGGTGCGTGGCAAAGAGGCGACGCCGGCGAGTACCGGACGGTCGGCGAACTGCGCGACGATCTGATCCAAAGCCATCCCGACCAAAAGAAAGCCATCCGCCGTGCGCTGCGGCCGGACTGTGTCAGAATGCACGTCCTGCGGCAGGACACTGCAGATTGGCTGCACGCGCTGAAACAGCGCGGGTTTCGCCTCTATCTGCTGTCAAATCTTGCAAAATACAGCCACGACTATGTGCGTGCCTATCCGTTCTTTGCGGATCTCGACGGCGGCGTGTTCTCCTGGCAGGAGCGCGTGTGCAAGCCGGACGAACGGATCTATCGTATCCTTCTGGAACGCTACGGCCTTGTGCCGGCGGAAACGATCTTTTTGGACGACAGCGCCGCCAACATTGCGGCGGCCGAGCAGTGCGGCATCCACGGGATCGTGTTCACGGATCTGCCCGCGGCAAAGGCGCAGCTCGAAGCCTTGCTGCAACAAGTATTATCTCCCGACGGAAAGGGGAACCCGGAATGAAACTTGCTGTGATCGGGGGCGGCGGCGTCCGCTCCATGTTTCTTGCCAAAAGCATTGCCCAAAAGGCGGCGGCGCTTGGCATCAACGAGCTTGTCTTTATGGACAACAACGAAAAAAAGCTGAACATCTACGGCAAAATGGCAAAGGTTGTGGCCGAAAAGCTGAACGCCGGTCTGCGCTTTTGGCTGACCGCCGACGCGGCCGAAGCGGTCAGGGACGCCGACTATGTGATTACAACAATCCGGGTGGGCGAAGACGACATGCGCGTTTGGGATGAACGCATCGCGCTTTCTTTCGGCGTGCTGGGGCAGGAGACCACCGGTGCGGCGGGTCTCTCGTTCGCCATGCGCAGCGTGGACGCGCTGGCCGGCTATTGCGAGCTGATCAAACGGCTGGCGAAGCCGGGCTGCAAGGTGTTCAATTTCACCAACCCCGCCGGCGTGGTATCCCAGACGCTGCGCGATATGGGCTATGACTTCACCTACGGCATCTGCGACGCGCCCAGCGGAATGCTGCGCACGTTTGAAAAGCTCTACGGTGCGCCGGAGGGCAGCGCGAAGGGCGAAATCTACGGCCTCAACCACCTTTCCTATTTCAGCTCGGTCACGATGAACGGCAAAGAAGTGCTGCAGGACATCATTGAAAACGACCGGGCCTATACGGAAACCGATCTGCGCTATTTTGAAAAATCGCTGCTGCGCGAGCGCGGGGCGATCCTCAACGAATATCTCTATTACTTCTATTACCGAGAAAAGGCGGTCGCCAACATCCTCGCCGCGCCGCAGACGCGCGGGGAGCAGATCGCCGCGATCAACAAAAAAATGACTGCGGAGCTGGAACAGCTCGACGTGGAACGCGACTTCGACAGGGCGCTCAAAATCTTCGAGTACTGGTACGGCGAGCGGGAAAACAACTATATGGCGGCGGAATCCGGTGTGAAGCGCCGGACGAAGTGGCATTTCGACATCTTTGAGCCCGACGAGGGCGGCTATGCCGGCGTGGCGCTGAACTTCATGAAAATTGCACAGGGCGGCAAGGCGGATTCCATGATCCTTTGCGTACCGAACGGCGGCGCGATTGAAGGCCTTTTGGATACCGATGTGGTGGAAATCACCTGCGATATCGTCGGAGGAGAAGCGGTGCCGCACCGGTTCGGCAAAGTGGACGAACAAAACCTCGAGCTGATTCGCCGCGTGAAGATCTATGAGCGGCTGGCGAGCGAAGCGATTCGCACAAAGTCGCGCACAAGGGCGATTGCAGCGCTGACGCTGCACCCGCTGGTGGCCTCCTACAGCCTGGCCACGCAGCTGGTCGACGCCTATCTGGAACACAACAAAGCCTTTACGGGAGCGTGGACATGAGTTTTATTGCAGGCGCAGGACTCACCAATGTTGACCTGCTGTATCAGAATATGCCGAAAATCCCCGACGTGGGGGAAGAGGTCTATACCGATTCGTTTTCGCTGCAGCTCGGCGGCGGGCTCCCGGCCACGCTGCTGAATCTGGGGCGCCTCGGTGTGCCCACAAAGCTGGCAACGGAGCTGGGACACGACTTGTTTTCCCGCTTCGCGCTGGAGCAGTTCCAAAAAAACCATGTGGTGCCGATGAATCTCTATCACGGCGACGGGATTCCCGTCAATCTCACAAGCGCCGTGATTTTGCAAAACGACCGCAGCTTCATCACCTACGGCAAAAACGGCATGGCGCCGGACGACGAAGCCAAGGCTGCGTTTTATCGCATGGCGACCGGTGCAAAAATCTGTCTGATGGCCCCGGGCGGCTTTATCGATGTCTATCGCAGGCTGAAAAGCGAGGGCACGGTGCTGGTGCTCGATATGGGCTGGGACGACGCGCTTTCGTTCGATACCTACGCCGACGTGCTGAAGCTTGCCGATTATTATACCCCGAATCGCAAGGAGGCGTGCAAGCTGACCGGCTGCGCCGATCCCTATGACGCGGCAAAGGCGCTGCAGGGCAGCTTTTCCAAAGTGATTGTGAAGCTGGACAGCGAGGGCTGCATCGGTATCGACGACGGCGGCCCCTTCCTTTGCAAAAGCGTCGACGTGTTTTCGCATGTGGACAGCACCGGCGCCGGAGACGCGTTTCTGGCCGGCTTTTGCTACGGTCTGTTTCACGACTATCCGTTCCGCGATTGTCTGCTGCTTGGCAACATTACGGGCGGCAAGGCCGTCACGCAGGTCGGCGCGCTGTCCGGTTATGTGACCGAAACGGAGCTGCTGACGATGCACCGGTCGTGGCGCAGCCGCTGTCTGGAACCCTGATTGCCGCTTTAAGGAGAGAGAGCATGAAGCCATTTACCTGGAAAAAGACCGTCCTGATCATTGCGGCGGCAGGCGCCGTGGCTGCGGTTCTGGTTTTTGCCGTGCTGCTGTTCACGGCGCGCACCTACACCATCTATATGAAAGAAAGCGCCGACGGCTATGAAAGCGTAACGGCGGAATATGACAACGACGGCATTGTGGAGATGATCAGCGCCGAAAAGAACGGCAGCGATGTCTGGGCTGTGCGGTTTTGCGCCGTAAAGCCGGGCGATACAGCGATCCGGGTGCTGTTTGCCCACAGCGACCACGAAAGTTACCAGATGCTGCATGACAGCTATGGCGTGATGCTGCATGTGACGCCCTTCGGCACCATTCTGGAGCCGACCGATTTGGATTTTAACGGGTTCTTTGTCTTGTGCAGCGGCTTGGCGGCGTTCTTCCTGTTTTCCGCCTTTTTGCTGCTCTGGCAATACCGCAAGCGGAAGGCGGCGCTGTTCTTTACCTACGGCACAGTGCTGCGTCTCGGCATCGGCGGCTTTTTGCTGCTGCAGGGTCTGTTGTTCCTGGCGCTGAACATCATCCTTTGCGGCGTAATGCCGGGGGAGGCGAACGGCCGGATTCTGTTCTTTGCCGCGCAATATGCCATGAGTGCGGTCGTGGTGGTGTCGTTTCCGTTCGTGCTGCTGCTTGCGGGCGGTATGGCAGTCAGCAACATCTGGCTGATCCGCCATGAGGGCTTGCGCAAAACCAATCTGCTCGCGTTGGTGCTGGCCGTTTTGCTGGTCGGCGGCGTGGGCCTCTGCGTGCTGCTGGCAGTGTTCAACACCCAGATGCTGGAATTTGAACCAAAATCGATTCTGCTTTCCTCCGGCCGCACGGTTGTTTCAACCCTCTATCTCTATTTTGCCGCAATTCTTGTCGCCACACAGTACTGTTGTGTGATTGCCGCGCACAGAAGGCCGCCGCTTGACCGCGACTATGTTTTGATTCTCGGCTGCGCCATCCGCAAGGACGGCACGCTTTATCCGCTGCTGAAGGGCCGCGCCGACCGCGCCGCCGCGTTCTATCGGAAACAAAAGGAAACAACCGGCCGCGCACCGGTGCTGGTGCCGTCCGGCGGCCAGGGCGCCGACGAGGTCATCGCCGAGGGGGAGGCCGTCCGGCGTTATCTGCTGGAGCAGGGCATTCCCGAAGCGGACATCCTTCCCGAAACCCAATCGGCCAACACGGCGCAGAACATGGCCTTTTCCAAAGCGCTGATCGACGCGCGCGACCCGCAGGCGAAGGTTGCTTTTTCCACAACAAACTATCATGTGTTCCGCAGCGGTATTCTTGCTTTTGACATCGGACTGCAGGCCGAGAGCATGGCAAGCAAAACCAAATGGTACTTCTGGCCGAACGCCCAGATCCGCGAATTCGTCGGTCTGTTGGTGCGAAGCTGGAAGGTGCATGTTGTGCTGGGACTGCTGCTGACGGTGTTCTCTCTGGTGCTGTCGAATCTCGGCGCGCTGATCGATTTCCTGATTGCCTGAACCAATCCATTCTCCGGCCGGAAAGGAGACGCGTATGAACGCAACGCCCGAAGAACGCGCGGCCGCTTTGCTGCGCGAGCTGACGCTTGACGAAAAAATTCGGCAGGTGACCGCCGACATGTATTTTGATGTGGACGGCGATTACGACGCCCGCCGCAATCCGCTTTGCGGCAGCTACCGCAACCCCGGCCACTTTATGCACCAAAAGCGCGAAACGCCGGCTTCGCCCGCCGAAGTGGCGGAGAAAATCAACAACGATATGCGCTGCAGTATCGCCGCGCAGCCGCACGGAATTCCGCCGATTGAAAACGGGGAAGCGCTCCACGGCGCCCAATGGGGCATGTGCACGAACTTTCCGCAGCCCATCGGTCTGGCGTCGTCGTTCGACCCTGCGCTGGCGGAACGTGTGGCGGACGCCATCGGCAAGGAGTGCGCTGCGGTCGGGGTGCGGCAGGTATTTGCGCCGGTGGTCAATCTGGCGCGCGATTGCCGCTGGGGCCGAACGGTGGAAACCTTCGGCGAAGACGTGCTGCTGACAAGCGACATGGGCGCCGCCATGTGCCGCGGCTTTGAAAAGAACGGCGTGATTGCCACGCCGAAGCACTTCGCCGACAACTACAGCTTCGGCGGCCGCGATTCCAACTACAGCGAAACGAGCGAGCGCACGATGCGCGAAACGATTCTGCCGCCGTTCAAAGCCTGCTTTGACGCCGGTGCCGGCGCTGTGATGGCGGCCTATAACGGTTGGGAGGGCGTGCCTTGCAGCGCGAACCGCCGCCTTTTAACGGATATTCTGCGAAACGACTGGGGATTTTCCGGCTTCGTGGTGTCCGATTACTGGGGCGTGGAGGGTCTGCGTTCCGCGCACCGGCTGGTTGTTTCCGACGCCGAAGCGGCTGCGCTGGCACTGAAAGCCGGCCTCGATGTGATCCTGCCCTTCAACGCGTTTGATGCGGTGCAGGAAGCGCTCGAAAAGGGCTTTTTGACCGAGCGGGAGTTGGACAAAAACGTTCTGCGCGTGCTGACGGCGAAATTCCGCCTCGGCCTGTTCGATCTGCCTTTTTGCGATCCGTCCGCCGCAAACGCGGTCGTGCGCTGTGGTGCGCACAAGGCGCTTGCGCTGGAGGCGGCGCGGGAGTCGATTGTCCTTTTGAAAAACGACGGCGTGCTGCCGCTTGAAAAAGACAAGGTCAAACGCATCGGCGTGTTCGGCCAAAGCGCAAAGCTGATTCCGATCGGCGCCAATTATTCCGGCCCCTATCATGCCCCCTGGCGGGGGAGCGACGCACCGACGCCGCTTCAGGCGCTGCGGGAATTCTTCGGCGACGAAGCGGAAATCGTCTTCGGCGAAAGCGACGCGATCGAACAGCTTGCGCCGACCTGCGATGTCAATTTCTATTTTACAACGATTCTGGAGGGCGAGGGCAGCGACCGCAGCGATCTGCGGCTGCCGTCCGTCTGTGCCCACCAAGCCGACGGGGCGGACGGTGGTCTGATTGTGGACGCCGCCGCGCAGCGCGTGACGGACGATCAGGAGCGCTCCATTTTGCTGCTGTGTGAAGCCGACCCGAACGCGGTCGTCGTGCTGCAAAACGGCGCGCCGGTCGATATGACGGCGTGGATCGGCAAGGCAAAGGCCGTGGTGGAAAGCTGGTACCCCGGCGAACAGGGCGCGCGGGCGCTGACAGAGATTTTGTTCGGCCAAACGAATCCTTCGGGCAGGCTTCCCATCACGATTCCGAAAACTGTCGGCCAGCTGCCGCTGTTCTACTCCCAAAAGCCTTCAGGCCGCGGCTATGGCTATTGCGACAACGACGGCAAACCGCTGTTTTCCTTCGGCTACGGCCTGAGCTATACGTCGTTTGCGATTGCCGACGGGGCGCTCTCGGTTGAAAACGGCGGCGCGGCGGTCTCGTTTTCGGTTGCCAACACCGGATCGTGCGGCGGGGCAACTGTGGTGCAGCTCTATCTGGCGTCGCACCACTGCGCGGTCGTGCGGCCGCTGCAGGAGCTGAAGGCCTACGCGCGCGTCGAGTTGCAGCCGGGCGAAACAAAGCGCTTGACGCTGCGTCTTCCGTCCGATGCGTTTTGCTATTACGACGCGTCCATGCGTTGGGGGCTGCACAACGGCTGTCACGACCTGCAGCTCGGGTTCTCGTCGCAGGAGATCGTGCAGACCTTCGCTTTGCGCGCAAAAGACGGTCGCCTGATCGGCGACGAAACAACCGCTTCGCTTTGAGGCGGACAATAAAAAAATAACGGGTCGGACGTCCGATCCGAAAAGGTGGCAATTTTTATGAGCTTTTCAGAACTGAAACAATGGATCATCGGCGCCGTCTTCGGCGTGTTCGCGGTGCTGCTGGTTATTCTGCCCTTCGGCGGCGCGCAGCGGCTGGGCGGCGTGATTACAAAGGATCTGCCGCAGGTGCCGGACGATTTTGTGCCGACGATTCGTCTGGTGGTGTTCACCGACACGCATAACCAGAACCACCATGTGGCGAAGGCGATTGACACGGGCTACGCGCTGTTCGACAACGACGAGACCTACGCCGGCGTGGACGGCATCTTCTGCCTGGGCGACTTTTCCTCTGTCGGCGGCGAGGGCGACTATGTCCGCTATGCCGAAACGCTGAAGGCGCATGTGCGGCCGGAAACGCCCTGCATCACGATTCACGGCAACCATGAATTCAAGGACGACAACTACAAGGAATATTTCGTCCGTACGTTCGGTTATGATCCCGACACCGTGACCGAGATCAACGGCTTTTCCTGCATCGCCTTTTCGGGCGAGCGCAGTCTGACGGAATGGACCTTTACGCCGAAGAGCCTCAAATGGCTGTCGGATTCCATCAACGCCGCCGAAAAGAAGGCGGACGGCAAGGCGGTCTTTGTGTTCGAGCACCCGCACCCTTGGGGTACGGTCTACGGCAGCAGCATCTGGGGCGACCCGCAGCTCAACGTCGTGTTCAACGGCCACCACAGTGTGGTGAACTTCTCGGGGCATTCCCATTTCCCGATGAACGACCCGCGCAGCATTTTACAGACAAGCTATACCTCGGTCGGCTGCGGCGCCATGGCGACGTTTGAAACCGACAAGAACTATCTGCCCGGCCAGCATCCGGACGGCTATGATCCCGCGGCGCAGATGCTGATTGTGGAAGCCGACAACGACGGCAGTGTCCGCCTGCGCGGCTATGATCTGCTGTCCGACACCTTCTTCAGCGATTACTATATCGACAACGTCAACAAGCCGCTGACCTATGCCTACACGCTGATGAACATGGCGGCGCACGACACCAAGCCGGTCTTCCCCGAAAACACAACGGCCTGTGCCGCAAGGAACGACGCTGGCGAATGGGTGCTTTCCTTTACCGAGGCCCAAAGCCGCTTCATCGTGCACGACTATCATGTGTCAATCTTTGACGACAAGGGTCTGATTGTGCACACGGGCACCTATGTGGACGACTACTTCGTGATCGATGACGACAACACCGCCGATTTCCGGATCGGTACGGATACGCTGGAATCCGGCAAGACCTACACGCTGCTGGTCACGGCGGAATCTGCCTACCATAAACATTCAGCGATTACAAAGCTGCACTTTACGGCGGCGTAACGACGCAGACAAAAACAGGGCATCGAACGGATCGGTGCCCTGTTTTTTCGTTTGCTTTACCAATGATAGGCGATCTCTTTGCCGTCCGCCAGCCAGCGTTCCGGGGTGCGGGTATCCTTCCAGTCCAGCGGGCGCAGGTCGTGCGGCTGCAGCGCCAACCGATAGGCCGTTTTCAGGTCGCACGTTTTTTCTGCGTCGGCCCTGTCGCAGGAGACGAACAGCGCCGTGCCGCTGCGGGCGAGCAGGTCGAGCCATTGGCGGTTCTTTTCCCACGGGATGTTTTTCTTCAAAATGCCCACGCAGTCGGCGTCGACCAGATAGAAGGCGTTGTTTTGCGCCAGCCGGAAGGCCAGCGTGTTGACCCCCATCTTCTTCGTGCGCGCCCAGTCGCGGCCGCTGGTGTCGTCGCCGGTGCGGTTCAGGTGCACAAGCCCTGCGCAAAGGTGCGACACCGTGTTGCAGCCGAGAATCAGCATGTCGCCGCAGGCGTTCCTGATCAGCCGGTAAAAGTCCAGCACGATCTCGGCGCTCGTTTTGCTGCGGTCGAAAAAGTGCCAATCGGTCTCGTTCGTAATCGTTGCGTCAAGATCCATGCCGTAGCTGCCGAAGAGATCCACGGTGGAAAAATCGTGCTTCAACAGACGGTAGCCCCAGCCTCGAATGCGGGCGATGTCGGCGCGGATCAGGTCTTGCACCTCCGATACCGTTGGGTCAAGGTATTCGCGTTTGCCGCCACGCAGCAGCTTCCAGCCTTCGGGAACCGCAGGGTCTTCGGAATACAGCAGCCGCACCCAAAGGCCGGGCTGCACGCCCATTTGCTTCATCTCGTCGGCCAGCGCTTTCATATCGGGATGCTTTTTGTTCGGCAGCCACGGGCCGGCGCAGCGGTTTTTCTGCCAGCCGTCGTCGGCCACCATGAACGGGCGCACGGGCAGACCTTTTGCCAGTTCCGCCTGCAGCGCGGCGTCACGGATCAGTGATGAGAAGCTGCTTTCGCCGTAGGCATAGTACCAGTTGTTGCCGCCGCAGATCATTTCCTCGGGCAGCAAAGGCGCATCGCAAAGCCTTTTGCAGTAATCGCACAGGCACGCGAACGTGTCGGCGCTGTCATAGGCGCGGAAGACTAACGTGCAAAGCAATACCGTCCGGCCGCCCAGCCGTACGCCGCTGCCGCCGTTGCGGCAATCGATCAGCGCCGTGACGCCCGTTTCGTCATAGCGAAAGCTGACGAACGCGTTCGGCTGTGTCTTCACGCCGAAGCAATACTGGCTGTCGCCGGCGTCGGCGATGAAATACCACGGCATCCAGCGGTTATTGTCTTTGAGGGCACGGAATTCCAGATCGCCGTAGCTGCGCTCCCAGGCGTCGCCCAAAACGCGGACAGCGCCGGGGTTTTCAAACGGCCAGTGCAGCTTCACGAAGGTGGGAAAGCTCTGTTCGGCGGTCAGCGAGAGCGTCAGCGAATCGCCGCTGACCGCTGCGGTCAGAACGGCATCGTTCGGTTCGGTTTCACAGCTTACCTTCGCTTCGTAAGCTTCGACAGAAAAGCCCTTCATTTCGCCACCGGATCCCATTCATCATAAGGCGCCATCTCAATGCCGACGGCGGCGAGCGGTTCACGCTGCAGCGCGCAGACGCGCTTGAAGTCGTCGTAATCCCGTGCGCCGGGGGCCGTCCAGCCCCGCTCCGCCAGCGCCAGCAGCCGCGGGAAGCACTGGTAGCCCATGCGCTTGAAGTCCTCGACCCATTCGGTCCAGATCGGCGCTTCCACGCCGAGGACGTTTTGCCTGCCTGCTTCGGTCAGCGTGTCGGGCAGGGGATCATAGGAAAACGTCTTTTTGAGCGGTGTGGTCCGGTAGCTGTAATCCAGATAGAAATAGTGGCGGTTTTCGTTGAGCACCTTGCCGCCGCGGTTGGCGTAAGCGTCGCAGACATTTTTGGGGTCGTCCCATTTGACGGCCACAATGTCGTCGGGATCGAGCCCGGCTTCCAGCACCTCGTTCCAGCCCATCGCGATTTTGCCGTGGGCTTTCAAAAAGCCGGCAATCCGCCGGGTGAAATAGCCCTGCAGTTCTTCGCCGCTTTTGAGTCCTTCGTCCTTCATGCGCTTTTGGCAAAGCGGGCAGGCGTTCCAGTTGTCCTTCGGCACCTCGTCGCCGCCGATGTGAATATACTTGCCCGGGAAGAGCTCCATGATTTCCTCAAGCACGCCGAAGCAGAAATCGAAGGTCTCCTCCTTGCCCGCGCACAGCACGTTGCTGTAGACGCGTGCCTCGGTAGCAGTCTTGCATTCCTCTCCGGAGCAGGAAAGATGGGGATAGGACATCAGCACCGCCGAGGAGTGGCCGGGAATGTCAAATTCCGGCACAACCGTGATGTGCCGCGCGGCGCAGTAAGCCACGATGTCGCGAATCTGCGCCTTGGTGAACAGACCGCCGTAGCGTGCCGGGTTCGGGTTGCCGAAGCCCCAGCCGTCGCGCCAGGCGCCGACAGTGTTGAGCAGGGGCCAGCGCTCGCTTTCCAGCCGCCAGCCCGGGTCGTCGCCCAGATGCCAGTGGAAGACGTTGCATTTATAACTCGCCGCCGCGTCGATCATGGCCTTGATCTCGTCCGCGGTCTGGATGTGACGCGAGGAATCGATCATGAAGCCGCGCCAGCCCATCCGCGGCGCATCGTCAATCTCCACCAGCGGCACCGTGCCGTCGGCGTTTTTGAGCTGCCGCAGCGTCTGTTTGCCGTAAAAACAGCCCGCGTCCGTTGAAAACGCCAGCGTGGCTTCATCTGCCGTAATTGTCAGACGGTAGCCCTCGGGCGCAATCGCGGCGTCGCGCAGCAGCTTCGGTTCGCCGCCTTTCAAAGCGCGGCAGCCGCCGAGCTCTTTCAGCCGGTTCGGATAGGGAAGAAGGTTCAAAGACATTCCAATACACCTGCTTTCTGCTGTATTTCTCCAACGCCATTATAGCACAGAAAAAGCGCAAAAAGCAAGCCGCTTTCATCCGGGAAAAGCGGCGGGCGCACAAATTGCGACAATTAACAGAAAATTCATAAAACTGAAATCTTTTCTTAAAAAACAAACCCGTTGTTTTGCGGTATAGTAATAGTATATCAGCGGATACAACATCCGTGTCTGAGGTGATCGCATGTTTTTCAAAGCTTTGTTTTTGCGTCTGCTCGGCGGACTGATCGCGGTCGTGATGCTGGTCGCGGTCGGCGTCAACAAAACCGAATCCTATGACGTTCGGGACCCCGAAGGCTGCCGGCTTAACTTTTCCGTTTTGTCCGATTCGCATATTGAGGGGAACAACACCCCGCGCTACAAGGCGTTTGCAAAGTCGCTGCAAAATGTGAAAAAGAACAAAAGCGGCAACGACGCCATCGTTTTTCTCGGCGACAACACGATGAACGGCCAGCACATCGAAAACCTGCTGTTCCACGGCACGGTTTCGCTCTGTCTGCGGGGCGAAACGGTGCTGACGGTCAACGGCAACCACGACCTCGGCAACTTTAACGGCGAGGCGCTTAAGCTGCAGCAGCGCTGGCTCGATTATACCAACGCCTTCTTCGGCAGAAAGCTGGAGCGCCCCTATTATTATGAAGTGATCGACGGCTGTTACTTCATCCTGCTCGGACTCGAGGCGCTGAAGGGCGACGAGATGGTGATGAGCGACGCGCAGTTCGCCTGGCTGCAGGATGTGCTGGAAAAGGCCGCGGCGAGCGGCAGGCCGACCTTTGCGTTCTCCCATTATCCGATGGATGATCTGGAGGACGAAGACGGAAAAATGACCGACCGGGTCCAGAAGCTGCTGACCGACTTCAACAAGGAACACGACCTGTTCTGCTTTGCGGGCCATACCCATATGCCGCTGCATTTGTTCTGGTCGTTCCATACCTACGACGGCTATCCCGAAACCTATCTGCCGCGCCTGACCGAACTCTACGGCAACGACGACCGTGAATACGGCGACGGCACCGGCGTTGGCGTCGAAGTGGAAGTTTATGACAACGAAGTGCTGATCCGCGGGCGCAATTTTGTGACCGGCGAATGGTACGTCGACACCTGGGAGGACGACAACCCGCTCTGTGAAAAGACCTACCCGCTGCAGCATCCGTATTCGGCACAGTAACAAAAAAGGAGTGCCTCTAATGACCAAACAGCAAAAGACCAATCTCTATACTGCCGTTGCCGACGCGCTTTGCAGGACACCTTCCAAAAAAGAACAGCTGCGCCGGGAAGCCCATCTGCTGGAACTGACGGAATCGCCCTTCACGCCCGTGTTCCGCTTTGCGGCCGTCACGGATGTCCATATCAACGCCGAGCGCCCCATCTGCGCCGAACGTCTGCGCGAGATGTTCCAAACCGCCTATGCCTGCAGCGCAAAGGACGCCGGGCACCCGACGCTGGACGCCGTAATCTTTTCGGGCGACAACACCGACTGGGGCGCACAGGAGCAGTATGACATCCTGAACGGCGTTCTGGGCGAAAGCGTGCGCCCCGAAACAAAGGTCATCACCGTCATGGGCAACCATGACCACGGCGGCACCGGCGTTGAGGGCTACCGCAAAAATCTCGACGACCGGCTGGACAAGCATGAGGTGGTGGACGGCTTTCACTTCATCGGTCTGTCCCCGCTGCCGAACGACACCTGGCACACGCCGAAGCAGCTGATCTGGCTGCAAAAAGAGCTGCGCAAGGCAAAAAAGGACGACCCCAACAAGCCGATCTTCACCTTCCAGCACGGGCATATCTGGAAGAGCGTCTATGTCAGCCGCAGCTGGTACACCCAGATGAGTTTTTTGATGCACCCGTTGTTTGCGCGGTTTCCGCAGGTAATCAACTTTTCCGGCCATTCTCACGGCCCGGTCAACCATCCGTTCACAATCTGGCAGAGCCACTATACCGCGCTTGGTGCCGGCACACTGAACTATTTCGAGATGGAGCGCGACATCGGCGACGACACCGTGCCGCCGGGCAGCGACAAGGCCGCGCAGTACCTGATCGTCGAAGTCGACAGGCAAAACCGCGTGCGGATACAGCCCTATAACCTTTTGACACACGATTTCTTCCGCGATCCCGGCGACCCGTCAAGGCAATTGGTTTATTTCATCGAAAACCCGCGCGACCGCAAGACCTATGCCTATACCGGCGCGCGCAAAAAAACCGACCCCGCGCCGCAGTTTGCGCCGGACGCGCAGGCGGTTGTTTCCGATCTCACCGACAGCGCCGCGCAGGTGACGTTTCCCCAGGCAAAAAGCCCGGTCTGCGTCTACGGTTACCGGCTGCTGCTGGCGGATTCCGCCCAGCCGAAACAGACGCTGCAAAAGAAGGAGCTTTACAGCGAATACTACTTTGAGCCGATGCCGGCGACGCTTTCGCACACGTTCGAGGGCCTGCAGCCCGACCGGGCATACATCGTAACAATCCTGCCGCTCAACAGCTGGCGCAAAGCGGGCAACCCGCTCGCCGTGACGTTCCGCACCAGGCGGCAGGCTTGACAAATTCCGCCGCTGCGGTATAATGATTTCAGAAAGAAAAATCCCCGAAAACGGAGGTTCTGTTATGGCACAACAAGTCAGACTCGGCATCATCGGCGTGGGCAACATGGGGCTCGGCCATATCAACAACGCAGTCAAGGGCAAAATGCCTGAAATCGCAATCACCTGCGTGGCAGACATTGACCCGAAAAAGTTCGACAAGGCGAAAGAGCTGCTGCCGGACGTTGTTTGTTTTCCGACAGCGGAGGCTTTGATCGACAGCGGCCTGTGCGACGCGGTGCTGATTGCAACGCCGCATTATTTCCACCCGCCGATCGCCATTTACGCGCTCAAAAAGGGCATCCATGTGATGAGCGAAAAGCCCGCCGGCGTCTATACGAAGCAGGTACGCGAGCTGATTGCCGCGGCCAAAGAGAGCAGCGCGACCTACGCCATCATGTTCAACCAGCGCACCAACTGCGTCTACCGCGCCGTGCACGATCTGGTGCAAAGCGGCGTCTACGGCGACATGCGCCGCGTGAGCTGGATCATCACCGACTGGTTCCGCACCCAGCAGTATTATAACTCCGGCGGCTGGCGCGCCACATGGTCGGGCGAAGGCGGCGGCGTCATGCTCAACCAGTGCCCGCATCAGCTCGATCTGTGGCAGTGGATCTGCGGCATGCCCGAAACGGTCCGCGCGTTTTGCCACGTGGGAAAATGGCACGACATTGAGGTGGAGGACGACGTGACGATCTGTGTTTCCTACCCCAACGGCGCAACGGGCACCTTTATCACCTCCACAGGCGACTGCCCGGGTACCAACAGGCTGGAGATCACACTCGACAAGGCAAAGATCCTTTGCGAAAACGACACGCGCACCGGCACCTATGACGTCTGGGTCTATGAACTGGAAACCGGCACACAGGAGTATATCAAGACCGCGGCCGACGGCTTCAGCCGGCCGAAGGGCGCCTGGAGAAAGGTCGAAACCGACGGCGAAAATCCGCAGCACCCGGGCGTGCTCAACGCGTTCGCTGCGCACATCCTGCGCGGAGAGCCATTGGTTGCCGCCGGCGAAGAGGGCATTCGCGGCCTGACAATCTCCAACGCGGCGTTCCTTTCCTCGTGGCTGAACGAGACCGTGACGATTCCGTTCGACGAGGACAAGTTCTATGATCTGCTGCAGGAGCGTATCCGGAACTCCACGTT
>JAEEGL015095351.1_pt1 | contig 16061 bp, 12 predicted proteins | sample 9134231 | NCBI WGS metagenome assembly JAEEGL01 (sample SAMN16246548, study PRJNA631951) | gut metagenome | biome: gut microbiome; feature: rumen; material: fiber-attached | host: Bos | place: Iran: Karaj | collected 2018-10 | reverse complement strand
TTCTACCTGATTCCGTTCCTGATGGGATACTTCGTCTTCTCCCACGACGCGGTGCAGGAGCGCCTGGCCCGGGTCTGGATCCCCCTGATGGCGTGCGCCGCAGTGGCCGGCATCGCCCTGGCCGTGACGACTTTCGGGCAGGACAACACCACGCCCCAGTATCTCGGCTCGCCCCTGAACTGCCTCTACGGCTGGCTGATGTGCCTGGCGATGATGGGCTGGTTCAAGGCACGGTTCGACCGGACGGGGCCGGTGGCTGCGTACCTGACGAGGAGCAGCTACGGCATCTACATCACGCACTACCTGGTCGTGGCTTCGCTGGGGTATATGATGAAGACCTACACTTCCCTGCCCCCCGTGGCGATGTATCTCATCCTGGCCGTGGCGGTATTCGTCCTCTCGCCGGTCCTCTATGAGTTGCTGCGGCGCATCCCGGTCGTCCGCTGGTGCGTATTCGGGGAATGACCTGACCACTGATAGCCGAAATTTGTTATCTTTGCGGCTATGAAACGCATCTTCACACTTGTTCTCGCCCTGGCCGGTACGCTGGTGGCGATGGCGCAGACCCCGGAGGAGATCATCTCCCGGATGGAAGCCGCGATGAAAGGCTACGAAGAGAAAGGCGTCGTGATGACCGCAGACATCAAGATACCCATCGTGGGCACGCTCAGCATGAAGAACTCCTCACTCGGCGACAAGTCCTATTCCGAGGGCCGTATGCTGGGCCGTGAAGTCCGGATCTGGGACGATAAGACGACCACTTGGACCTACGATTCCTCGGACAACACGCTTACGATCGAGAACAAAACCACCGGCAAGGACCGCTCCACGGAAGCCGACGCCGACTTGTTCTCCGGCATCACGGACGGCTACGACGTCTCCATCAGGAAGCAGACCGCCACCGAGTGGCACCTCCTCTGCCGCAAGTCCCGCTCCAACACCGACAAGGACGCCCCGCGGACGATGAACCTCGTGGTGGCCAAGGACACCTACTACCCGGTCAGCCTGAGCGCCTCGATGTCCGGCGTGACGCTGACGATGCACGACCTCTCCTTCGGTGTGGAACCGGAGACCGTGACCTTCAACCCGTCCGACTTCCCGGATGCGAAAGTCATCGACAAGCGCTGACAGATTTATCTTCATTAAAAAACCCATATGAAACCGTTATTCAAAACAATCCTCCTGGGCGGTGCGCTCCTTGCCACCGCCTGCCAGGGCATCAAGACGCCCGAGCAATCCAAACTCTTCGAACCGTTCGTGGATCCCGAGTCCGGCGTCGTCTCCTACGTGCTCAAGTATGGCGCCCCGGACGACAACCGTCAGTCCATCTATTTCACTTCCAAATCGATGACCAACGACGGCCGTTTCCTCGTCTTCTGGTACACCGAGGGCAATGAGAAGAAGCCGGGCGGCGCGGGCCCGCGCCATCAGATGCTGGCCGACCTCAAGACCGACAAGGTCTACGACATGGGCCTGGAGACGATGACCCCGTTCGTCGAGATCAACCAGGACTATATGGTCTACGGCGATACCAAGCGCGGATTCTTCCGCCGCAATTTCACGGATCCCCTCAATGAGATCAAACTCTGCGACGTCCCGGCCGAACTGCAGGCCATCGGCGATGTGCGCCGCCTCGCCACGCACCTCACGCTGACCAGCGACCGCAAGCGCGCCTTCCTCGACACCGAGATCCGCACCGCCGAGGGCCAGAACCGCTATATCCAGGGCATGCTGGACCTCGAGACCGGCGCCTGGGACCAGTGGAATGAGACCGAGTGGAACTGCGACCACGGGCAGGTCAACCCTGCTGACGACAACCTCGCCATGGTGGCCTGGGAGAACGCCTGGTCCGGCCTCGGCAAAGAGTACATGGACTCGACCGGTCTGTATCCCCGTATGTGGCTGATGCGCAAGGGCGAGAAGACGATGATCCCGGCCAAGACCATCAACTTTGCCTCCCACGAGATCTGGGACGACGACGGCAAGGGCTTCTCCTGGTGCGGCCACGGCTATATGGTCGACGAGCACTGCGTCTACCACCACGACCTCGCCACGGGCGAGGAAGTCGTCTGGGCCGCCCTGCCCGGCGCCCGCCACAACAGCTGCTCCCCGGACAACAAGTACGTCGTCATCGACCAGGCCCCCGAGACCTGGTGGCGCGGCGGCAAGTGGCGCGTGGCCTTCTACAACCGCGAGACCAACAAATACGTCTGGCTGTACTCCACGCGTGAGCCGCTGATGCCGCAGGACAACCAGTCCCGCCTGCATCCGGACCCGCACCCGCACTTCGTGATGAACGGCAAATATGTCGTATCCACGGCCAACAACGCCGACGGCCACATGGACGTCTTCGTGACCCCGGTCGCCCAGATGATCGAGATGACGAAGTAAGCGCATCTTCCCTACGACAAGGAAGCCCGCCGGATCACGGCGGGCTTCCTTCGTCTATGCCGGAAGGCCTACTTGAAGAAGCGGGCGATCGTCATCCCCATGAACTTGCGGCCGTTGACCATGTTGTGGCCGCCGTCGGTGTGGAACGACTCGTAGCGGACGCCCTTGCCGTCCAGGTATTTCTCCATATCCAGCATCCGGGAGTACCCGCCGTCGGCCGAGCCGATCCCCATCCAGAAGAGGTCGTACGTGGCATTGAACCGGGCGGGATCCGCAAACTTGTCGGCGAACTCGCTCTCCAGCAGGTCCGGCGTCAGGCTGGAGGCGTAGGCGCAGACGTAGGAGAAGAGGTCACTGCGGCGCAGGCCGGTATAGAGCGCCTGCATCCCGCCGCGGGAGAAGCCGGCGATCGCGCGGTGCCTGCGGTCGTTGAGCGTGCGGAAGTTCTTCTCTACATAGGGCATGATGCACTCGGTCAGTTCGCGGACGAAGCGCTGCTGCATATCCGTGCGGCTGCGGTCGATGGGCAGGCCCACGTTGCCGTACGGCAGGACGATCAGCATCGGCACCGCCTTGCCCTCCTGGATCAGGTTGTCGGTGATGAAATTGATCCGCCCGCCTTTGTAGAAGGTCTCTTCCGTGTCCGTGGCGCCGTGGACCATATAGAAGACGGGATACTTCTTGCGGGGCTTGGACTCGTACTCGGCGGGGACATAAATGCACAGGGTACGCCACTCATCCATCACCGTGGAGAAATAGGTACAATAACGGACCTGGCCGTGGGGGATGTCCCGGATGGTGAAGAGCATCTCGTCGTTGCGCATTTCCACTAGGCTGGCCTTGAGCCGCTCGTTGGGCAGCAGCAGCTTGTTGGCCGGGTCGCTGATGGTCACGCCGTCCACGACGAAGACGTACTGGTAGATGTCGGGGATGTCCGGATGCAAGGTGGCTGTCCAGACACCGTCGCTCTGGCGGGTCATCTCGAACTCCGGAGCCAGCTGGCAGTTGAGGCGGACGGAATGGGCGTCCGGGGCATAGATACGGAATACGATGTCGCCGTTGGGCATCACCTCCGGGGAGGTCACTTGTCCGGTCTGCTGCGCGGCAGCAGACAAGCCCAGGGCCGTCAGCAGGTACAAGACTGCAAAGATTCGTTTCATATGGGTGGAATTTGGTTATTTGTCGAAACAGCCGTTGATCAGGCGCCAGGCCAGGGATCCGGGATTGGGGATCTTCGGGAGGGCGTCCCGCCGGAACCAGCGCGCATCGGCGATCTCGGACTCCTGGATGCGGATCTCGCCGCTCTTGTAGTCGCAGTAGTACCCGACCATCAACTGGTCCGGGAAGGGCCAGCCCTGGCTCCCGGCGTAGCGGATGTTCTCCACCTCGAGGGCCGTCTCTTCACGGACCTCGCGTCGCAGCGCCTGCTCCAGCGTCTCGCCGATCTCCACGAAGCCCGCCAGGCAGGCGTAGATCCCGGCCGTATCGCGCACGTTGCGCAACAGCAGGATCTCCTCCCCGCGACTCACCAGCGTGATGATGCAGGGCTCGATCCGGGGATAATGCAGCCGGCCGCAGGCCGGGCACTCCAGGGCGTTCTCCGTGGCGTGGAGCTGCAGAGGATGGCCGCAGTACGGACAGAAGCGGGTACTGTCCAGCCACCCGGCAAAGCCTTTCATCCGGGCAGCCAGCGCATTCGTCTGTTCGTCGTGGGTGTGGAAGAAAAAGGGCGTAGGAATGAAACGGCTGCCGGCGGGCGCCTCCACGCCAGGGGCGAGCAGTACGCCCACAGCGCCGGTGAGCGTGTCCTCACAGGCCTGGGAGATGGCATCCGGCGGGAAATCCGCCGGGGTGAGCTCTGCCGGATTGCCTTGCCCGTCCACCAGGATCTCCCGGTTGCGGCAGAAGAAGACACGCTTCCCCGCCCAGGAGTCGATTTTTGTCAGCAGTGCCATACAGTCGGATAACTATCCCAAATATAGGAAAAATCTTCCTATTTTTGTAGAAACACCACCACCAAGCGCTATGAACAAATGGTTCCTCCCCTGCCTGGTCCTGTGTCTGGGGCCCCTCGTGGCCGCCCAGCCGCCCCAGGCGCTGACCGTCACGCCGGACCGCCAGATCCGGTATAACACCTACGACAACGGCGACCGCGTCCCGGATTATTCCTACTGCGGCTATCTCGCCAGCGAGGCGGCGATACCCGACCTGCTGGCCGATCCGGACGTGCCCGTGGTCCGGGTCGCCCCCACCGGCCGGGACGACACGCAGCGCATCCAGGATGCGCTCGACTACATCGGCCGCCTGCCGCTGCGCCCGGACGGATTCCGCGGCGTGGTCCTGCTGGAGCGCGGGAACTTCCGCGTGGAGGGCTCGCTCGTGATGCGCAGCAGCGGCGTCGTAATCCGCGGCAGCGGAGCGCTTGAAACAAGTTTGTTCGCAGCCGGACAAGGCCGGGAGACCGTGGTACAGGTGCGGGGCGTCAACGACGCCGCACAGGAAACCGCCCTGCCGGTCCAGGCGGATTACCTGCCGGTCAACGCGGCTGTCGTCCCCCTGCCGGCGGGCCACGGACTGCAAGCCGGAGATTGCGTGCGCGTCACCCGTCCCGCCACGCGGGAATGGATCCACCTGCTGGGGATGGACAACATCGGGATGAGTGCGGACTACCAGCACTGGCTCTGGACGCCCGGAGACTACGACCTGGTCTTCGACCGGACGGTCGTGGCGGCGGACGCAGGCTCCGTCACGCTGGACGTTCCGCTGCCGGTCGCCCTGGACGGGCGCTACGGCGGCGGCACGCTCGCGCGCTACACCTGGCCCGGCCGCATCTCCCACGTGGGCGTGGAGAACCTGCGGATCCTCTCCGACTGCGACCCCGCCCTCCCCAAGGACGAGGACCATCGCTGGATGGCCATCACCTTTGAGAACGTCGAAGACGCCTGGGCGCGGCGCATCGTGACGGAGCATTTCGTCAGTTCGCTCGCAGCCGTCTGGGAGACGGCCCGGCGCGTGACCGTCGAGGACTGCAAGAACCTTGCGCCCGTCGGCGAGATCGGCGGCTACCGCCGCCTGGCCTTCCAGACGCGGGGCCAGCAGACCCTCTTCCAGCGCTGCTGGTCCGAGGAGGGCTGGCACGATTTCTCCGTGGGAGAGAACGCCGCCGGACCGAACGCCTTCGTCCAGTGCTGGGCCGAAAGGCCGCACAGTTGGAGCGGCGCCCTGGGCGGCTGGTCCTGCGGCACGCTCTTCGACCGCACCACCGTCTCCTCCGCCGCCATCAAGTTCACCAACGTCTGGCTGGACAACATGGGCGGCGGCTGGGCCTCGGCCAATGCGCTCTGCTGGATGTGCCGCACCCCGGAGCTATACCTGGAAGATCCGCCCCTTGCGCACAACTGGGCCTTCGGGACCAGCGGCCAGAGCTACGGCGCCGGCTCGCACGGCGAGCACAAGATCAACCACCCGGAGAGTTTCTACTACTACCAGCTTGAGCAGCGGGGCGTCCGTTCCGCCGAGGCCGACAAGGTCATCCGCTATGAGCGCATCTTCGGCGAAAACGACCCCTTGAAGCGGGTCTTCCCGGAGGAGGCCGTGGCGGAGGGCCGGCGCAGCGTGGAGCCCGCCGAGACGATGGACCGCTGGATCGATGCGATGACCGCCCGCCATCCCCTTGCACAGAGCGACCGCGGCGTGGACATCGGATCGCTGGGCATCCGGCATCCGGCGCCGGCGCCGGCCAAAACGCGCCCGATCGCCCTCGCTGAGGGCAAACTCGTACGCGAGGGCGCCTACCTGCCGGGCGGCACGGCCCGCACGCAGATGTGGCAGGGGATGCTCCGCCGGAGCTACCTGCGGCGCGCTTCCGACAACATCAACCGCTTCGTGCCCGGACGCACGGGGCGCGGCTATACCGACGACCTGGACAGCGTCGTGTTCCACCTGCAGCAGCGCGGCCAGGCGGGGCTCTACCACTTCCCCGCCCTGTGGTACGAGCGCCGGCGCGACGACCACGGCCGGATGATGCGCGCCGACGCCGAGGTGTGGGCGCCCTTCCTCGAGCAGCCCTTCGCCCGCAGCGGACAGGGCGAAGCCTACGACCGGCTGAGCCGCTATGACCTCGAGCGTCCGAACCCCTGGTACTGGAGCCGCCTCGCGGCGTTCTGCCAGCGTGCGGACGCCGCCGGGCTGTTCCTCGTGAGCGAGCACTACCTGCAGCACAACATCATCGAGGAAGGCGCGCACTGGGCGGACTATCCCTGGCGCGCCGCCAACAATGTCAATGACCCGGGCTTCGCGGAGGAGACCTACTACCAGGCCGACAAACGCGTCTTCATGGCGGAGCAGTTCTACGACGTGGAGCACAATGCCCGCCTGGCGGCGCTGCACCGCCGGTATATCCGGCAGCAACTGGACGCCGTGGCCCCGTACAGGAACGTGATCCACCACATCGGCACGGAATACACCGGACCGCTGCATTTCATCCGCTTCTGGCTGGACTGCATCGCCGAATGGGAGCAGGAGCACGGACGGAACGTCTACGTGATGCTGAGCGCCACCAAGGACGTGCAGGACGCCATCCTCGCCGATCCGGAATACCGCAGCCGGGTGGAGCTGGTCGACATCCGCCAGTGGCAGCGCACCGCCGACGGCGCCTTCTACGCGCCGGAAGGCGGGGTCAACCTCGCCCCGCGCCAGTATTCGCGGCTGCTCGACGCGCCGGCGACCAGCGGAGACGACGCCGTCTGGCGGCAGGTCGCCGAGTACCGCCTGCGCTATCCCGGCATCGCCGTCGTCTCCAACGCCGGCCGTGCGCAGGGAGGCGCCTGGGTCAGTTTCGTGGCCGGCGGCTCGATGTGTGCACTGCCGCCCGTCCCGGACGCTTCCTTCTGGCAGAAGACCCTTCCGATGGCGCCGATGGAGGTCTTGGCTTCCAGCGGAGCGCAATGGGGAATGGGACGGCCCGGCAGCGGCTATGTCGTCTATTGCGCCGGCGAAAGCCTGGAGCTGCCCCTCGCCGCAGACCGCGCCAGCTATCGCCTGCGCTGGATCGACCCGGCCACGGGCGCCTGGATCGGCCGCCCGCAGCGCGTACGCGGCGGGGCGGACCTGACCCTGCCCACCCCGAAGCCTGGCGCCGTGGCCTGGCTGGACAGGAGCTGAACACAAAAAAACCGACCCCTTGCGGGGCCGGTTTTTTTAATGATGGACTCGCTTATTCCTTGGCGAGGAATTTCCACACGCAGGCGGAGAGCGCCGCACCGACGAGCGGGCCGACGAAGAACACCCACACATCCTTGAGGGCTGCGCCACCGGCGAAGATGGCCGGGCCGAGGGAACGGGCCGGGTTGACGGAGGTGCCGGTCAGGTTGATGCAGACCAGGTGTACGAGGATCAGGGTGAGACCGATGGCAAGGCCCGCAGGCTTGCCGGCTCCCAGTTTCTCGTCCGTGGCGCCCAGGACGACGAGCACGAAGATGAAGGTGGCGATGCACTCGACGAGGAGGGCACCACCCACGCCGCCGGCATTGGCCACGCCGTTGGAGCCGAGACCGCCGGTCAGGTCCGGAGCGGCGACGACCTTCGTGAGGAGCAGCAGGATGGCACCGGCGATGATGCCGCCGATGATCTGGCCGCACCAGTAGCCGCAGGCGTCCTTCCACGTCATCTTGCCGGACAGGGCGACGGCGAACGTGATGGCGGGATTGATGTGGCATCCCGAGATGTTGCCGATCGTGTAGGCCATGGCGACGACGGTCAGACCGAAAGCAATGGCGGTACCCACGACACCGGCAGGGGTGTTGCAGCCGAGGAACATCGCGGTCCCGCAGCCAAGGAGCGTCAGGACGAAGGTCCCGATGCATTCAGCAATGTACTTTTTCATCTGAAATTGGTTTTAGGGTTTTGTTTCACGATGCTAATTTAAAAAAAATCCCCGATTATTGTTAACTTTACACGTTAGAATTAAAACACCACATTTTATGTACGACGCCACCCACGGACTCTATGTCGCCCACGGCCCCAACGGGCCGATCTCCATCATCGGCAAGATGGCCAACCGCCACGGATTGATCGCAGGTGCCACGGGCACCGGCAAGACGGTCACCCTGCAAGTGCTCGCCGAATCCTTCAGCAAGGCAGGCGTGCCCTGCTTCATGGCTGACATGAAGGGCGACCTGTCGGGCATCAGCCAGGCCGGCAGACTGAGTGGCTTCATCGAGAAGCGCCTTCCCGAGTTCGGCATCGAGAACCCGCAGTTCGCAGGCTGCCCCACCCGCTTCTACGACGTCTTCGGCGAGCAGGGGCACCCGATGCGCACGACCATCTCCAACATGGGGCCGATGCTCCTCAGCCGCCTGCTCGGACTCAACGAAGTCCAGTCCGGCGTGATGGACATCGTCTTCCGCGTGGCGGACGACAAGGGCCTGCTGCTCATCGACATGAAAGACCTGCGTGCGATGCTCGGCTACGTGGCTGAGCACGCCGAGGAGTATACACGGATGTACGGCAACGTGTCCATCTCGAGCGTCGGCGCCATCCAGCGCTCGCTTCTTTCGCTGGAGAATCAGGGCGCGGAGAAGTTCTTCGCCGAGCCTTCCTTCGACATCCAGGACCTGTTCGCCGTGGACGAAGAGGGCCGGGGCGTGATGAGCGTGCTGGCGGCCGACAAGCTGATGCTCAATCCCAAGCTCTACTCCACCTTCCTGCTGTGGCTGCTCTCCGACATCTATGCCGCGATGCCCGAAGTCGGCGACCAGGATCTGCCCAAGCTGGTGTTCTTCTTCGACGAGGCGCACACCCTCTTCACGGACACGGCCCCGGCGCTCGTGAGCAAGATCGAGCAGGTGGTCCGCCTGATCCGAAGCAAGGGCATCGGCGTCTACTTCATCACGCAGAACCCTTCCGACATCCCCGACAGCGTCCTGGGTCAGCTCGGCAACCGCGTCCAGCACGCCCTGCGCGCGTATACGCCCAAGGACCAGAAGGCCGTCCGCGCCGCGGCAGAGACCTTCCGGGTCAACCCTTCCTTCAAGACGGAGGACGCCATCATGGCCCTGGAGACGGGCGAGGCGCTGGTCAGCTTCCTCGACGCCAAGGGTGCGCCGTCCATCGTCGAGCGCGCCAAGATCCTCTTCCCGCTCAGCCAGATCGGTCCCATCACCGCCGGGCAGCGCCTGGACATCAACAACGCCTCTCCCGTGGGCGGCAAGTACGACCACGTCATCGACCGCGAGTCCGCCTTCGAGGTGCTCCTCGCAGACCAGCAGAAGGCCGCCGAGGCCCAGGCCAAGCAGCAGGAGGAGGTCGAGAAGCAGAAGCAGGAGGCCGCCAAGCCCAAATACAACGATGCCCAGCCCGCCACGAAGGCTGCGTCCACCAAGCCCGCCAAGGCCAAGAAGAGCATCGCCGCGGCAGTCGCGGCCGCTGCGGCTTCCGCCGCCATCTCCAGCGTGACCCGCAGCGCCGGCACGGCCGCCGCCAACGCGATCACCGGCAAGAAGCCCAAGGGCGGCAAGAGCGCTGCCGAGAAAGCGATCTCCAGTGCCACGTCCACGGCGCTCCGCACCCTCACCCGCAGCATTCTCGGCAGCCTGATCAAGTAGCGTCGTCCGTGAGAGTCCCCCGCATCTTCTGTCTGCTCACGCTGGTCCTTTCGCTCGCAGCCTGCCATCCCAAGGTGCAGGAGGAGCCGGCCGTGGAGCCCGAACCCCCGATGCCCGCGCTCGGATTCCGTCCGGAAGGCCTGGCCGTGGATTCGCTTGTGGTTCGGAGCGGAGAGACCTTCACCGGCCTGATGACGCGCCTGGGGATGAGCCAGCAGGATGCCTACGAGCTCGGGCAGTTGTGCGACAGCACTTTCGATGTCCGCAAGCTCCGCGCCGGCAATGCCGTCCAGGCCTATTACGATTCCACCGGCAGCGCCCGCCGGCTCCGCTACGCCGTCTACCAGCACGGCATCGTCCGCTCGACCGTCTTCCAATGCGCGGATTCTCTCGCGCTCTGGAACGTCGACAAGCCGGTCGTCCACGAGCGCAAGCTCACCGACGTGACCATCACCAGCTCCCTCTGGAACGACATGGTCGACGCCGGCGCCTCCCCCAACCTGATCATGTCCCTGGCCGACATCTACCAGTGGAGCGTCAATTTCTTCGGCCTGCAGGACGGAGACCGCTTCCGGATGATCTACGACCAGACGCTTTGCGAGGGGCAGCTCGTATCCATCGACACGGTCCATTTCTGCCTCTTCTCCACCCCGGAAGGCAAGGAGGTGGCCGCCGTGCGCTTCGAGACCGCCGAGGGCGGTTCCAACACCTATTGGGACAAGGGCGGCGAGAGTCTCAAGCGGATGTTCCTGAAGGCTCCGCTCAAGTACAACCGCATCAGCAGCCGCTTCTCCTATGCGCGCAGGCACCCGGTGACGGGCGTCGTGCGGCCGCATACTGCAGTGGACTACGCCGCGCCCACGGGCACGCCCGTCCACGCCATCGGCGACGGGACGGTCACCAAACTGGGATGGGACGGCGGCGGGGGCGGCAACCGCATCCGCATCAAGCACGCGCAGGGATACGAGAGCAGCTACATGCACCTGTCCCGTTACGCGCCGGGGCTCAAGACCGGCTCCCGGGTCTCGCAGGGAGACCTCATCGGCTATGTCGGCGCCACCGGCACGGCCACGGGCCCGCACCTGGATTTCCGGGTGTTCCAGAACGGCCGGGCCATCGACCCGCTGTCGCTGAACTCCCCCGCCTCAGAGCCGCTGGACACGGCCTACCTGGCCGATTTCAACCGCCTGTACGAGCAATATATGGCGCAACTGCCAGACTGAACAACCTGACACTGACCTAATAACTAACCTTCTTTCTAACCCTATGGAAATTAAACCTGTCGCTTACTTCCGCTCCCCACTGCAGGAGAAATTCGGCGTGCCGCGCCAGGCCGGCCTCGCCGGCTCGCTGCAAGGCACAGTGGTTCTGGAGCCGGAATACCGCGCACCCGAAGCGCTGCGCGGTCTAGAAGACTTCGACTACATCTGGCTGATCTGGGACTTCCACCTCAACCGGGAGACAGCCTCCGAGGGGCTGACCGTCCGGCCGCCCCGCCTGGGCGGCAACGAGCGCGTGGGCGTCTTCGCCTCCCGCTCTCCCTACCGCCCCAACCACCTGGGACTCAGTTCCGTGCAAATCGCCTCCGTGGATGCCGCCGCCGGCGAGATCCACGTCCTGGGTGCGGACCTCGCCGACGGCACGCCCATCTATGACATCAAGCCCTACGTGACCTACGCCGACTGCCATCCCGGCGCCCGCAGCGGCTTCGTGGACGGACGCGAATGGAAGCCGCTCGAGGTGCGGCTGCCGCGGGAGTTTTTCCCCTGCTTCACGCCGGACAGCATCGACGGTCTGCTGGAGATCCTCGCCCAGGACCCCCGGCCGCAGTACCAGGACGACCCGGAACGCATTTACGGCCTCCTGTACGAAGGCCGCAATGTCAAATTCAAAGTGTCCGAGGGCGTGCTTACGATCGTCGGGGTCGGATAAGGGCCTCGAAACCTTTGTACAGTTCATCGATGAGATCCCGGCTGCTGTAGGCTTCGGCCGTGCAGCGGGCGGTCAGGACGTCCCCGGCGAAGCCGTGGATCCAGACCCCCAGCGCAGCGGCGTCCCGGGCTTCGTAGCCGCGCGCCAGCAGGCCGCCGACCAGTCCGGTCAGCACGTCGCCGCTGCCGCCCTTGGCCATCCCGGGATTGCCGGTCGTATTGACCAGGATCTCCCCCGCCGGCGTGTATACGCGCGTCCGGAAACCCTTGCAGACCACCACGCTGCCGGTCCGACGGCTCAGCGCCAGGACCCGGTCGTCCTGCTCCTGCGGCGCATACGGCCCGATGAGCCGCCGCAGTTCGCCCGGATGCGGGGTCATCACCGATCCCGGGGGGATGCCGTCCAGCTGGGCCGGACGGGCAGCCAGGAGATTGAGCGCGTCCGCGTCCAGCACCATCGGCAGGCCGCCTTCGCGGGCCATCGACAGCAGCTTGGCCAGGGCGCCGGCCGTCTGGGGCGCCGTCCCGAGCCCCGGACCGACGGCGATCCCGTCATAGCGGTCCAGGTGTTCCGGCACCAGGCCGAAGCAGTCGCCGGGTTCGGCGGAGAGCATCGCAGCGGGGAAATTGTATGCGACGGACTGCAGGGCATACGCCGTGGAATGGAGCGTGACCAAGCCGCAGCCGGACTTGAGCGCGGCGCCCGTGGCCAGCACGGCGGCGCCGGGCATCGCCTGGCAGCCGGCGACCAGCAACAGGTGGCCGTAGTCGCCCTTGTGGCTGTCCGGTGCGCGCTCCAGAAGCAGCGGGCGCAGGAAATCTGCGGTCAGCTCCGTCATTTCTGCGTGGCGGTGATGTGGAAACAATGCTCCTTGCGCTCGTATTTGACGAGTACGCGGCCGGCCTTCTTCTCGTCCCGCAGCACCTCGGCGAGGACCTTGGTCAACTCGTAGGGCTGCATGAACTCGTCCGTCTCCTCGTCGCGCCAGTAGCGCGTGTACGTGATGTCGAAGGTCGTGCCGTAGCAATGCGCGGAGTTGTCGCTCGCGTTGGGATTGCCGCTCTTGCGCAGGTTGTTGACGTCCTCTTCCGTGCGCAGGACCGAGGAGCACACGAGCTTGTATTCCGGGAAGCTCTTGGACTTGAGCGAATCACTGAAGGCCTTGGCGATCCGGTTCAGCTCTTCCGCCGCCCCCTTGGTCAGGTAAGGCACGGAATAGCGCAGGTCGTCGATGACCAGGAAATCGCTGTCCTCCACGAGGACCAGCTGCTTGGGATCGATGTCGTCGCGGGTCTTGGGAATCCGGCGCAGCCCCACGGCCTTGGCCTTTTCGATATGGACGTCGTTGACGTCGCCGAAGACCTGGCCGTAGGACATCAGCTTGGTGTAATAGATGATCTCACGGGCGGTGGACTCCCCCGTCCCGTCCACGTCGTCCTCGTCCTTGACCTCCTCCTCGATCTGTTCGACCAGCTCTTTGTCCGCCTTGCGGTCCCTTCTGCTGCAACTCCCTCCGACCAGGAGTCCCAGCAGGAACCCCAGCACGAAGGGAGTCAGCAGAATGATCAGCGCTTTCTGCCGCTTAGTCATATTTCAGGACAGGTTGGCGGGCGGCGGTCGTCTCGTCGGGACGGCCGATCGGGGTATTGTGCGGCGCAGCGTGGAGCATCTCGGGATCGGACTTGGCTTCCTCCGCAATCTTGCGCATCACGGCGATGAACGCGTCGAGCGTCTCCAGCGACTCCGTCTCCGTGGGCTCGATCATGATGGCCTGGTGGAAGAGCAGCGGGAAATAGATCGTCGGTGCGTGGAAGCCGTAGTCGAGCAGGCGCTTGGCCACGTCGAGCGTCGAGACGCCGTTGCTTTCCAGCAGTCCGTCGAACACGAACTCGTGCTTGCAGACCGTCGGGATGGGCAGTTTGTAGCAATCCTTGAGCGACTCCTTGATGTAGTTGGCGCCCAGGGTGGCCAGTTTACCGGCCAGCTTGATATGCTCGCGGCCGAGCATCAGGATGTAGGCGTAGGCCCGCAGGATGATGCCGAAATTGCCGTGGAAGCCGCTTACGTGCGGGATGTGCAGGAACGGGACCACGCGGTCCGACACGCCCACGGGGCCGCTTCCGGGACCGCCTCCGCCGTGGGGCGTGGAGAAGGTCTTGTGGAGGTTCAGGTGCATGATGTCGAAGCCCATGTCGCCGGGACGGACCATGCCCAGGAGCGGGTTCATGTTCGCTCCGTCATAGTAGAGCAGGCCGCCGCAGGCGTGCACGAGTTCGGCGATCTCCTTGATGTCGCGCTCGAAGAGGCCCAGGGTGTTGGGGTTCGTCAGCATGATGCCGGCGATGTCCGGTCCGAGCAGGGGCTTGAGCGCTTCCACGTCCACGAGGCCGTCCTCTTTGGATTTGACGACCACGATGTCTAGGCCGCAGACGGCGGCCGAGGCGGGGTTGGTGCCGTGGGCGCTGTCGGGGACGATAACCTTGGTGCGGGCCTTGTCGCCGCGGTAGAGGTGGTATTCACGCATCAGCATCAGGCCGGTGAGTTCGCCGTGGGCGCCGGCGCAGGGCAGGAAGGTGAAATGCTTCATGCCGGTGATGGCGGCGAGGGCTTTGTCCATGGCGGCGTAGACTTCCAGGGCGCCTTTGACGGTGTCGAGGGGCTGGAGGGGGTGGAGGCCGGTGAACCCCGGGAGATTCGCGATTTCTTCGTTGATCTTGGGGTTGTATTTCATGGTGCAGGAGCCGAGGGGGTAGAAGCCCGTGTCGACGCCGAAGTTCATCTGGGACAGGTTCGTATAATGGCGCACCACATCCACCTCGCTGACTTCCGGCAGGTCCAGCGGAGCTTCCCGCCACAGTATCTGGCGACCAGCAGCCGCCCCGTTTTCGACCGGGTCGGGACCAGCTGCCCCTGCAAAACCGTGCCACCCTCGGCATCGTAAGAGGGGGGACCGCGAAGCGGTGGGGTCCGAAGGACGTTTTGAAGGGGCACGCTGGTCCGAACGGTCCTCCGGTGCGGCTAAAAGTGTTTCAGGCAGGGAGTATCCGCAACGTCCGGGTTGGGAGAGTTCGAAGATGAGTTTGTCGTAGTATTTCATATCGCGGCCCTCCCTAGATTGATTTGACGATTTCGACGATGCGGTCGAGCTCCTCGCGGGAATGCTTCTCCGTGACGCAGAAGGTCACGAAACCCTCCTCGGTCTGGAGCGCGGCGAAGAAGCCGGCGTCGAGCAGCGCCTGCTGAAGTTTCTCGACATCGCAGAGCGGCTGCAGGCAGAACTCCTTGAGGAATTCCCCATCGAAGAAGCGCTTGAACTTGCCCGTAGCGAGCAGCGCGTCGTGCAGGTAGTGCGACCCCTCATAGCAGAGCGCATTGAGCTTGCGCATCCCCTCAGGACCCATCAGGGACAGGTAAACCGTGCACCAGAGCGCCATCAGGGACTCGTTGGAACAGATGTTGGAGGTAGCCTTTTCGCGGCGGATGTGCTGCTCGCGGGCCTGCAGGGTGAGGACGTAGCAGCGCTTGCCGGAGGCGTCCGTGGTCTGGCCGACGATGCGGCCCGGAAGCTTGCGCATCAGCGCAGTTGTGCAGGCCATGAAGCCCACGTAAGGTCCGCCGTAGCAGAGCGGAATGCCGAGACTCTGGCCGTCTCCCACGGCAATGTCGGCCCCCCACTCGGCCGGGGTCTTCACCACGGCGAGGGCGGAAGGGTCGCAATATTCCACCAGCAGGGCGCCCATCCCGTGGACGAGCTCCGCCAGTCCGAGATGGCTTTCGATGATACCGAAGCGGTTGATGGACGGGACGATGACACCCGCCAGGTCAAGCACTCCTTCAGCTACTTCTTCTGTCACCTTGTCGGTGACCACGACGTTGATGCCGGCATACTTGGCATAGGTGCGGATCGTGTCGATCACGTTCGGCAGCAGCCGGGCGGAGACGATGACGGAATTCCGCTTTTTGGTGCTGGCTACGCACATCCTCACCGCTTCGGCGGCGGCCGTGGGGCCGTCGTACATCGAGGCGTTGGCGCAGTCCAGACCCGTCAGGCGGCAGATCATCGACTGCCACTCGAAGATGTAACGGAGCGTTCCCTGAGAGATCTCGCACTGGTAAGGCGTGTAGGCCGTCAGG
>JAEEGL011429698.1_pt1 | contig 16061 bp, 10 predicted proteins | sample 9134231 | NCBI WGS metagenome assembly JAEEGL01 (sample SAMN16246548, study PRJNA631951) | gut metagenome | biome: gut microbiome; feature: rumen; material: fiber-attached | host: Bos | place: Iran: Karaj | collected 2018-10 | reverse complement strand
TAGATGGCCTGCTTGGCACCGGCGCACACGATGTTCTCGAAGTGGATGTCCCGGAACTCGGGGGTGGTCTCATCCACCGGCGGGAGGATTTCCTCCACCTGGGCATCGGCCCGTTCGGTAGAAGCTACGCCCGCATAATATAAATTAAAGGTAACGGCCTCGGCCACGATGTCCTTCATGTAGATGTTGCGGCAGGTGATGTCCTTCACCAGACCGCCGCGTCCGCGGGTGCTCTTGAAGCGAAGGCCCACGTCGGTTCCCAGGAAGCGGCAGTTCTGCACCAGGATGTTCTGGGCGCCGCCGCTCATTTCGCTGCCAATCACAAAACCGCCGTGACCGTGGTACACGGTGCAGTTCTCTATGACGACATCCTTGCAGGCCCTTCCGTAACGGCGGCCGTCTTCGTCCTTGCCGCTCTTGATGCAGATGGCGTCGTCGCCCACATCGAAGCTGCTGCCGCCCACATACACGTTCTCGCAGGCTTCGATGTCAATGCCGTCGCCATTGGTGGAGTAGTGGGGATTGCGCACGATGATATTGAGGACCGTGAGGTTCTTGCACCAGAGGGGATGGATGTTCCAGGCGGGGGAATTCTGGAAGGTGACGCCTTCCAGCAGGATGTTTTCACAACTGCGCAGGGAAACCAGCACCGGGCGCAGGAAGGTCTTGATCTCCTGCAGGTCCAGGCTGGGATCCTGTTTGTTCAGGCTGCCGGCGGTGAGACGGGCTTTCTTGTAGCCTTCGTCGGGATACCACACGCTGCCGTCGTCGGAGAGGACGCCGCCGCTTTTCACCACGGGTTTCCAAATATCGTCACCCACCTTGCGCTTTTTCAGTTCCCGCCAGGGAGCGCCGTTACCGTCAATGACACCCTTGCCGGTGATGGCAATGTCGGTGGCATTCTCGGCGTGGATGGGAGAAAGGCAGCGCATCATGTCCAGTCCCTCGAAGTTGGTGGCGATAATGGGATAGAGGTCCTGGTCGGCCGAAAAGACGATGACGGCGTTGTCGCTAAGATGAAGCTCCGTGTGGCTCTTCAGGCCGATAGGGCCGGTGAACCAGATGCCGTCGGGCACGACGAGGCGGCCGCCGCCCAGCTGTTCCAGCTTGGCGAAAGCCTGTTCGAAGGCTTCGGTGCAAAGGGATTCACCGTCGCCGCAGGCGCCGAAGTCCGTAAGGACTACTTCGTGGGAGGGAATGTGCAGAGTGGCGTTATACAAACGTTTGCCATCTTGGGCACAAGATAACGAGAAAATTGCTAAAGTACTAATAATTAGCGACTTAAAAGAAATATTGGCCATTAGTTTCTTTGTCTGTGCTGCAAATATAAGTAAAAAAATCCAAACGTTTGCACATTTTTCGAAAAAGTTTTGGAAAATTATACAAACGTTTGTACCTTTGCTGCGAAATGACCACAATAACCGACATAGCCAACGCCCTGGGCATTACCCCTTCCACCGTTTCCCGCGCCCTTGCAGGAAACACCCGCGTGAAAGAAGAAACCCGTATAGCCGTTGAAAAAATGGCCAAAATGCTGGGCTACGAACGCAACGTGGTGGCCGCCAACCTGCGCAAGGGACAGTCGCACATCGTAGGCATCGTGATTCCACGTATCCACCGAGAATTCTTCTCCAACGTCATCGGCGGAGCGGAGCGCGTCCTGAACCAAGCCGGTTACAACGTGCTCATCTGTCAGACTTTGGAAAGCGTGGAGGCCGAGATCAAGGCCCTCAAGACCCTTAAGAACTACCGCGTGGCCGGAGTGCTCCTCTCCCACGCCATCGACGCCCTCAACGGAAACCACGTAAAGGAAATCCTGGAGGATACTCCCCTGGTGCAGTTCGACCGCGTGTTCCCGGACCTTCCCGGCGCCAAAATCGTGGGCGCCAACTGCGAAGGAGCCTTCCAGGCCACCATGCACCTGATTCAGGCCGGTTACAAGCGCATCGGCACCATCGCCGGCTATATGACTTCCCAGGCCTATGTAGAGCGTCTGGCCGGTTACCGCCTGGCCCTGGAAAGCGCCGGCATCCCCTACGACCCTGCCATCGTCTATGAAAACGCCATCGTCCGGGAAACCGGTTACGAGGCCGGTCTCAAGGCCATCGAGGCAGGTTGCGACGCCTTGTACAGCGCCGGTGCATTTTCGGCCCTGGGCGCCATCGACGCCCTCAAGGAGAAGGGCTTGCGCGTTCCCGAGGACTTCGGCGTGGTGGCCACCTCCAACGAAGGATTCACCAGCCTGATGAGCCCCGCACTCAGTACCTTAAACCAGCACCCGTTCGAGATGGGAGAAACGGCCGCCCGCGCCTTCCTGGAAGGCAGCCGGGAAACCCAGGTCATTCCCATGGAACTCATTGTCCGCCAATCATCTAAGAAACAACAATAATGGCAAAAGTAGTAACCTTCGGCGAAGTGATGCTTCGCCTTTCCACTCCGGGCTATCTGCGTTTTTCGCAGGCCCACCAGTTCGATGCCACCTTTGGCGGCGGTGAAGCCAATGTGGCCGTTTCCCTGGCCAATTACGGAATCGACGCCCATTTCGTGACCCGTCTTCCCAAGAACGACATCGCCGACATGTGCACCGCCGAGCTCAAGGGCTTCGGCGTGAACCTGGACGGTGTGGTTTACGGCGGCGACCGCGTGGGTATCTACTACCTGGAAACCGGTGCCGTAGCCCGTGGTTCCAAGGTGGTGTACGACCGCGCCCACAGCGCCATCTCGGAAATCAAGCCCGGTATGGTAGACTGGTACAAGGTGCTGGAAGGCGCCGACTGGTTCCATTGGACCGGCATCACCCCCGCCCTTTCCCAGGGTGCCGCCGACGCCTGCCTGGAAGCCATCAAGGTGGCCAATGAGCTGGGCGTGAAGGTCTCCTGCGACCTCAACTACCGCAAGAAGCTGTGGAAATACGGCAAGACCGCGGCCGAAGTGATGCCCGCCCTGGTGGCCGGCTGCGACCTCATCCTGGGCAACGAGGAAGACGCCGAGATGGAATTCGGCATCAAGCCCGAAGGTTTCGACGCCGAAAAGACCGGCGGCGAGATTGACCAGAACATCTTCATCAGCGTGGGCCAGCAGCTCATGGCCAAATTCCCCCGCTGCAAGAAGGTGGCCGTTACCCTCCGCGGTTCCATCAACGCCAACCACAACACCTGGGGCGGCGTGCTGTACGACGGCAAGACCCTGTGGCAGAGCCGTCGCTACGACATCACCCACATCGTAGACCGCGTGGGCGGCGGAGACTCCTTTATGGGCGGCCTCCTCTACGGTCTCATCACCTATCCCACCGACCAGCAGGCCATCGAGTTCGCCGCTGCGGCCTCCTGCCTCAAGCACACCATCATCGGCGACTACAACCGCGTCACTGTGGCCGAAGTGGAAGGCCTGATGAACGGCGGCGGAAGTGGTCGCGTAAGCCGATAAGACTATGAGTAAGTTCAATAAAATCGATACCCTCGGTATCATCCGTTCCACCGGTATCGTCCCGGTGTTCTACAACAAGGATGCAGAACTCACCAAGAAAGTGGTGAAGGCCTGCTACGACGGAGGCATCCGCGCCTTCGAATTCACCAACCGCGGCGACGGAGCCCACGAAGTGTTCAAGGAAGTGATGGCTTTCGTGCGCAAGGAGTGCCCGGAGATGGCGCTGGGTGCCGGCACCATGCTGGACGCCCCCACTGCCGCCCTCTACATCCAGATGGGCGCCGATTTTCTGGTAAGCCCCTGCCTGGTAGAGGAGATCGTACCCCTGGCCAACAAGCGTGGCGTACCCTACAGCCCCGGCTGCGGCTCTGTCTCCGAGATGGTCCGCGGCATGGAACTGGGCTGCGACCTGGTGAAGGTGTTCCCCGCCGGCAACGTGGGCGGTCCTTCCTTCGTGAAGAACGTACTGGGCCCGCTGCCCTGGGCCATGGTCATGGCCACCGGTGCCGTGGAACCCACGCAGGAGAATCTGTCGGCATGGGCCAAGAGCGGCGTCACCGCCGTGGGAATGGGCTCCAAGCTCTTCCCCAAGGAAGTGATTGCCGCCGAAAACTGGAAATCCATCTCCGACCTCTGCACCCAGTGCCTGGAATGGTTTAAGAAGTAAGTTTTACTCAAAGTTATCTGTATCCAGGTGCACCGGATTATTCTGGTGCACCTGGATACTTTTTTCAATTTGATGATATAGATAAATTTTTGAACAGCGAATCTCCTATCTTTGCATTGATTGACAACTCTAAAACTTTTGATATGAAAAGAATCCTTTTGACACTGGCAGCCCTGGGAATGGCTTTTGTGGCCGTAGCCCAGCCGCAGCTGCGTGAAGACAACATCGACGAGGTCCTGAAGGCCATGACCCTCCAGGAAAAAGCCACCCTGCTGGTGGGCGGCGCCCGTGCAGCCATCGTGAACGGCGTCACCTCCGGCGTATCGGCCAACGTCCCCGGCGCAGCCGGTAACACCCGCGCCATCGAGCGCCTGGGTATCCCCATGACCGTCCTGGCCGACGGCCCCGCCGGCCTGCGCATCCAGCCCACGCGCCAGGGAGACCCCCGCACCTACTACTGCACCGGCTTCCCCGTGGGGACCCTGCTGGCCAGTTCCTGGGACCTGGACCTAGTCCAGGAAGTGACCACCGCCATGGGCAACGAGGTACTGGAATACGGCGTAGACGTACTCCTGGCCCCCGGCATGAACATTCACCGCAACCCGCTGTGCGGCCGTAACTTCGAGTATTTCAGCGAGGATCCGCTGCTCTCCGGTAAGATGGCCGCCGCCTATGTGAAAGGTATCCAGAGCAACGGCGTGGGCACCTCCATCAAGCACTATGCCGCCAACAACCAGGAGACCAACCGCAACGAGGACGACGCCATCATCTCCCAGCGCGCCCTGCGTGAAATCTACCTGAAGAACTTCGAAATCGCCGTGAAGGAAGCCGATCCCTGGACGGTGATGAGCTCTTACAACAAACTCAACGGAGACTATACCCAGCAGAGCGAAGGCCTCCTCACCACCGTCCTGCGCGACGAATGGGGCTTCAAGGGCATCGTGATGACCGACTGGGGCAACAAGGCCGGTACCGTGAAGAGCGCCAAGGCCGGCAACGACCTCATGGAGCCTGGTAACCAGAACGAAATTGACCGCATCATCGCGGGCGTGGAAGACGGCACCATCTCCCAGGAAGAGCTGGACCGCAACGTGCGCAACATGCTCACCTACATTGTGCGCACGCCCCGCTTCAAAGGCTACAAATTCTCCAACAAGCCGGACCTGAAGGCCCATGCCGCCGTGGCCCGCAAGGCCGCCGGCGAGGCCATCGTCCTCCTCCGCAATGAAAAGGACGCCCTGCCCCTGAAGGGCGACGAGAAAGTGGCCCTCTACGGTATCTCCTCCATTGACTTCGTAGCCGGCGGCACCGGTTCCGGAGACGTGAACAAAGCCTATGTGGTAAATATGGAAGAGGCTATGCGCAATGCAGGCTTCACCCTGGACAAAGGACTCACGGACTTCTACAGCGCCTATCAGGCCTATGACAAAGCCCAGAACGCCCTGTCCGGAACCACCTTCTCCTGGTTCATGCGCCGCAAACTGGCCGAAGTAGCCATCCCCGCCGCCGCCATCGGCAACGAAGCCAAGGCCAACGACGTAGCCGTGATTGTGCTGGGCCGCAACGCCGGTGAAGGCGCAGACCGTAAGATGATGGACGACTTCGAGCTCACCGCCATCGAGCGTGAACTCCTGCAGAACGTGAGCGCCAGCTTCCACGCCGCCGGCAAGAAGGTAGTGGTGGTTCTGAACGTGGGCGGCGTCATCGAGACCAACTCCTGGAAGAACCTGGTGGATGCCATCGTGCTGCCCTGGAGTCCCGGTCAGGAAGGCGCCAACGCCGTGGCCGATGTCCTCACCGGCAAGGTGAACCCTTCCGGCAAGCTCCCCATGACCTTCCCCGTGAACTTCATGGACCATCCGTCCAGCGCCAACTTCCCGTACAACTATCAGCAGAGTGCCATGCGCGGCTTCTCCTGGGGTCCCCGCCAGCCGCAGAAAGATGTGGACTACACCAAGTATGAAGAAGGTATCTGGGTGGGCTACCGCCACTTCGTCACCCGTGACGTAGCGGTCTCCTATCCCTTCGGCTTCGGCCTGGGTTACACCACCTTCGCCTATTCCAAGCCCACCGTGAAGGCCGGCACCGACGGCTTCGAGGCCACCGTTACCGTGAAGAACACCGGTTCCGTAGCCGGCAAGGAAGTGGTAGAACTCTACGTGAGCGCCCCCGCCGGCGGCCTGGAGAAACCCACCCGTGAGCTCAAGGCCTTCGGCAAAACCAAGGAACTGCAGCCCGGCGAAAGCCAGACCCTGGTACTGAAAGTGAGCGCCTATCAGCTGGCCTCCTTCAACGAAGCCACCAGCGCCTGGGAAGCCGCCGCCGGCAAGTACGACGTACAGTTCGGCGCCTCCGTAGACGACATCCGCTGCTCCGCTCCCTTCACCCTGAAGAAAGCCCAGAGCTGGCCCGTGCACAACGTCCTTGCCCCGACAGAGTAATCAGCAGCCATCGGCCTAACTGGTTGATACACAGTACTTTTATAAATTTTCTTTAGTCCGTTTGGGCTAAAGAAAATTTTTATATACACTGATAATCAGCGAGTTACGGGGCGGGCTATAAAACCTTTTCAAAGAAGGCATCCTTGTAGCCTTCCGACACATGTAACAGAGCGTCTCCAACCTTCAGGTCTCCCTGGGCGGAGACGCTTGTGATTTGTTCCAGGTTCACGATAAAGGAACGGTGGATGCGCATAAAGCGGTCCTGGGGAAGCATGTCTTCGGCGGCTTTCATCGTGAGGTGGGTGACCAGGGGCTGCCGCTGGGAACGCAGGTGGAACATCAGGTAGTCCTTCATCCCTTCCACGTACAGGAGGTCGGCGTAGTCCACTTTACGCAGTACGCCGTCGGCCTTGATGAAGACCGATGTCTTTTCCGGGGCGGTGGCTGCCTGGGAGGCTTCTTTGAGGGCAAACCAGTCCTGCGCCTTCTGCGCCGCTTCCAGGAATTTCTGGTAACGGATGGGCTTGAGCAAGAAATCCAGGGCACTCACTTCATAACTCTCGAAGGCATATTGCTTGAAGGCCGTGGTAAAGATGACGCGGGTGCCTTCCGGAAGCATCCGGGACAGTTCCATTCCGTCCAGATCCGGCATCTGGATGTCCAGGAACACCAGTTCCGGGCCGATGCTCCGGATCTCGGACAGGGCCAGCACCGGGTCGTTGAAAGAAGCTGCCAGTTCCAGGAAAGGGGTACGTGCGATGAAGCCCTCCAGCATCTTTACGGCCAGGGGCTCATCGTCTACTACTATGCATCGCAAATTCTTCATACCTGCAGGGAAACCGTCACGGTGTAATCGCCCTTTTCCTCTACCCAGTTGTAGGTGTAGCGTCCCGGATACAGGAGTTCCAGCCGGCGCTTCATATTCTCCAGGCCGATTCCGGAACCCACCTGGTCGCTCTTTTTCACTCCCTCAACGGGTTTATTGTTATGGAATACGCTGTTGGAGCAGAAGAACCAGATTTTGCCGTCCTGGTAATACATGGTTACCTTTACATAGGACGGGTAGCGGGCGTTCACCCCATGCTTGAAAGCGTTCTCCACCAGGGAAATGAACAGCAGCGGAGCCACTTCCACGTGCTCCTGGGGCGTTCTGAAATCCTTCTCTACCCGGGTGAGTTCGTTGCAGCGGAGGGCCATCAGGTCCACGTAGTTGCTCATGAACTCCATTTCGGCCGCCAGGGAAACCTTATCGGCCTCGGAGTCGTAGAGCGCGTACCGCAGCAGGTCACTCAGCTGGCCGATACTTTCCTGCGCCTTGTCCGGATCGATCTGCGTGAGGGAGGAAATGTTGTTCAACGTATTGAAGAGGAAGTGCGGGCTCAGCTGGTGCTTGAGCCAGGTGAGCTCGGCCACCACGGTTTCGTTGGAGCGCATGATGTGCCGAAGGCCCACGGCCAGCAGGATGAGCATACACTGGACGAAAACCCGTATCAGGATGCTTCCCACATACATGGCCCAAACGCCCTGCTGCCCGAACTGGTCCACAACCTCCTTGGGGAATTCGGGACGCTTGGACAGGAAATCCCACAGCAGCCATCCCACGATGATGGTGCCGTTGATGATATAAAACCACCCCGCACGTTTGCCGTGCAGCAGCTTGGGAACAAGATAATAGTAGTTAAGGGCGTACAGGAAAAACGCCGGCATCAGGATGACAGCTCCGGAGAGGAACACTTTCCAGGCCTGCTCAAGGGATCCGGTCATGGTGCCGGTGACGACGGCGGGAACCAGAAAAACACCTACCCAGACAACAATCTGGGTGGTGTTGATAATGAGATTTCTGCGGCTCTTCGTTTGCATACTTTGCAAAGATAGTGAAAATTACATTCCCATAATACTGCTCATGGATTCTGCCGTGGTGCTGCTGTTCAGCTGGCTCTCGTTCTCGATGGAACGACGGGCTTTCTTGGTGCTGTAGTTACCCTGCTTGCCGAAGGTCCAGCTGATTTGGAAAGTGATGGCCTTCATGGGGATCACGGAAGAGGAAGTGCTGGTGAAGCCGTTACCCTGGGTATAGCTGGTCATATTCATCTCCAGACCCTTCATCAGGGGCAGGATGCCATTCAGGGAAAGGCTCAGGCGGTCGTCCAGGAAGGTCTTGGTGATGCCCAGGATGCCGGCACGCATACCGCTGGAGTAGCCCTGCAGGTTCACGCGGTCTCCCATCAGGAGGAGGTTGGCGCTGATGCGGAAGTCGGCGGGAAGGGTCTGCTGTACGCCGGCCATCACATTGTAGCTCCAGCCGCTGTTCTTCTGGTTCAGGACATCGCTGCTGAGGTAGTTGTAGCTGACGCCGCCGTTGAGCGTGAGACGGGTGGTGGAACCGGGCGTAACCATCAGGAAGGCGTTGAGGCCGGTGGTGCTGCTGCTAACGATGTTGCCGTAAGTGGTGTTCAGGATGTTGTTGTCGTCATAGAAGCTGTAGGCCGATATGCCGTTGCCGGTATAACTCTGGCGCAGGGTGGCGTTTACCATCACCTTGGGCGAATAGAAGTTGTACACCAGGGAGAGGTTGTGGCCCTTTTCGGTATCCAGGTTGCTGTTACCATAGCTGCGGGCGGTGGGGTCCGACGTGTCCACGTAAGGGTTCAGGTAGGAGATGCCCGGACGGCTGATGCGCATATTGTAGCTGATGCCGATATTCTGGGTGGGGGTAGGGCTCCACTGAACGCTGGCCGAAGGGACCAGGTTGCCATAGTTCACGCTGAAGGGGTTGGTCATGGCCGTGGAGTTGTAGGACTGCCAGGTGTGCTCGTAGCGCACGCCGGCCTTGAGGCCCCAGTTGCCCAGCTTGGCGTCCAGTTCGGTATAAGCTGCGCCGATGCGGTTGTAGAAGTCGTACTGCAGGCTGGAGGCGGGGTTCTCCACGAAGGTGCTGCCGTTCCACAGGTAGTCCGTCTGATCCGAAGAATTGTGCCGGTAGATATACTTGGCGCCGGTGTTCAGGGTGAGAGCGCTGCCCAACGGGGTGGTGAAATCGGCCTGGAAGGTGTGGTCGAAGGAGCCGGTGGTACCCAGGCTCTTGCGGTCCGTGAGGTCGAAGCCGGCGATAGAGCTGCCGTTGAAGGTATTCAGGCTGTTGTTCACGGAAGGGGCACCGTTGAACTGATAGCTAAGGACCAGGCTGCGGCCGGGGGCATCGGCCCAAAGGTGCTGATAGTCGGCTCCCAGGGACAGGCTGGTACGGTTGTTCACGCTCTCCGTGGTGCCGGTGTAGCCGAAGGGATCGGCCCCGGGCGAAGTGAAGATGGTGTTGGTGATGCCGCTGCTGTTCTTCATGCCGAAGTGCATCACGCCTACGGTGGCGCTCACCAGGTTCAGGGTGTCAATCTCATAGCTCACGCTGCCGTTCACCATCGCCATCGGCATGGTCATGTCGGAAGTGGTGTGGGTGTTGGTAGAGAAGCCGCTGTCCTGCGTGCGCTCCATATCACTGGTGGTGCCCTTGGACACGTTGTACATGGCGTTGGCGTTGATGCTGGCGCTCAGTTTGCCTTTCTGCAGGCTGGCGCTTACGCCGGCGCCGCCACCGCGGGTAGAACCCATGGCCGTCACCGTGCCGTAGAAACCATCGGCCGCAGAAACGCCGCCCGTGACTTCCTTGTTGGTGGTGATGTTGAGCACGCCGCCCACACCCTCGGCGTCATACTTCACGCCGGGATTGGTGACCACCTCGATGTTCTTCACGGTGCTGGCGGGCATCATCTTGAAGATAGTTGAGGCATTCTGGCTCATCATCTGGTTGGGCTTGCCGTCCACGTACACCTGGAAGCTGCTGCTGCCATTCACGGAGATGTTGTCCTGGCCGTCCACGGAAACCATGGGCACTTTGCGCAGCATGTCCAATACGGTGCTGGTCTTGGAGTCCACGTCGTCCTCTACATTATAGGTCATCTTGTCCACTTCCATTTTCACCAGCGGACGCATGGCCGTCACCTGGCCGGCCTTCAGCATCTCGGCGCTGTCCTGGGCCAGGATCTCGCCCAGGTCCACCACCTCGGTGTCGGCGGGAACGGTGAAGTAGCGGCGCTGCACCTGGCGGCCCAGGTTGTCAAACACCAACACGTAATCTCCCTCCAGCGTGAAACTGTGGGAGAAATTACCTTCTTCGTCGGTGGTGGTGAAAGCCACGGCCTTCTCCAGATCCGGCAGACGGTAGAACTGCAGGATGGCGGCGGGCTCACCCACGCGGGTAAGGGAATCCAACACCACACCTTTAACGGTAGTCTTCTGGGCGAAGGCGCTCAGGCTCACGAGCGCCGCAAGGGCTAAAACGACAATCTTTTTCATATGCTTTTTGACTTTTTTTGCGATTTCCGAAAGCAAAAGTAAGGCAAAAAGCAAGGGGGACCGGCCGCTTTTCGACCAGTCCCCCGTTTTCTTCGACGAATGCTTTTTTCTCCGTGTGCACCAGAGCCTCCCAACGCACACCGACCCTGGTTTGAAGTCTCTCGGTGTGCACTAGGGCCCTCCAGCGCACACGGAGGAACACGGCGTAACGAGCTATGGGCCGAAAACATGTAACGCCATGACCCGATGGTTATGGCGTTACGAGAAAAGGGCGAAAAGTTCGGGACGGGACGTTCCAATTACTGATACTTGGTGAAGTTGTACTTTTCCCGAAGGGCCGCTTTGGTTTCTTCGTCCTGGTGGGTGAAGTAGCCCTTGAAGCCAGGGCAGAAGTTGATATGCCAGCGCCAGAAACGGCCGATGGCAGACTTGGGATTCTTGTCGTAATGCGCGCGGAGCTTGCAGTTCTCGCAAGGGTATTGTTGTTCAGCCATAATGTGTTATTTATATTGCAAAATTACTAAAAATATGGTGCTCTACAACTTTGCCGTTTTCGTAAACCACGAACTCCATACCGTTGGTTTGGTTGGAGGACCGGCCGAACCAGCGGCCGGGTTTGCCCCGGCACGCTTTCTTTGCTGCCTGCAAGGCCGATTCGGCATCGGGATGAGTAACCTTTCGGCTGGTATCAATGGGCTTCTGTACGGGTTTTCCCGGCAGCCAGGACGAGCGGCCATACCGAGGCACCCAGACATAGTCCGGAATTTCAGTAATAGGCGGAGCATCAAAAATGGGGTCATTCATGGCCCCAAATTTATTCCCCACTTGTGCAACAACGCTGCCGAATCTACTCGATAAGATCAATCGTTTCGCCGGTGGAGATTACGTAGATGGCTTCCTGGGCGTTTTCTATGCAGAAGGCCAGAATAACCTTTGCAATGCGTTTAATCGGCCTATAATTCTATCTCCAGGACCTGACGGCCGGGGCGGTAAGGGATGAACTGGCCACCCTTCTTGCCGGTGTAGTGGATGGTGAGGTCATATTCGGCGTCACGGAAGCGGCGACGGATATGGTAAGTGCCGATGGGAATGCATGGTTCAATCAGGAGGCCGTCGAACTGCGGCTTGATGCCCAGCAGGGCCTCGCTCACGGCCTTCCAGGTCCAGGCGGCGGTGCCGGTGAGCCAGCTGTTCTTGCCTTCGCCGGGGCGGGCGGCGTCCTTGCCGGCCACCATCTGACAGAAGACATAAGGTTCTACCTTACGCAGGGACTGGTCCTTGCAGAACGCGGGCGTAATCTTCTGATAATGGCGCCAGGCATCCTGCGCCCGGCCGGCCATGGCCTCGCCGATAATCACCCACGGGTTATTGTGGCAGAAGATGCCAGCGTTCTCCTTATAGCCTTCGGGATAGGAACTGATTTCCCCGTAGTCCTTGATAAACTTGGAGTAGGCGGGATTGTTGAGCACCAGGCCGTACTCGCATTCCAGGTATTTAACGGCCGAATCCAATGCTTTGTCGCACAGGCCTTCATCGGCGCCGATACGGGCCATGGTGCACCAGCCCTGGCTCTCGATGAACACCTTTCCTTCGGGGCATTCGTCGGAGCCGATCTTGCGGCCATAGTAGTCGTAGGCGCGCAGGAACCATTCGCCGTCCCAGCCGTCCTTCTTCACGGCCTCTTCCATGGCGGCAACGGCCTTCTTCACATCAACGGCGTCGCTGTCCCCGATGCGCTCCAGCAGTTCAGCGAAATCCTTTCCTTCGGCCACGAACAGGCCGGCAATCATCAGGGATTCGGCCTTGGAGCCTTCGGTCTTGTTCTCTGTGGTCTGGAAAGATTCGTCGGGGTTGTCGGAGAAGCAGTTCAGGTTAAGGCAGTCGTTCCAGTCGGCCCGGCCGATGAGCGGCAGCCCGTGGGGGCCAAGGTTGTCCGTCACGTGCTTGAAGCTGATCTTCAGGTGCTCCAGCAGCGAAACTTCTGTTCCAGGCTTGTTGTCAAAGGGCACCGGTTCTTTTAGGATGCCGAAGTCGCCGGTTTCCCGGATATAGGCCACTGTGCCGAAGATGAGCCACAGCGGGTCATCGTTGAAACCGCCGCCGATGTCGTTGTTGCCCCGCTTGGTGAGCGGCTGGTACTGGTGATAGCACCCGCCGTCGGGGAACTGCGTGGAGGCGATGTCGATGATGCGCTGGCGTGCCCGTTCCGGAATCATGTGCACAATGCCGGTGAGGTCCTGGTTGGAATCCCGGAAGCCCATTCCCCGGCCGATACCGCTCTCGAAGTAGCTGGCGCTGCGGCTGAAGAAGAAGGTGATCATGCACTGGTACTGGTTCCAGATATTCACGGTACGGTCCAGTTCCGGCACGTCCGATTCCACGGTAAAGCGGCCCAGGAGCCCGTCCCAATAGGATTTCAGCTGGTCAAAAGCGGCATTCACCTGTGCGGGGGTAGCAAAAGCCTGCATCATATGCAGCGCCTTGGCCTTATTGATGACGCCGGGGGCGCTGAACTTCTCTTCCGGCTTGTTCTCCACGTAGCCCAGGACAAAGATGATTTCCTCCGTGGCACCGGGAGCCAGCGTAAGGTCAAAGCGGTGGGAGGCGATGGGGCTCCAGCCGTGAGCCCGGGAGTTCCCCGAAGTGCCCGCCAGCACCTGCTGCGGGGCCTCGAAGCCGTTGTACATGCCCAGGAACGTCTTCCGGTCTGTGTCGAAGCCGTCCATGGGACGGTTGGCGCCGAAGAAGGCGTAATGGTCCCGGCGTTCGCGGTATTCCGTCTTGTGGTAGATGACGCTGCCCTCTATCTCCACCTCGCCGGTGGACAGGTTGCGCTGGAAGTTCTCCATATCCGTGGAAGCATTCCACAGGCACCATTCGGCAAAGGAATAGAGCTGGACGGACTTGGGCGTCTTGCCCTGGTTGGTGAGCCGCACGCGGTGCACCTCGCAGCGGTGGCCGATGGGCACGAAGAAGAGGACATCGGCCTTAACGCCATCCTTCTCCCCGGTGACGCGGGTGTAGCCCATACCGTGCCGGCACTCGTAGAAGTCCAGCGGGGTCTTGCAGGGTTTCCAGCCCGGATTCCAGACCGTATCCCCGTCTTTGATATAGTAATAGCGGCCACCTGCATCCATGGGCACCCCGTTGTAACGGTACCTCAGGATACGGCGGAACTTGGCGTCCTTGCAGAAACAGTAGCCACCGGCGGTATTGGAGATAAGGGAGAAGAAATCTTCCGTCCCCAGGTAATTGATCCAAGGCCAGGGAGTGGCCGGGTTGGTGATGACGTATTCACGGTTGGCGTCATCGAAGTATCCGAATTGTTTCATAACCCACAAAGTTATATACAGATTCCCGGATTTGCAAATGAGTACAATTGTTTTTCCAGATTGTCACAAAGTGTTTTAAATATGGTATTTTCCATTATCTTTGCGTTACGACACAAAAACCGATACCTTTTTAACAATATGAAGAAAATCATGCTTCTTTCTGCCGCAGTCCTGGCCCTCGCAGGTTGCCAGAGCGGTGAGCCCCAGCTGGCTAACTCTTCCGTGAAGAAAGTCCTCAAGGCCATGACGCTGGAGGAAAAAGTTCACTTTGTGATTGGAATGGGTATGGCCGGCAGCGACGGCACCACCGCCGTGGTGGGTGCCACGGACGATATCGTCCCCGGCGCCGCAGGTACCACCTACCCCATCCCCCGTCTGGGCATTCCCAGCATCGTCCTGGCCGACGGCCCTGCCGGCCTGCGCATCAACCCCACCCGTCCCGGGGATGACAACACCTATTACTGCACCCACTTCCCTATCGGCACCCTTCTGGCCAGCACCTGGAACCAGGAACTGGTAGAAAGCGTGGGCGAATCCATGGGTGAAGAGGTCCACGAGTACGGCGCCGACGTTTACCTGGCCCCCGCCCTCAACATCCACCGTCATCCGCTGAACGGCCGTAACTTCGAGTATTATTCGGAGGATCCCGTGGTAGCCGGCAAGACCGCTGCCGCTTATGTGCGCGGCGTCCAGAAGAATGACGTAGGCACTTCCGTGAAGCACTTCGCCTACAACAACCAGGAGACCAACCGCACCGGTAACAACGCCGTCATCAGCCCCCGTGCCCAGCGCGAAATCTACCTGAAGGGCTTCGAGATCACCGTGAAGGAATCCGACCCCTGGACCATCATGAGCTCCTACAACAAGATCAACGGTACCTACACTTCCCAGGACAAGGGCCTCATCACCACCGTACTGCGTGACGAATGGGGCTTCAAGGGCCTGGTGATGACCGACTGGTACGGCGGAGACGACGGTGCTGCCCAGATCAAGGCCGGCAACGATATGCTGCAGCCCGGCACCGTGCTCCAGTATCAGCAGATCATGGGCGCCATCAAGAACGGCACCCTGTCCGAGAAAGAGCTGGACGTGTGCGTGACCCGCTGCCTGGAACTGGTGAAGCGCAGCCCCAAGGTGAAGGGCTATGCCTACACCAACAAGCCGGACCTCAAGGCCCACGCCGCCGTCACCCGCCAGAGCGCACTGGAAGGCATGGTGCTCCTGGAGAATAACGGCGTACTGCCCCTGCAGGACGTGAAGAAGGTGGCCGTCTTCGGCTGCACCTCTTACGCCTTCATCGCCGGCGGTACCGGTTCCGGCAACGTGAACCGCGCCTACACCGTTTCCCTGCTGGACGGCCTCAAGAACGCCGGCTTCCAGGTGGACGACAGCAAGAAAGATGCAGTCCTCAAGCACATCGCCGACGAAGAGGCCGCCTTCAAGGCCACCCTCCCCGAAGGAGATATGCTGGCCGCCTTCTACCCGGTTCCCCGTCCCACCGAAATCATTCCCAACGCCCTGGAGCTGGCCGCATCGGCCCTTAAAAACGACGTGGCCATCATCACCTTCGGCCGCAACAGCGGTGAATTCTTCGACCGCACCAGCGCCGACTTCTCCCTGAACGACGGCGAGCGCAAGCTCCTGAACAACGTCACCAAGGCCTTCCACGCCGTTGGCAAGAAGGTGGTGGTTGTGCTGAACGTGGGCGGTGTCATCGAAACCGCTTCCTGGAAGAACATCCCCGACGCCGTGCTGCTGGCCTGGCAGGCCGGTCAGGAAGGCGGCAGCTCCGTGACCGACATCCTCACCGGTGTGGAGAGGCCCTCCGGCAAGCTGCCCATGACC
>JAEEGL011236304.1_pt1 | contig 16061 bp, 12 predicted proteins | sample 9134231 | NCBI WGS metagenome assembly JAEEGL01 (sample SAMN16246548, study PRJNA631951) | gut metagenome | biome: gut microbiome; feature: rumen; material: fiber-attached | host: Bos | place: Iran: Karaj | collected 2018-10 | reverse complement strand
TTGACGGAAATATTGCCGCCGATGATGCGGCATTTGTGCTGCAAAAGGCACTGAACGAGGCCTATATGATGCCTGCGGAAACGAACGGATAAAGGGATGATATATGTACGAGATATTCAATTACAAATTTGCCGAAGTGGAAATATTTGACCGCAGGATGGACGAACAGACCATACGCTTTATGGCGGTTGGCAGCAGGCAGCAATCTGCGACCTATACCGCACCCGAAAAGCGCTTGAAAAGCACTTTTGCGAGACCTGTGTTATTATGGATGAAATAAACGAGGTGTCAAAGGTGGTAAGAAACTGCGTTGTGGTGGGCAGAAGTCCCAAAAGATAAGCCTACCGTGACACCTTATATATTTTTTCAGCCGATTTTGCGTACAAAAAAGGCATAATGTTATGACATTTGGAATCACAGCATTATGCATCTTTACGTTTTTAGGACTATGTATGAGGTTGTAAAAACTCGCACACAAGGGACAACGGAAAATGTGACTTTGGTTGTCTTATCATATTTTCCGTTGCTTGATTTGCTTTAGAAAAAAGTAATGTGACGTTATAATGTCTTAACAGATGTACAGATTATCGCTCGCGCACATCTCCGTTCCCTATAAGATGGGTGTAATCCGCTTAAACAGCGGCCGTGACACAGAATCGTCACCCGTCCTGCAAAATAACGCAGGATAAATTTGTGCATTTTTCGGTATTTGCTCATTTATAGTAGTATAATGAAACAGCGAAAACAGGATTAAAAAAAGACAGCATCCAAGTTGAAATATCTGCGATGCTGTCTTTTTTATATTATTATTTTGTGTTTAAAATTTGTATAACATCCAGCATATCCACATTATCGTCGGCGTGAACATTTGCGGCTTCAAGCTGTGCGTCTGTCAGGCCTTCCAAATCGCTTATATATCTTAACAGAAGTGCGGCATCTATCTCGTCAACTTTCTTATCGCCGTTTATATCGCCTGCGGAGAATACCTTTACGCCGTAGAAAGCGATTATTCTGTATTCGGGGGTGTCTATATCCTGTCCGCCTACACGCACGATATATGTTTTTGCCGTATTTGTCCACGAAGCGGGAGTGAATGAAAAACTGAATTTGTTATCCGTTACGCTTGCGCTGAACTGATCTATATAAATAATATCCTTTGAGTAGGTCGCATCATTGTATTCGCAGGCAAGCACGGTTATATTTTCGCCTGCCGTTTCGTCGCTTAATGTACATTCGACCTTTATTTTGTTATCCGTCGGCTGCTGTTCGGCCTTTGTTATGCCGACCGTTGCGGCAAACACGCCCGTTGACATAGCCAATGCGGCAAAAGTGCCTACAAGTCCGAAAATAAATTTTTTCATATACTCACCTCTTATTTTTGATTTTTATTTACTCTTTCATTATAATCACAGAACGCTTTGCACATTTTTGGGTGTGAAAGCAAAAATGTTATATTGGGCGGCAAAAGCCTTGTTACCGCCGCAGCTTTATCCGAAAATAAAACATTTATATTTGCAAAAGGTGTGTTGGGAGTGTTTCCGTCAATGCGGTGCACATTCTCGCCCTCGTTCACCTTTTCGTGTGCTTCTTCGGCATAACATATCTTTACCAGCTTGCCTGACATACCAAGCAGCTTTTTGTACTGCGCCGCTCTTATTTTAAGAATTCGGCTGTCGGTGTGGTAATAATATATACCGTTACTTTCGCAGTCGTTTACATTTGATGCCTCTATGCAGGCAAGCCCGGGGCAAAGAAAGATCGTTTGCGAAAATCTTTCGCCCTTTGTTTTTTTACAGTAGAAAGATTCTATCAATCCCGACATATAAAGCGGCAGCCAACTGTTTATAGCAGCCGTCATTTCGGCTATGCCGCGGTCTATGTTGTGAATGATGCGTATTTTAATGCCTTTGCCGATACATTCGCGCATCAGTGCCGCCCATTTAAGCCTGAAAGCCGTATCTTTTACCATCCAGTCCATTGGTTGGTCGGAGTACAGCAAAAGTTCCTCGGCATTGTTTTGTACCGCACTACCGAGAAAACGTATAACTGCCGTCTGCAAGCCCTCTGTGCCGTAATATATGCTCTTTTGGTCGGATAAGATCTCGTGCTTGGCTGCTTCTTCAAAGGTCGGCAAGGGTATTTTTATATCCGCCGAAAAAGAGGAGATATTTTCAAGCAGCTTTTCTATATATATTCCTGTGTCGCTTTCGTCAAAGTCGCACAGCCAGCGGCTGAAATATTCAAAACATTTTTCTCTGTCGCTTACTGCATTATTGGGGATAGCTATAGTCTCGGCAAGCAGATCGAGACTGTTGTTTTGCATTATGGTATCAAACAAAACTTTGCATATTTCATCCGATAGTTTTGAGCCTGCTTTGGGCATACGTGTGCCGTTGCGAAAACGGCTTATTGCCGATACATCTATATGTAAAAAATCACATAGAGCCGCATTTGTTATCCCTGCAATACTCATTGCGGTATTCAGCTTTCTGCCGTAGAGTATGTATGGAGCATCTACATATATTTGTTTCTTCCTGCCCGTATCGTTGGGATCACAGTCCGGAAATAACCACAAAAACAGATGTTCCGCTAATTTTTCGGGGGATACGGTTTTACCGTCCGAGACCGCCTCCGATAATTTTGCGGTTTTACCGTTTCTTGCGGCGTAAATGCAGATGGCATCTGTCAATTTTTTTGCCGTAGGGCCTGTCGGCTTGGGTGTACGGCTGCCGTTTCTCATACGGCTTACAGCCGAGCAGTCTATGCCCGCAATATCGGCTATATCGGTATTTTTTGCACCTATTATGTCAAATACGGTGTTTAATCTTTCCTTAAACATAAAATCTCTCGCTTTTTATACTATGTATAAATTATCTATTATGATTATATCAAACAGAGCCTTATAATTCAAGTGTGACAGCAAATTGGCATTTGCCAAGTGGCTGACATAATTGAAAACCGTTTAAATATATTGTAAAATACTATTATAAGGAAACGCTGATTTAAGGATACCAAAAATAATTTTGCACATTTGCTTGACGGCTCTGTTTGCGATGTTCCGCTTTTCAAGCGGAATATTCGCATGGTCGTGGCTGCGCGCCATAATGAACGCACCTACAAATGTGCCGCCACCGGCTAAAATTATTTTTGCTTTTTTGATTTAACAAACTAAGGAAGTCCCCCGCTTCTAAAGCGGGGTGCTTACTTAAAATTCAGTGGGAGCCCAAGCTCCCGCTGAATTTGGAATTGCTTGCAATTCCGTTGGCTATGAGTATGTAGCAGAAATTTATTTCTGCGGAATACGAATATCATTGACTCAGCGTTTACATAAATCTTTCGCTTAAAAATCAAAAAATGAAAGGATGTGTGAATATATGAAAACACTTAAACTAAGGCGGGTCATAGCGTTTGTTATGGCAGTCGTGATAATGCTGATGTCGTATAATGTTGTCGGCGTGCAGGCGGCGCTTTCCGCTTATAAAACAGAACCCGTAATAGCTTTGGAACAAAGCACGGTAACGACCAATAAAGCCGTTTTTTCCATTACCGCAAATGATGCAAGTGATTCAACGGGGACAGTCAATGTATACCGCGGCAACGATTATGTCGGCAGCGACACAATAACAAAACCGGGCAGAAATACGATACGGTATGAATACACTCTGCCGTCGGAACAATACGGACGCTATACATTCAAATTTTTATTCTCCGGTCCAAGCTCATATGACGGAAAAAATTGTTATTATCCCGTCAATGCTGATGATCGCAATGTTAGGTATGTAAACTATCTTTCGCCTACCATAGCTGCACCCGAATCGGCAGGTATAGGCGAGTATACCTGCGAGGTTGTAAATGCGGACGGCTCGGTCTCAATAAGTGCACAATATTCATTGATTGGTGAAGCAGAGATAGCCGATGACGGTGTATATCTGCTTAAGCAAAATATTTCACATCTGAAATACATATTTTACTGTGTTGCGGATGAAAACGAGCCTATGCAGACGGATTTTATATCCATGGGCGGAAGTACGGTAGCCTCAAAGGAAATGACATATGCAAACGGAAGATGGGAGACAGAGTATTTCAGTGACACATCTCCCCTTATTCCCGATGCCGTAAAAGTCAATTTCCATCCCGTGCGTGATAATTCCCCGGAAAAAACCGTAACTCTTAATATAGAAAAAATAGATTCGGCATACTTTTCATTCGGCGGAGAAAGAACGATAACTGTTGATTCGATATCCTATAATTACTCCAACAAATTAAAGTTTCAGTATACTACTGCCGGTGATGGTGTTGTTACGGGTATCGGAACGGTAAAAGCCGCCTCGGACGGTTTATATCACAGTATGCAGTCCCCCTATTTGTATGCGGTAAGTTCTCCCTTTTACAGTTCGTATGATAAAGTATACTACTGTATGGAAGCACCGCTTACAAAAGGCGGTTGGGATAAGGATGCAGACGGCAGCAATGCCGATACATGGTCAACGCCTGTAGTCTATTATTATGTAACACCCGGTACGGCAAACGTAAAAGCGACTGTTTATGCGGACAATGCAAGCAAGGTAACTGCAGGCCTTGTTTACAAAAACACAAGCGATGCGGAAGTTACCGTGGAAAAAGAATGTTCTTCGGGTACGGGTCCCACGGGGCTGCCCGCTTACATAGCAAATATCACGGTGCCTTCCGATGCAAAAGAACTCGTTGCAATGGAGTACAAATTATATAACAGCTACGGAACAGTCTCCGCAAAGGCAAGGGATGCCCTTGAAAACTATTATTGCAGCGATTTTGTGGAATTTACGGATGTACCCGCGTGGATCTGCACGGGTCAGTTAAGTCCCGGCAACAGTTATTTTAGAGGCTATGACAAGATAAAAGGCGGGGCCGAGATAACCGTTACAGACAGCAAAGGCAAAAAGGTGCGTACATATTTCTCAAATACACAAAGAACAGTCAGCACCGATAATCAGCAGCATACTATCGGCGGTACTATACCCGGTCTTGCAAGAGGCGAGTGTAATTATGAGATAACCTACGGCGGCAAGCATATACATTCGGGCAAATTTAATGTAACAGGCGCACTTGGTCAGCAGGTCAGTATGAGCGGACTTCCGCAGAGCGGCGGCGCTTTCGAGATAAATGTATCGAGTGCAAGCGCAAATGGCGGTACGGAGATACCCGTTACTATCAGCGCGGAATATACCACTCCCGACGGACAGACAAACAAAATGCTCCAGGAAGGCAGTAAATTGGCTATTAACCCAATGCTGCCCGCGGGAACTTCGGTAAAGGCGACAGTAAGTTATGATGCGGATGCTTATCCTTTTGTAAAGGGCGTAACACCGCAGGAACAGAATTTTACAATAAGCTATGACAATGCCAACCAAAAAAGTTTTGCCTTTGAAGCCATTGCAAAACGCAGTATAACGGGCAAGCTTGTTACGGGTACGGGCAGCGACAAAAAGAACATTGCAAATGCAAATGTTATCGTCAGCCAGACCATAACGCGAAACGACGGCACATCCTATACTCACAAAACAACGGTTTTAAGTGATGAAAATGGTAATTTTACTATCCCCGATGCTTATGCGGGCTATGCGGGTACTGTCGAGATAAGGGCAAACGGATACAATGTTGTTGAACGTGGGCTTGATTCGGGCAGCAGTACGGCAGCATTGGGCGAGATCTCGCTTGACTACTTCGGTACATATTCAATAATACCCACATTAAAAAAAGAACCCATAAGGCTTCGAGGAGCAGACGGAAACAATGCAAAAGACATTGACGGCAAGGAAATAGGAAACGAACTTGAGGGCAAACTGCTTGATTCCGATGCGGCACTTTTAGAAGTTGACAGCATAGAAGTAGGCGGCACAAAATATTACAGAACAACAGACTGGTTTGAAAATATTGTCGGCGGTCAGAATGTTATAAACTTTAAAAATGCAAGCATACTTTCTTCCGCAGCTTCAAGCGGCAAAAAAGTGACCGTGCACTACAAACAGCCAACGGACGGCATATTTGATATTGACGGCACAAAAATGACGTTAAGAAGTTTTGATGTAACGGCGGAATTTGACTCCAATAACTCAATAGAAGCGGCAGCGGTTGCTTATAAGCCCGAGGGAGATATAAGGGTAACGGCTGTAAGTTCCGACAGCGAAAACAAGGTCGGCTATGCGGTATTGTCGGACGGCGTTGTTTCGTATACCGATGACAACGGCAATACACAGCAGGATATAAATGTTGTAAGCTGGTCGGGCGGCAAGGGCGAATTATCCGTTAATTACGACAAAGCCGCTTACAGCTCGGGCAAGAGCTTTAAGCTTTATACCTTTAATGTTAATGACGAAGATTCAAAGGTAATGACACAGATGCTTAAAAACGGCAGACCAAAATTGTCGGTATCTTCAAGCGCAGTAAAGGCAACGGATGTCAAGCTTGTGGAAAACAGCATAATCTCCGCAGGCGAAAAAATACCGTCAAATACATACTCGGATATAGATATGGGTGCATACAGCTTTGACTATGTGCTTGCGCCTTTTGACGAGGATGTAAATTTAGTGGAAGTACGCGGCATACTAACAAAACGCGATACATCAAGCAAAGATACACTTTCAACTGTCAGCATAGACAACGGCGCAATAGTCGTAAACGGCATACAGGGTACGGACGACGGTGTATGGACCAACAAGACACTTGAATCGGGCAATCTGAAAAATATAGTAAGTGCGCCCGTATATGCACTGGTGCCTTATAAATCGGGTACTTCAAATGTAGATTTTGCTATTAAGGCAAGTTACCAAAACAACGATACAAAGGCAAAGAGTTCCGATGTTTATAAAATAAGTGACGAGATACTCAACTTTGACATTACCGTTCCCGACAATATAAGTATGACCGACGAAATGAAAAAGACTGGCTGGAACGAAAACGACCCGATGCAGCCATGGAAACTCGGCATAAGCATTGCGGCTTACAAGAGCGATGATGCCAAGGAAAATGTTATCACTGTCTGGGACAACGGTGCGGCTATAGGTACCGTAAATGCAGCGGAGCTTGACGGTGCTACCGAAAGAAAATTTGCACTTACGGATATGTACACCCCCGGAACGCATACCATATATGCAACAAGGGAGCATAAACAGGGCAGCGGTTATGTTACCGTATCCACACCAAAGCGATATGTCTTTGTTTCCGCGAGTAAAAAGGATGTTTTTGCAGGCGGTTATGTATGGTATCATAACGGCAAAGTGCATAGCGGCATAGTTGCTGTAAATCCCCATGCAAGAAGTATAATCGTTTTCAAGGTATACGGTGCGTTATCTACCGATGTTGACAGCGTCGGACTGATAATAGACGGTTATAAACAAAGAAAGGCTCTACCCCTGTATGATGATACGGCAAACAATGTTAGTTATTGGAGCGTTTCGGACGATCCTACGAATCTTAAGCCTTATTTAGTCGGCAACGGTGCACAGCTTGATTCCGAAAAGGTTTTGGAGCTTGCCAAGACACACGGTATACTTACGGGTGCGAGTACAGATCTTGAAGCGTGGATAAGCTGTACTTTACCCGGCGTATCTACGACCGACAGAGAAACACTGAGAGAACAGGCATTCAGAAGCTATTACGAGTTAAGGGGACTTGATGTACCCGATAACGACGAGAAGATAAACGCAATAGAAGAACTTACAGACGAGGAGATCGAAGAATATCTCAATGAGGACAACACGGATCTTCCCCCTTCGATAGCCGAACTTAAATATACGGCATCTGTAAGCAACGGAGGCAAGACTGTAACCTATACTGCCAATGCTACCGCTAACATTCCGCAGGCAAGCCTTACAGTCAGCTTAAGCGATGATACGGAATATTCGCTTTATGAACTCTATCACACAATGGAGCTTGAACGTGCGGGGCAGACCGACGACGAGGGTTACGAGATACATTGGGCGCAGACGGATTCCGCACAGGGCTATACACTTGAAAGAATAGCCATAAAAACCGAAAAAATAACGGTAAACGGGAGAACACAGTATCATACGATAATGAAAAAGACCGTTTATCTTCCTTCCGAGGTAAGGGATGCATTGTACAGTGCATCGGGCTTAAACAGCGTTACAACGCAGTCTGCGAACAGTCTGAAAGCATTTTCCGCAGATGAATACAGCGAACAGCCTGTTTCCATGTTTGCGGCAAACTCAAAAACAAAGGCAAAGGTAAATGCCGAAAAGAAGGATCCTTTGCTTAAACGAGGATACGACATTGTAAACAATGTATATTCCTATGTAGATCTGCACAGCACTTTCAGGCATTTAAGAGTTTTGAACGAATTCAAAAAGGCAGGAGTTACCGATCCCGAGATATTAAAGCTTTCCGAAGGTGCAGGTTATATACCCAAATCGGTAGGGAATGTCGCAACCGTGCTTTCGGTTGCGGATTATGCATACATGGTAAGCAAAGGACCTTCCGGCAAATCGGGCGATGTACTTTGGGAAATGCTTGCTCAGGTCAAAGACCAAAGAATGAGAGACAGTTTTGCACACGATATTATGGATTACGAGGATCTGCGTACAGACAGCTATGAGCTTGACTGCTATTACAAAGGGGCTACAACAACGGCAGGTCTTATAAGCGCTCCTATCGTAAAGGTGATCCTTTTCTTTGGGACAAAGGGCTATGATACGATTAGAGGATGGGCAAGCGAATATCAAGAGGAAACTCATAATACTATCAGAAAATCCATAGAAGACCAGTTAAGGGCAGAAGCCTACAAGCAGGAATACAAAACCGCAAGAGCCGAAATTGAAGCACGTATAAGAAGGACATTTGGCAACAGTATGAGCCAAAAAGCACTTCAGGAAGAAATAAGCAAGTACTGGGTGCTTACAAAGGTCAACGGAAAACTTAAATATGTATTCCACACAAAACTGCCGAAAGAAAGAATTTACATTGACCCATCGGGTTATGTATTTGAGGCAGTCGAGGACAACAGAGTCGGCGGCATAACCGCAGCTATTTATCAGGCAGATGACAAGGGCGATTTTAATGCACCGTGGGCAGACCCCAACGAGGATGCTCCGCAGGATAATCCCCAGACAACGGCTTTTGGCGAGGGTGACCTCGGCGGACGCTACGGCTGGATGGTGCCAAGCGGCGATTGGAAGGTAAAATTTACCGATGAAAGCGGCAAGTACAGGAATGCGGAGACCAATGTAATGCAGGTGCCGCCCGAACATACTAACGTCAATATCGGTCTTATGTCAACCGAAACACCTACGGTCAAGATGGAAACAAAGAATGGAAAGATAACACTTTCATTCAGTAAGTACATGAAACTAGATACGCTTGTAAATGCGGGCGCATCAAAGATAATAACCTATAATGCCGCAGGAACGCAGACAGGCACGGCAAATACATCGACAAGCTATGCCGACGAGAGTTTTGATAGTTCCAAGTTTGCGATCTCGTTCTATACATCAAACGGCAAGCAGATAAAGGGTACCGTAAGCTTCCCCGACAAGGCGGAAAACACGGGCTACACAAGTGATTCGCCGTATCAGACAGACTGGGTATACAGTGATTACTTTGTTAAGACCGCAGTATTTACACCTACCGACGGTTCGAGCGTAACAGGTGCAGCAATGCATATAGGCGAAGGCATAGAAAGCTACTCGGGCGTTGAACTTCCCGCCGATACAGAAGTTATCAATGACGCTGCACTTACCATAACAAAAAACGGCACAGGACAGTATACAGCAAGCCTTAACACAGGCGAAAAGTGTGTTATCATAGCAACATCCTACAATACAGACGGCACTATCTACAATGTAGCAACAGCTTACGCATCAAACGGCACAACGGATATAACCGTTGAGGTGCCGCAAAGCGGAGCAACCGTTATTCTAAGAGCGTGGGATTCGTTAAGTAATATGAAAGCACTCTCCGATCCTGTTACGACAACAGGCTGATTTATAACTTTCAACATTATCTTTGTTGAATATGAAAAAACGGTGTATTGCAAGGCAGCAGCCCTGCAATACACCGTTTTAAAAATTCCCTGCAAACATTTGTTGTACAGGGAATTTTTGCTGTATTTAATTATTCGTCTTTAAGTCCCGATTTTTCCTCAAATTCTTCTATGGTCATTTTTTTGTTTTTATTATATACTTTACACAGTGTGGTTTTAGGGATTATCAATATCCATATCAAGATATTCCGCTATTTCATCAACATAGGTTTCCGTTAAAGTCTTGCCGTAGGCTTCTTTCAGATATTCTTTTAATCCCGAGCCCTCGATCAACTCGTCTGCGTGTTTGGGTATCTTTTCCATATCCTCGGTGTAGTATTCGTTTTTCTCTTGGCAAACCGTATGGACAGTTCGGTCAATTCTTTTGTATATGCGTATTCGTTACCCGTAATTTCGGCTGCAAGTTTAGGTATTATCAGATCCGCAGGAATGGTTGGATTTATTGCGATAACTCTTGTGTTTGTTTCAGACCCGATAACGCCGGCAAAAAAGCCTCCGACAGAAGCACCCACGATCAGATCGTATTTTTTATTGCAGGCGTTTTCAACTATATAATTGGGATCCAAAGTTTCGTACTTATATCTGCGTGATACTATATCAATACTGTTGAAATACTTGAGCAATTCATTGCGGATCGTAAAATCAGGTTCATCAAGTAAGCCGAACAAATTCATAATTTTCATACCATACCCCTCCCAAAAGACGATTTTATTTGCGGAAATTGTTTTTTGCATATTTTTTGCCCGCACCGATACACTGCGGAAAAGCATATGATGCTTTAAATTTATAAATCATGCCTGCATTTCGTTTGCAAAACAATATATGTTTATATTTTCGACAAAACAAAACCATTTCCTTTGTACGATTATTTGCTTTATCATAATACTAACCCAAAATATGTCCAAATATATTGCCATTTAATGAGATATATTTATTTTAGGAAAGGGGTGCTTTATATGAAAAAAGAAAGAAATATTTGGCTTGAAGGTATAATGGGGCTTGCTGTGGGTGATGCGCTGGGTGTGCCCGCGGAGTTTTCCTCAAGGGATTGGCTTACGGAGATACCCGTGCAAGATATGCGCGGCTACGGCACCTATCCTGTGCCAAAGGGCACATGGTCGGACGATACAAGCATGACATGGGCTGCGCTGGACAGTCTTCGGGAGGGGTATTCGCCAAATCTTATGGCAGATAAATTTTGCGAATGGTTTTTTGCAGGCAAATATACTCCCCACGGAAGAGTGTTTGATTACGGCAATGCGACCAAAGGTGCGCTTGTAAGGTATCGCAGCACGCAAAATCCGCTTGATTGCGGGATGAAAGACGAAAAAAGCAACGGCAACGGCGCGCTTATGCGTATACTGCCCGTTTGTCTTTACTGTTACAGCCTTGAGAAGAACGAAAAGCTTGCCGCAGAGGACAGCATTGACATAATTTTTGAAGCAACTGCAATTACTCATGCACATTTGAGAAGTAAGCTTGCAAGTGCGCTTTATTACTTTGTGTGCTGTGCGGTTCTGGAAGAGGATGATATGAAAACCGCTGTTGCGGACGGTCTGAAAAAGGGCTTTGAGTTTTTTGATAAGACCCCTGAATATGCAGAGGAATTAAAAAATTATGACAGACTGCGTGATGTTGAAAATTTTGCCGATCTGCCGCATGAGCAAATACAAAGTACGGGTTATGTTGTTCACAGCCTTGAAGTGGCTTTGTGGTGTCTGCTTAATACAAATAATTATGCCGATTCTGTGCTTGAAGCCGTAAATCTCGGCGGTGACACCGATACTATCGCGGCAATAGCAGGCGGCTTGGCAGGGCTTTTATACGGCTATGATGCCATACCGAAGGATTGGCTTGATGTTCTTGCAAGACGAGGGGAGCTTGAAGCTGCCTGCACCGACCCAAAAAAAGCCGAGGAGCATTCCTACGAGTATATTTCGATAATGCCTAAAAGACGGCTGCGAAATTATACCAAAATAAAACATTTTCTTGAAATAAGGCTTGAAAAGGAAACGGATATAAACACAAAAACGCTTATCAATTATATGCTTCAAAAAAATGAAAGAAGCTATAAGGAGTATCTTGAAATGCTCGAAGATGAATAAAAAAAAGCACCGCCCCTTGATTTGACATTCATCAAGGGACGGTGCTTTTTTATATAAAATCAAACGTTATAATTATTATCTTTTGGTCAACTTAAACCTTTTCCACCTTTTATCACCTTTATTTTTGCGCGTCTTTCCAATACCTCATTTTCGGATTTTTCTCTTTCTCTCATTGCAAGGTATTTCAGAATTGCTTTTTCGCATTGTTGTTTCGGCGTTTCATCGGGGTGCTGTTCATAAAGACTTTCCAGAATTTCGGCTTTCTTTTGTGTTGTCATAAATACCCATCCTTAAAAAATATTTGCTGTTAATATTCAACGATTTTATAGACCCTTTCGCCGAAAGGTGTTTCGATAAACTCGCCGCATATCTTATAGACCCTTTCGCCGAAAGGTGTTTCGATAAACTCGCCGCATATTTTATAGACCCTTTCGCCAAAGGGTGTTTCGATAAATTCGCCGCATATTTTATATACGCGCTCCCCAAAGGGTGTTTCTACCCATTCTTCGTCTACCTTGAATTTTCTTTCTCCAAAGGGTGTTTCTATCCATTTCATAAAGCGGCCTCCTTTTAAATTACTTTTAATATAATATAATCGGGCAGTTTACTGTCTTTTATGTTGCCATAATCGTCACTGTCGGCGTGCATTACCTGAACGGAATAATAGGTAAGGTAACGCGCCATTCTTTCCACCCGTGAATTTTTGGGTACGACCACGTTGGGATGCCTGCAGCCTGCAAAAGCCTCGGGGTGAAGATAGTAAAGGCTTTCGGGCAGATCTATCTTCTTTAGCTTGTTACAGCAGCAAAAGACACCGCGGCCTATTTCCTCAAGACCCTCATTTAAAATAACATTTTCAAGCTTGGAGCAATGGGCAAAAGCACCGTCACAAATTCGTTCAAGGTTATGAGGCATCTTTATCTCTTTAAGGGACGAGCAGCCGCCAAAGGCACCTCCACCGAGAAGTTTAAGGCTTTTGGGCAACTTTACCGTTTTAAGTGCCGTGCAGCCGCCAAAAACATCGCCGCCTATTTCCTCAACACCCTCGTTGATTATCACTTCCTCAAGCTGCTCACAGTTTCTGAATGCTTCGAATTCTATTTTTTTGACGCTTCCGGGGATCTCGATTTTTTTAACGGCACATTCACCAAAGGCTATCTTGCCTATTGCCTTGACACCGTCCTTAATTTTTATCTCACTGAGATTTTTGCAATCAACAAAAGCCGCCAATCCCATAAATTCTATGCCGCCCTCAAGCACCAGTTTTTCCAAACTGCAATTACAAAAGGCGTAGCCGTCAATACCTCTTACACTTTTGGGGATAGTGATCTCTTTTATGCCTTTCACGCCTGCAAAAGCCTGTTCGGCGATGCCCGACACATCATCGGGAATAGTTACGGCAGTCAAGTTTTTGATGTTGTTGAATTTTACAAGTATTCCGTTTTCGATTACAAATTCTTTTTCCATAGATAATTTCCCCTTTCGTGATGATATTATGTTTTAATGGGTTTAAGAGAATAAATTGTTTGATCGTTTACGATTGAATTGTTTAAATGATAGTTTGAATGATTTTTGTTTTTTTGAAAGGTTATTGTGTTTGTATATAATACAATATTTACTTTGATTTTGTAAATAGTAAAATAAAACGAATTTTTAAGTGCAAATTTGTTTATTTTGACGATGCACTGCTTTTTTTGTAAGCAGCTTCCAGATATGCGGCATCAAAGCCGAATGCACGGTAACCCTCTTTGCAGGTGTTCATATAATACTCGCTTGGTCTGCCGAGCTTGCGCTCCTCGTGCATGATATACACAAAGGCATTTTGCTTGTACTGCCTGCCGCTTTTAATACCCGTATATACTATGGGCATATCCTTTTTGTAATAAAAGGTAGGGTAGCCCTCGTACATATCAAGCGAGTCAATATCGCTTTCCGTGACCTTCCAGACGGCAACGGGCACCTTAGACCCCTCTTTTTTCTCGATGGTCAGGTATGAGCCCGTGCCGCTGCCTTTGAATAACAATTCATAATCATTGATGACAGCTGTGCCGAGCAATTTTGCGTTCGGACAGCGGTATTTCATCTGGCTGAGATTCAAATTGCTGCCGTAAGCTAAATAATATTTTTCCATAAATATCTTCTCCTTTCGTATTGTGCCTTTTGTTCCATTTTATTATACAATGCTTTATGTCCGAAAAAACTCCCATTATAACAAAGAATTAAAAATTATTCTCAATGCCGAGTTTGCTGTCTATTTTTTCAAGTAAATCCTTATCATATTATTTCGTTGATGGTAAATGCGGCGTTTATGGCTTTCACAAAAGGTGGGCGATTGGCTTATGTGAAGATGGTGCCTGTCAAGCAGAGTAACCATCTGTCCACCGTGATAAATTACATCAATAATCCCGATAAAACGGAGCAAATGCTGTAACTTCGTCAATACATTTTAACGTAATGATACTCACACAGTACACCGTCCATATCTACAAATAAGCATTTGTCCATTAAAAAGCGCCTCCTTTGTCTGATAATATTTCAAGTATTTCGCGGTCGGAAAGCTCTATGCGCCAATGCTTCAGCAAAACTTTCCTGTGTTTTGCTATCCATTCCGTAATTTTTTCCTGCTTTTCAAAATGATGCTCCGATAAAACTTTCGGATTTTTAGAAATAGAAACCGGAACAACAATTCTCCCCATATGAAGAATTGCTACCGTACATATCGTGACGGACTTCCGCACCGTAGTAGAGGTTCTGTGTTCTTGCGTTATAGATAGCCGATATAAGGTATTTACGGATATTGTAAATTTTTGTTGTGGTATGTGATAAGCATTCCAGAACATAGTCGATCTCGCCGTATGTGACCTTTAAAAATCTGCTTTTAACCACCTCCGCAGGGATAAGACTGCCGTTTATGCTGACAGGTGCGGTATTAAAGGCTACCGTCTGAACCATAATCTCAACAATTTCGTCAATTTCCTGAAGTTCATATGGCTTCTTGGATATAACAAAATCGTCATAGCCGATGTTGTCTTTGATGATCTGCTCGTATTTTTTATATACCGACATATCTGCCGTAGGTGCTGTATATCTATCGATCCTATCTATCTCGCTGTTACTGTTGGTTCTTACAGTAGTATTAGATTGATTGATATGATTTTTATTTAAAGAAATCATAGTATTTATATTATCGGAAGATAAATCTTCCTCAAACCTTCCCAATATCGTCACTAAAGTGCCGATATTGCTCAGATAAACTAATCGAATTGAGAAAGCAAGCTTTCTCCCTTCTCATAGTTTATATTATCAGTATTTATATGCGTGCAGTTTTCCGATGACATTTCATCCGAAATCAGTTTTTGAAATGACGGCAAAAAGCCGTTCATAAGCTGTTCCTGCGTGTTTACAAGAATATCGTTCATTTCTGTCTGCTTTTCCATAAACTGTGCCAGCACATCCGAAAGTGCATCTACCTTTTCGTTAAGTTCGTCGATTTTTTCTTCTGTTTTTTCGTCAAGGGACTCCGCAGGGTAGTCCTCGTCAAAAGAATAATCTTCATCCTCGTCAAAATTTTCTTCAAAGTCATACTCCGCAGAAGCATAATCGGGTGTTCCCGAAGTTTTCTCGGCAGCCGATACTATATTGATAAATTCGCTCATACTGATCGTTGTTGTACTGTCCTCGGCAGCTGCTAAAGGATTTTCGTAAACATCATATTCGTATTCGCAGAATGTGCCGTCCGTTGACCTATTCTGTCTACGCACTATATAGCCCGCCGATATGAGTTCATTTACGCCGTTTCTAACGGAAGAAACACCGTCTTTCACGGAATACGCAAGCCCCTGAATTGTGACCTTGTAATTGTCGGGCATTGATAAAATGACCGATAATAAGCCGATAGCCTTTAAGCTGATGTTTGCGTT
>JAEEGL014979445.1_pt1 | contig 16062 bp, 15 predicted proteins | sample 9134231 | NCBI WGS metagenome assembly JAEEGL01 (sample SAMN16246548, study PRJNA631951) | gut metagenome | biome: gut microbiome; feature: rumen; material: fiber-attached | host: Bos | place: Iran: Karaj | collected 2018-10 | reverse complement strand
GATATGATGGGTTGACAATACAATGGGCCTTTTTAATATATGGGCGTACATCCTTTACTGGCTCATAATAAGTGATAGTCCCTTTATTTACCATCTCGTCAACTTGAGAATGATAGTCTTCATCAAAGCCTCCCAGAATCCAAAAGTTTGCTTTAGGATACTTAGGCTTTAATTGGGCGGCGGCATACAAATACTCTTCAATTCCCTTTTCTTTCTGAATTCTACATATCATCAAGAAGTTCACATCGCCATCTTGAGGATATGGTAAAACTTTGAATCGCTCAAGATTAACTCCAGACCCGGGTAAAAGTCTAAAGGGGACATGGGAGGGTAATATTTTTTTGAAATATGCCATCTCAGAAGGATTCTGGTACATCATACAGGCCGTTCTTGAGTATCCAATTTTATGAAGGACATCCAAGAGGGCGCCAAATAAGCGGCTAATTCTTTTGGGATCAAATAAACCAGAATTATTAATAATATATGGTATCTTTAACATACGACACACAGCTCCTCCATACACAGAACATTTTGTTGTATATGTTAGTACCACATCTGGTCGTTCTTTCTTGAGAATCTGGTAATAATTTAAAAAAAGCTTTAACTCTGTAAATATATTTGTCCCTCTCCTATCTATATCCACATTAATAAATCTAACACCTACTTTTGCAAAATCCTCAAATTCTTTCTCAAATGAGCATAACAATGTGATATCGTATCTCTGTTCCGCTAAAGTTAGTATAAGTTCTCTGCGAAACAGGATAAGGTTCTCGATAATAGGAGAGATTAGAAAAACCTTTGCCATGGATATTATAATCTTCCATCAACGATGCGACGATCGAGCGTACACTTCACATCGAAGATAACATGCTTTTCTTTCAGCAATCCTGGAACATTAAGTCCCTCGAACTTCTTATGAGCAACAGCTGCGATAGCAGCATCGAACTTCTCTGCTGGCAGCTCATTTACGATATCAATACCATATTCCTTTTTAGCAATCGCAGGATTTGCCCATGGATCATAAACCGTGATGTCAACATTGTACTCCTTCAAGGCCTTGTAGATGTCAATCACCTTGGTATTGCGAACATCAGGGCAATTCTCCTTAAATGTGAAGCCAAGAATGAGGATATTAGATCCAAGAACCTGAATACCTTTTTTCAGCATGTGCTTAATGGTTTCTGTTGCTACATACTCACCCATACCATCATTCATTCTACGACCTGCTAGAATAATCTCAGGATTATAGCCATGACGCTGGGCACACTGAGCCAGATAATATGGATCAACACCAATACAGTGACCACCTACCAAACCTGGGCGGAATGGCAAGAAATTCCATTTGGTACCTGCCGCCTCTAATACATCGAGCGTATCGATGCCCATCTTAGTGAATATCTTAGACAGCTCATTCACAAAAGCTATATTGATATCACGCTGAGAGTTCTCGATTACCTTGGCTGCTTCAGCAACCTTAATGGTTGGTGCCAAGTGAGTGCCTGCTGTGATGACAGAACTATATACCTCATTAATATATTTACCAATCTCAGGTGTAGATCCAGAAGTCACCTTCTTGATGTGCTCTACTGTATGCTGCTTATCGCCTGGGTTGATGCGCTCTGGTGAATAGCCTCCATAGAAATCGACATTCATTTTCATACCAGATACCTTCTCAACAACAGGAATACATTCATCCTCCGTGACGCCTGGATAAACCGTCGACTCATAGACCACCACATCACCTTTAGAAATGACGTTTCCTACTGTTGTGCTAGCACCATATAGAGGTCTGAGGTCAGGATTATTGTCATTATCAACTGGTGTTGGTACTGCAACCACGTAGAAGTTACAATCCTTAATATCTTCAAGAGAGGTTGTACACTTAAATCCATGATTCTTGATGGCATCCTGGAGCAAATCATCAGCCACCTCAAGTGTAGCATCATGACCTGCCATCAATACATCAACACGGGCTTGGTTCATATCAAAACCCACCGTCTCATACTTTGTCGAAAACAGGCGTGCCAATGGCAGTCCTACGTAACCAAGGCCGATTACGCAAATCTTTGTTTCTTTCATATATCTCTTTTTTTACACTTTTACCTTTTTACCTATTAAAGGTTTGCCTTATACCATTCAATGGCTTCATTCAATCCACGAGTAAAATCATACTCAGGATCATAGCCAAGGAGCTTCTTAGCTTTGCTGATATCAGCATTAGAATGCTTAATATCGCCCTTACGATCTGGACCAAACTTTGGCTCGATAACTTTTCCTAAAGCTTTGGTCAGAGTGTAGTAAATATCAATAAGATATTCCCGGCCACCATAAGCGATATTAAAAGCCTGGCCTGCAGCCTCATGAGGTGCTAAGCATGCTTTAAGGTTTGCCTCTATTACATTCTCAATATATGTAAAGTCACGGCTCTGCTTACCATCGCCATTAATAGTTGGCTGTTCATTATCTAACAACTGTTTGATGAACTTAGGTATTACAGCAGCATAAGCGCCATGAGGATCCTGGCGACGACCAAACACATTGAAATAACGAAGGCCGTAAGTATCCAGACCATAGTGCATGGTATATTGTTTTGCCCATTCCTCATCGCACCGCTTAGTCAAAGCATATGGTGATAGTAAATTACCCTCTATGCCCTCCTGCTTAGGAAGACGAGCTTCATCACCATAGACAGAACTGGAAGATGCATAAACAAATTTCTTTACACCATTCTGTCTGGCAGCTTCCAACATATTCAATGTTCCATGGATATTATTGGCGCAATAGAAGAGTGGCATCTCTATACTTCTTGGAACACTACCCCATGCAGCCTGATTAAGAACAAAATCTACACCCTTGCAAGCCTCCATACAGGTATCAAGGTCTTTAATATCACCCTTGATAAACTCATAGTTAGGAATATCGGAGAATAAATCTACATTTTCCTGCTTACCCGTACTCAAGTCATCTAAGCATCGGACTCTATAACCGAGGTTGAGTATAGCCTCACACAAATTGGAACCGATAAAACCAGCTCCACCCGTCACCATGAACAAACTGTTCTCTGGAAATTTCAAATATTTATATGCCATAAATTAAAATAACTTCTTAAATTCTTCAATAAAAGAATGATAGTCAAAAGACCTATCATCCCGACAATATTCTTTCATTTCTGAAATCTGCTCAGAAGGCACCTTCAATGCTGTATATAATGAATTACAAGTTGTATCAAAAGAGGTTGTATCAATGACAAATCCATTTTTCCCATCTATAAGATAAATGCCTAAATCACTCGTTAAGTTTGTCAAAACTGGGGTTCCGCAAGCAATGGATTCTGAAAATTTGGTTGGAAAACCTGCAGAACACACTAAATTTGCATCTCTTAGGAATATTGAATAGTCGCTCTGCTTTATCATTTCTAAAGCCTCCTCATTTGGCCTACGTCCCATAAAATCTATAAAGTCGCATTCAGAAATGTCCATTCTAAATACATCTAAAAACTGATCTGCTGTCATACCAATTATATTCAAATGAAATCTGAGACTAGGATGAGAACTTCGAATACAATTTAATGAAGATATTACCAAGCCCAACTTATCCTTTGCACCTGTCCCAGGGTTTCCCACATAAATCAAATTCTTAGTTGAACAATTATAGGCATCTTTTATTTCGGTAGGCCTCCATTTCAAACTTGTTATATCAATTAAAGGAGGAACGCAAATAACAGGAATATTACTCTTTTGATAATAGCTTCGTAAGAAATTACTGATGGCAATAATGCCATCCAATCTTTTATTCACATGTCTCATACGATACCATGTGTCAGCCATTTTAATCGCTGTATGAATGGAGAAGCCTTTTGGGTCATACCACTCAGTGCAATCAGCATAAACTTTAATTCCTAGTTTGTGACAATAAGAAATAATTCTTCGAGATGAAATGGATGGATGATTATATAGAACAACTCTTTCGGGCTTTATCTCTCTCATCACTTCTTTTAACGGGACAAAATCCATCAAATAATTTTTCCATTGTACAAAAGATCTCGGTTCATCATAATAATATATATCAAATCCCTCGTAGTTATCTTTTGATTGCATGATAGGTTTTTTCTGAAATCTACGACATCCAATCAAAACGACATCATAACCTATCTTACGTAAAGCTTTAGCATTGCCTATTGTTCTGAGAGCAGATGCATCCTTATCGGGATATGACGAATTACCATAGTAAAGTAAATAGCCCATTGTTTTATTCTATAGAAAAAGTATAATTATCAATACCTAGAGTCCCTCCAGGCGCAGAAATCATGAAAAAAGCTACACATAATACAATCATACCTACCATTAATAGTTTCTTATATATTTGTTTATTTATGCAATCATGCAACATGTTTGATATTAAAATATAAGTTAGAAGGTTAAAATAAAAAGAAAGTCTCGAAACAATTCCAAGTGTTAAACTCGCTCCTGCAATCATCGCATATATAGCTGTGGAAAGATATAAAAAAGTAGGCAAATTAAAATGATCATTCATTTCTTTATTCTTACTAAGCCAAATCAGATACAATAAAGCAGAATAGAGATATATCAAATAGGGTATTACAAAATAAGCGATAATATTAGGTGAATAATCATTTTCCAGATAATTTTCATATTTAACTACTGCAAACAACCTTATGTAATCCATTACCAGACTACTTAAAAATATTATTATAACAGGAAGGAATGAGATTAACATTACCATTCGTTGGCTCACTCTTCGGATGAACAACATCGGCAAAAATAGAAAACATATATTTGCAGTGTTATGCATAGTTCTTGCTATTAATATTGAAATTACCAAAATCAATATTTTTATAACAATAGACTTTTCTTTTAAAGAAAAAAAGAGACCGAACAAGATGATTGATATAGCAATTGTTTGACGAACTCCAGTGAAATTAAAGGAATAATTACCTATTGTGATATATAACAATAGCGTTAAACAAGGCAGAACAGAGTATCTTTTAATAAACATCACAAGTGGAACACAAGTTATCATTCCCAATAAGATGGTATAGCCCCTTGAAGAAAGGCCAATTGTTCTACAAAACTCATTCAGCAACCTCCTTCCTGGCTCAAATTCTGAGGTATAATCAACTTTTGAGATTTTAGATGCACTATTAAACTCATCTATATATGCAAAATAATCATTACCAACTTGATAGTCCCTAAATGCAAATATCACAAATAATATAAAGCCGAGAAATACAACAAATCGCTTCTGTTTTCTTGAATCTAGAGATGTTCCAAACCATACAAGTAATATGAACAATACATGAACTAGCATATATTTCCTAAAAATTTACATATTATAAATTCTCTTGTATATTTCCATCTGATTTGTTGCAGCCTTAACAGAGTTGCTCAGCTCCAACCCTTTCCTTATGGCATTCACAGACAGGAGGCTTGTTATCTCCTCTGAATCAAGAATCTCTGCAATTCTTGTAGCACACTGAACATAGTCACCAGGTGGATAAAATAATGCTGATACATTATTCTCAGCATGTTCAACCATTGCGCCAGAAAAACTAACAACGGTTGGAACACCAAGGATTAAAGATTCTGCCAATACCACACTATAACTCTCAACATAACTCGAGATAACATTGCACATAGATTTTTGCATCACACTTATCATCTCCGATGCACTTAAAGAACCCAGGAAAACGACATTGTTCTCTAAATCCATTTTTTTTATCAAGTATTTCAAGTACAGAGGATATCCCCTTGGAATTCTTCCGCCATCAAACTTACCTATTACATTTAACACCACATTCCCATACTGTTTTTTCAAAATTAACAAAGCCTTTATTATAACATGTAATGCTTTATATGATTCAAAAGATGTAATAGTAGTAATAAAGATTTGTGAATCTCTATCTGGTCTTCTCCATTTACTCGCTTTTATAAAAGATTCTCGCAAAGGTATCCTTGATTTAAATAATGTCACATCAGAAACTACAGCCAGAATTTTATTTTTTGACCATTCTGATTGAAATGATATCATTTCAAATGCATTCCATATTTCAGTTTCATATTTTAACCTTCTACTAAAACGTATATGTTTCAGAAAAGAAAACAGCAGAGAATAAAAAGCTTTACAAATTGGCAGGCACCTCAAATAATCGATAAAATAAAGACCTCCCCTATAATAATCACAACAAGAATATAAAATTCCCTGAGTTTCCAACAAGCATTTATATCCTTTAAGATACCCTCTTGACTTTAGTAATCCCCAATAGTTTTCCGTTCCCCAAACATGAATTATGTCAGGACCAATGTTATTAACAAGACTCTCAATATAAAGGGCATTTCTTCTAGATGGCAAACCATTATGTAATTTGAAACAAGGTATCACATATTCTACAATATTAGTTTCCTTCCTAATCTTAGTTCTCGATACCCCAGCTATTTCAGTTATATTAAATAGTTCAATATTATATTTTTGTAAAGCAGATGCCATTGATACTAGCCAAGATCCTGACTGTGAAATACCATTATTCAGGATTGATGCATTTGAAAACCATAAAATTCTCATAAATTTATAAATATATTCCCAGAAAACTAATTACTGTTTGAAATATCATTTATCAAAGAAGCAAGATTGATTCTAAATTTGTCATCTAATTCTATAAGTTTCTCGGAAACGCCTTTGATACGATTTGCTTTGAGAATTGACTGCGCAATCATTTCAGGATCCTTATCCTTATAACATATTACAAAGTCCTTAATTTCTGATTTTGTTATACAATCTAAGTCAGGGCATATAGGGATTATTCCATGACTCATATAAACTAAAATTTTGGAAGGGAAAGTAAAGATTGACTGATTATTTGGTAACACCCGAGTGCAAAGCCCTAATTCTGCTTCATTTAAGACTTTTTCATACTCCGAACCAGAAAGGAAACCTTTATATATAATATTCATTTTATCTTTAATTTTATAATTAACATATTCAACAGATTCTTTTGATCCTGATCCTGCTATATATAACTTATATGAATCTGGTAGTTGCTGCATTACTTCTATTGCGAGATCAACATCTGACCCTTCGGTCCCTAATCCTCCTGCATAAAGAAGTATTCTGAAATGACTCCTTTCATGAAAATTATTACTGATGTTATAATTCCCATAGCAAACAGCATAAGGTTTATTAAAGCCTAGTTTCTCCCCCATGATATCATTCACATATATGTATGATTTAAAATGAGACAAATAATTAATTTCCTTATTATAATGATCCTTCATCCATGCCGCATTATATAGTTCTTCTATCTCCATGATAATATTTAAATTCCTTAGGTAATTAACCAATTGAATTTCCCTCCAATAAAACATTGAATGATAAACTACAACGACGTCATCTTTTGCTATGTCAAAAAACAAAAACTTTAACAACTGAAGATGTGAATATAATAGCTTTAGAAATCTTAAAAAAACGAGATTTCCACTAAATGAAGCCGACTCATTTACTACAACATGAGATTCTATTTTATACATTTCTCTTTTAAAGTAAGAGAAATTACCTCTTTCGGCTACAGCGCAACTATATATGTGAACATCTCCATCATAGGCCTCTGATAATTTGGATGCGACATATCTCATCTTCGTAACTGATGCAGGAGAAACGCCTCTCTTATTTTTATTATTCAAATCAGTAAAAAAACCAATATAATGTAACATAAATTGACTATTGTATTATTTATCAAATGCAGAAAATGCCTTCAATGTAGAATTAAGGAAAGATTTCCCATACTTCAAATCTGGTTCTAAATAATTACCCTCGCCCCATTCATTCCACGCCTTAATAAAGACTACATTCTCCTCTTCCGCGCGCTTAGAACATTTCTTAAATAGCCTTGAGCAAAGATTCTCCCACCTCTGAGGTGTTGATCTATGTAATATCATTGCTCTTCTCTGACTTCTCGGGGAGTGGTCAAAGTTTGGAAGAACACATGGGAAGATAAGCTTTGATGGATCAAATGCTTTCAAAAGATTGTCAGAATAATCTTTATAATCAAAAACTCTATTGGGCCTTCCGATAATTCCCCTTAGAATCCTTTTCCATATATTAACTATTATATTGGTATGATGAAAGGTCTCATAAAGGTAATCTATCGTTACATAATCAAAACCTTTCTTTATAATATTTTGATATTCCTCTGATCTGTAAGTAAATCCAACAAATACAAAACCATTTAATCCGTTTTGAATAGCCAATTCATTCCAAGTCTTTGAAAACAACTTAAACTCACTTTCCGGGAAACCCAATGAATCAAAGATTCCAAATATCAACTTGCCTTCCACTTTCATATATCTATCGTCTTTAAAAGCTGGAAGCATTGCATTGAAATGATCAATATAGTCTTGAACACCAGGGTAGGTTTGTTCTATGAGGAGTTTGTCTGGTTTAGTAGGGTCCCAGGTCTTTTGATACCAGGAATGGTTTGCCCAACAAAGACAGAAAGGGAAATAAGGTTTACCGCTCTCAACAACTTCTCTAAAAACTCGGTCTAGCAATCTGCGACCAGCAAACCAATAATGCCAATAACAGAAGCCCTCTATACCTGCATCTCGGGCTAATTGTGCCTGTTCCTCTCGAACCTCTGGCACTCGCAAATCATAATAACCTAAATCAGCAGGTACTCTTGGCTGATAATGCCCTCTAAATAAAGGTTTAGCATTACCCACGTTTGTCCACTCTGTAAATCCTTTCTGCCACCACTCATCGTTTTCCTTTGTAGGATAAAACTGTGGCAAATAAAACGCTATTAATCTTGGTTTTGACATTATTTCATCTATTTCATTTCAAATGACATAACTCATCTTTTGAGAGTCGTTTTTCTTCTGAATAAAGTAATAATTCATGTTGTATTGCTTGTTCTAATGAAAAACGCATGGATAAAACTTTGGCTGGAACTCCTCCTACAATTGAATATGGAGGTGTATTTTTAACTACAACCGCTCCTGCAGCTACAACACATCCTCTTCCAATTTCAACCCCCTTAAGTATTGTCGCGTTTGCTCCAATCCAGGACTCATCCCCTATTATTATATCAGCATCATCACCAGGAAGTTTCTCGTGATTATCAATTATTGGAATACCAACCCTTCTAATACTATGATCACCATTTACTATTGTCACATTTGGTCCTAACAACACATTATCTCCAAATATTATTTTTTTGTATATAGCATAAAGAATTGCCCGGGGACCAATTGAAACATTATTACCTAATTCAATCATTGACGGAGAATTAATAATACATCCGCCACCAATAGAGCATCTTTCACCCCTACGTGCAAACTGATAGCTATCAGCTAAAAAATAGCATAAGATTTTTTTTATAAATCCCTTAATCATCCGCAAAATATTACAATATATAAAGGATAGTACCACCCCAACTTAACCCGACGCCGAATCCAGATATCATCACATTATCTCCTGGGTTAATTGTTTGATTATTCAAACAATCTTTCAAGCTTATCAATACGGTTGATGATACAGTATTTCCAGTTGTTGATAAATTCACATAGAACTTATCCTTCGGTAACACACAGACCTTTCTGATTGTGTTAAGCATAAATTTATTGGCCTGATGGAATACATAGTAATCGATATCTTCCTTCTGCAATTGGTTCTTTTCCAATATCTGAACTATCATGGCAGGAACTGCATCAAGGGTAAAATTAAAGATCGCACCACCATTCATATATAGGTAATCATCATACCATATATGACCTTCTTCATCCTCCACACTCAGACCTGTTGGTGTTTTCTGCCTTGATGCTCCCGTCTTGACAATAAGGTTGTTTGCACCGCTACCATCAGTTCCCAAAACGAACTCACCAATCTCAGCATATCCTTCTGTAGATATCAGACATGCAGCTGCACCATCACCAAAAATAGATCGATTACTCTTATCTGACGGATGCAAATACTTATTATATGTCTCTGCTGTTAGCAACAGAACATTTTTAGCAATGCCTGCTGCTATCAATCCTTTCGCCATTGCCATGCCATAAATACAGCCAGAGCAACCTAGATTATAGTCAAAAGCGCCTGCTGATGTTGGAATACCTAACCTATCTTGTAAAACACATGCTGTAGATGGAAGAAAGTAGTCTGGACTCTGGGTGCAAAGCATCAAAAAATCTATCGACTTAGGATCTATCTGATATTCATCAAACATCTTCCTTGCAGCTTTCTCAGCCATATCGCCAGCAGTTTCATTCCCAGCTGCTAAATGGCGAGTATCAACGCCAACCTTTTGAGCGACCTTATCAACACTCCACTCAGGGAACTCTTTTACCAGTTCTTCATTAGTTGCTACCTTTTCTGGAAGGTAATATGATATTGCTTTTATAAATGCCATGTTCACCAATTTAGATGCCTCCCCCACTGATTTTAACATTACTGCCAGTCATCCACGTTGATGCATCAGAGAGCATATAGACCGCCAAATTTGCAATATCCTCTGGTGTTCCATAGCGCTTTAAAGGATACTTCTGCTCGTCAGCTTTTAACTGCTCTTCATCAACACCTTCTTGAAGTATCAAATCAGTCCAGACCATAGCAGGGCTGATGCAATTCACTCTAACTTTACGTGGAGCCAATTCAAGTGCTAAGCAATTTGAATAAGAGACTAATGCTGCTTTTGAAGCACTATAGAAAGCATTTCCAATACTGGGCGACCATGTAGAAATTGAAGCGATAAAGACGATAGAAGCACCTTTGTTAACCTTTTTATGCTTCAGCAGTTCGGTCTGAAGAAGAACTGGCCCTTTGAAGTTTGTATCCATCACAGAATCAACATCCTGCTCCGTTGCCACCTTACAAAGTACCCTCTGACCAATGCCTGCACAGTGTACAACACCATCTAACGAAGGAAGCAGTTCCATCATCCTGCTAACAGAATCACTATTGGTCAAATCTGCAGCAATCATCTCATGATCTCCATCTTCCAATTGTGCTAAGGTCGCACTGAGTTTCGTCTGGTTACGTCCATTCAGCATAACTGTCGCCCCCATTTTTGAACAAGCAATAGCTACGCCTCGGCCAATACCAGATGATGCACCTGTAACAAGAATCGTCTTTCCTTCCAAAGAAAAGGGATTGAAACGTGTCATTCTATAACCTTTACTGATTATTTACGAAATCGTATAAATCTTGCACAGTAACACAATTGCGGATATCGTTGCCTGTAATCTTCTTACCGTACTCAGTTCGAACAAAAGCGATAACACTCATTGCGACAAGAGACCCCCATTCTTCTAGTTCATGAAACTCAGTTGTTGCAGTAATTTCATCTTCATCCGTGTCGTCGAACTGATTCGCAAAGCCTTTAATAAATTCTTCTAAATTCATAATTACTCTCTTTTTTGTTAATAATCACTGTTGTTTCTTTTTTTTCCTTCCAAATGTCATTATAACTTCAGCAGGGTTACCCGCTACCAAACTATATGGAGGAACTTTTCTTGCAACAACAGAATGCGCCGCTATAACAGAATGATGACCAATCACAGTACCTGGCATAATCAAGCAATACATACCGATATGAACATCATTCTCTATGATGACAGGTCCTTTTGAGACGAGCGGTCGGGTAAATGCATTCTTAAGGAATACGTCGGGGACTTCTTGGTTTTTATTAAAAGTTAAATGATTGTCTTGAAAGTCTCCATGGACGTTATCAAGAATCATTGTATAACCCGTCACAGCTACATTGTCGCCTATTTCTATTCTATCTATAGCACTAATAAAACAATTATCCAAAATGGAAGAATTATCACCTATTATTATCTGGGGAGAATAGGTTTCCCCTAATAATTTCGTCCATGCTAAAAGTTTTACACCGCCTTGTATAATAGTATTTTCCCCTACTGAAACACATTGGGGGTCATGTAACTCAATCCTGCCATTTATCTGACCATCAAATAACTTGAATCTTCTCTTAAGCCAACCTGTATAAATATTTATACGTATCTTCTGGATTTTGTCGCTTATACGCTCAGTATAAATAAACGAGGCTAAATATCCAATACCTCTAAACAACCTACCTAACATACCTTCTTTAATTTATTGGTTATTATATTAGGCTGCCAGAAGCATTGGTTCGGTTTCTCTACGAAGAACTTCCGATCCTCTTGATCTCCCTGAAAGTACCCCCCCCACGACAGTGTTAGAGGGAATATCATGCGTCACTACAGTGTTCGCTCCAATAATTACATTATCACCAATACTAACCCCTCCAAGGATAGTAGATTTATCGCCAATCCATACATTACGACCTATCATAATTTCTCCTTTTGTTTTTAATTTCCTTTTCGCCGGCGGAATATCAGCCTCCTCCCATGACATTCCACCATGAGCATTATCACCTATATATACGAAACGTCCAGTCAGCAGACCATCGCCAATAGTAATCTTATTAATTGCACTTATGTGGCAATATTCTCCAATATTACAATCATTGCCAATTATTATAGAAGGTAAAAAAAAATCACCAGCATACTTCGTCCAACATCCTAAAATACAATGGCCTTGTATTGTAGTATTATTACCTATCATGATTCTATTATGTCCACCGCCCCATAATCTGCAAGGGTAGAACACCTTACTATTTATTCCTACGGATCCTATGAAATTGCAAATCCATAACGAATATAACGAATTCCATTTCTGATGAGTCCAATAGATTCTATCATAACTAAAAATACGACCCAACAAATAAACAATTCTGATTATCAAACTCTTTAACATAACTATCTGATAAAATGAATTAACCGACCAACAACTGTATAAAACAGAGTTTTTGCACCAATATAATATGCATAAGGATATCTTCCATAATACTTACGAATAATAGCCCATGCATTTGTCTTATCGAAATTTCTACTTCTCTTGGTTTTCAAGATTAAGAAATCTATTATAAAGCCTACGAGTAAATCGTTATATTCTTTTTTCTTCAATTTTTCAAAAGCATGTTCAGACAACATTCCTTTATCAACAAAACTTTGATAGATGTCATACAAATTCTCAACAAATACTTGAAAGAGGTTATAACCTCCATTGTTAGATGCATCACAATCCTTCTCAAATGGATACCCCCAATATGAAATAGCATTTACATCAGAAGACAAACATGCATTTAAATAGGCTGATACTTGAATCAATAAAGATTTGAGGTAATGTGAAATATCTACCTCTTGGAGAGAATCTGTTCGTATAATATTTGCGCTCATAAATGTTATCCAATAGCTCATCTCAACAAGCATATCCTCACTATTGTCAAATACAATTATCTCATTTTTTTGGGGAGTCATACTCAAATGAACTAGCCCATAATCTCCATTATTAAGTAATGAAAGAAGATTTCTAAACAAACCTTTTATCGGCACATCATCACTTCCCAACAACCACACATACTTACCATCTGCATGATGAAAACACCAATCAAAATTTCCATCAGCTCCAAGATTAATTTCATTTCGATGATATTTCAATCTCAATCCCTGTTGCTGATACTTCTCGCAGCATGATTTCAAATCATCCGATGAGCAATTATCCGATATTATCAGCTGTATCTGCTCTTCAAACAGATCCTTATCCTCCATCATCCTTGCCAATTGCCTCTCCAGATAGACAAGACGATTATAGATTGGTATACAGAGGGATAATAAGGGTTGTTTTGTTATCTGTGCCATTCTGCTTTCTTTGTTTTATATATCCAATAGCCCCAAGGGAAGAAGACGATTGCCAAGCAACAATATCCACATGTAATTCCATAAAGGCCCAAATATTTACCCAAAATCAGAATTGATGCAGCACTCGCTATACCATTAGCAATAGAAATAACGAGGAAAGGCTCCTTTTTATGACATCTTAGATATGTAGCAAAATTATCCGTCACCGCCTGCAAAACAACTGGTATAGACACCAACAAAAGTGGAAGATAATCCAAGAAGCGTTCGCTCAATACATTTCCGCTAAATGCAAAGTGCGTTTCCTTTAGTACAAAGATGGTTCCCCAGAACCCACACAATAAAACGAGACAGACAAATATCTCTTGAATTACAGTCTTCTTGAATAATTTATCCAGATCAAAATAATCCTTCAATTCAATCAGTCGTGACATCAGGGGTACCTTTGTCGTTATCCATGACATGGCAAAATTGCGTATCTGATTAAGAACATTAATACTCATACCAAACTGCCCAGCCGAAACAGAACCAACCATAGCAAAAATAACCGGATTCATAAAGTTAAAGATGAAATATCCACTAATCCAACTCAGAGCGATTCTCCACTGATATGGAAAAATCTCTTTCAAATAACTTACACGCTCCAGAATCTCTGTCTTCCAAATTCCAAATAATATCTTAAAGAACTTATGCGTTGCAAAATATAAGATGACATACACTGCTGAAACAATTGCCGAGAATGCCATTGAATATAGTTTCAGTCCTAACAGCAAACAACACCATAATATCATAGTATTAACGATAGTTCTATAGAAATTCATTTTGGCCATGTCTTTAACTAGACCGAGTCCCGTCATAAACGAGAACAAGGGGGCTGTAAAAAGACTCCAAGCACTCATACAGCTGATAATTATCCATGGCATCTTCCAATTCACACCTTCATCCTTGCCAAACTCTTCAAAGAAGTAAGTTCCTGCCACCTGAAGAGAAAATAAGAACAGAACTGCCACCAAGAAATACCATTTCACACAGATATGAAGTAAAGAAGCTAATCTTGACCTATACTTCCTATCTCCGTTCAGCCCAATGCAATCGTTATTCCATGTCAGGTGTGCATGCTCATGAGCCACAAACTGGGTCATAATGCCCGTAAAGCCCAATTCAAAGAAACCTTGAATGGCCAAAACAGAAGCAAAGGTATAATAATAGCCCTGCTCCTCCTTTGTTAAGCATGTTGCGTATAAGACAACGGAAAAGACACCAATGAATGCCCCTATGATACCATTACCAGAAGTATAGACAATGGCCTTATCCATGCCTATCTTCTGGGCGATATTTACAAATTTTTGATTCATTATTTATATGATACCCACAACCGCTAAACTTATTGCTCAGCAATCATGTTTTCTTTATATTCCTCTCTGCTAAGGAATGGGAACATATCTGAATATTCATGAGCGACAAGGCGACCATCTGGCATCTTTTCTGATGTGATACGAGGAATCAGCAACTGCCACTCTGGTGTCATGACCTCACAGATGACAGGGCCTTCTGTTGCAAAAACTGCTTTAACCTTCTCGTCAATCTCATCAACATTGTCGATACGGAAGTATGGAATTTCGTATGCTGCTGCAATCTTTGCTGTATCAGGACACCACACACCAGTTTCTGGTCCTTCACCAACAAAACGATCTTCCATGAAATTGCGTTGTGTGGAACGAATCAGCAGGTATCCATTATTATTCAAAATAAAAGTCTTGATTGGCAAGTTATTGTGACGAATCGGAGCAAACTCCTGAATATTCATCTGAAGGCTTCCATCACCAGTTATTACAATAGTATCTTTCCTGTCATTAGCAATACATGCACCGATACCTGCGCACCAATATCCCATCGAAGACAAACCTCCGGTAGTCAGATATTGCTGTCCTTTCTTAATCTTCCAAGCCTGACATGCTACATGGAAACATGAGCCCGTATCAACCATAATATTTGCATTAGATGGAGACAATTCTGAAAGTCTGTCAATGAAATAATAAGAATTAACAGGCTTTTCATCCTTGTATTCAGGCTGTACAACTGGATATTTTTTCTTCCATAGATTAGTTTGTTCTACCCATGAAGTGTAGTTTGGCAGTGTCTCGTTCTCAATGGCTTCTGACAAAGCAATAATGAAATCTTTGCAATCAATACATGCCTTTTCATGAATCTTCACACCAGGCTTGTCAAGTTCCTTGCGATCAATATCAATGACAATCTTATAGGCATGTTTACCGAACTGTTGTGGTGAATGACCTACCAATGAAGATGCCAAACG
>JAEEGL013688537.1_pt1 | contig 16062 bp, 13 predicted proteins | sample 9134231 | NCBI WGS metagenome assembly JAEEGL01 (sample SAMN16246548, study PRJNA631951) | gut metagenome | biome: gut microbiome; feature: rumen; material: fiber-attached | host: Bos | place: Iran: Karaj | collected 2018-10 | reverse complement strand
GTCGTCCTCAAGCGCTTTCATAAACAGATAGAAAGCTCCGTCGGGATGAACACATTCGTAGCCGTATTCGGTCAATGAGCCGTAAAGCAAATCCCTGTTCTTTTTATAAATTGAAACATCCGAGGTTTTGTCAACACATCTTGCCGCAAGGAACTGGAAAAGAGTCGTGGCGCATACATAGCCGAGAGCTCGTCCCGCGCCGCAGACCGCGGCATAGTGGCGCTGCCAGTCCTCCATTCTGTCCGAAACACAGATATAGCCGATTCTTTCACCCGGAAGTGAAAGCGACTTACTGTAAGAATAACAGACAAACGTGTTATCGTAATAACAAATCGGATAAGGAACTTCTATGCCGTCATAAACAAGCTCTCTGTACGGCTCGTCCGCTATGAGATAGATTATGTGGTTGTATTTTTCGGAATACTTCTTAAGTATTTCGGCAAGTTTTTTAATGCTCTTTTCGGGGTAAACAACGCCTGAAGGATTATTCGGGGAATTGATGATAACAGCTTTTGTGTTTTCGTTAATCGCATTTTCAAGAGCGTTAAAATCCATATCAAAGGTCTTTTCCTCACTCGGAAGAACGACGAGTTTACTGCCTGTCGCTTCAACAAAGACCTTATACTCGGTAAAATACGGAGCGAATGTGATATATTCGCTGTTTTCGGTTGCGACTGATTTAAGTACAATGCTCAGAGCCGCCGCCGCGCCTGTTGTCATATAAATATTGTCACCCGAAACGGTTGTACCGAAACGCTTATTAATGTAATCGGCAATAGTTTTTCTGACTGTCGCGTCGCCCTGTGCGGATGAATAACCGTGCAGCTTAACCGAATCGGTATTCTTAATAAGGTCAATAAGAGTTTCGTTAACACAATCCGGCGCGGGAACACTCGGATTTCCGATACTGAAATCAAAAATATTCTCACTTCCGATTTCGGCAGCCCGTTTTTTTGCATACTCGAAAATCTCACGGATTACCGAACGGTGGCTTCCGAGCTCATACATTTTGTCATTAACCATAATATCACCCCGAAAAAATGATTATTGATTATTGATTATTTTAACACAATTTGAATATATATTCAACTTTTAAAAGAAAACAGCTCCGATTAAACCATCGGAGCCGTTTTTATGGAAATGTACATTGTTGTTATATATAAACCGCTTTTGCGGTAGTTGTAAGGGTTTGGGCTTTTAGCCTCTTGTGATGGCATAAAGCTTAACGCCCTGCCAGAAGCTGTGCCAGCTAAGCTTTGAATGAGAAAGCTCGTTGACAAGTTCCTGTTCAAGCTCGAATGTTGCCTGACCTACTGTCATTTTTCTCATCTCCTTTATTTCAGATTACGGCTTCATTATAACACTGTTTTTCAGTTTGTCAAGCATTTTGCACAAAGAATTTTGCATTTCTTTGTTTATTATGCACAATACACAAAAACTGTAAAATTATACGGAAAAACTGTATAAAATTAAGGCGCATCCGTTTGGATGCGCCTTGAATTGTTATTGGATTTAAAGTGTGACGTCGTCTATCGACAGGGCAAGAACATTTTCATTCTGCCTGATATAATCAATAGTCTTTTCAAAATTCATATCGTCCGCTTCGGCCCTTACAAGAAGAGTAAACGTAACCTTGTCGTCATAGCGGTTAAAGCTGTAACTCTGGACTTTTAAGCCGTTCCTTTCAAGAACATCAACAAATGCATCGATTGACGAGTTACCCCCCGCGAGAGTAACCTTGATTTCACTTGCGATATTGTTATCGATATGACGTAGGTATTTATGAAGAATAATCTGGATGATAATCATTAAAGCGGCAGCAAGAATACCTATAAGGTACATACCCGAACCGATTGCAATACCGACGCCGGCTGTCGCCCAGATTCCCGCCGCGGTGGTAAGACCTTTAATGGATGCGTTCCTTACAAAAATTACGCCCGCGCCGAGGAACGAAATACCCGTGGTAATTGTTGAAGCAATACGCGACGCGTCAACCTGTACGCTGTCGTGAATAACTACGTCAAAGAAGCCGTACTTTGAAACTATCATCATAAGCGCAGCGCCGAGAGCTACAATAATATGGGTACGGATACCCGCGTCCTTCTGTCTTACGGAACGCTCGTAACCTATGGCCGCGCCGCAGATACAGGCGACCACAATTCTTAAAATCAGCGGAAGCTGTTCAACTATGTGATTCAAAAAAGTCTGGAAAACTTCCATATAATCACCTTCAAATACATTTTAGATGTATTATTATATCACTTTTTAATTATTTTTACAAGTCAGACACGGTTTTTACATCATTTAATGTATATTTCTCATAAATTATTCAATTATTTGTATATTTTTGCATTTTATCCTTGACAATATACATATTTTATTGCATAATTATACACATCATTACTCATTCGCATCCGGAGGTTCTTTTATGGATAAGTCAAAAATCAAAAAAGTTGTACTCGCCTATTCGGGCGGACTTGACACTTCAATTATTATTCCCTGGCTCAAGGAAAACTACAACAACTGCGAAGTAATCGCCGTTTCGGGAAATGTCGGTCAGGGCACCGAGCTTGACGGCCTTGAGGAAAAGGCAATAAAAACCGGCGCGTCAAAGCTTTATATTGAGGATTTGACAAAGGAGTTTCTTGAGGAATACGCCTTCCCCTGTGTTCAGGCAGGCGCTCTTTATGAAGATTATCCGCTCGGCACCGCCTGCGCGCGCCCGCCGATAGCAAAAAGAATTGCCGAAATCGCGGTTAAGGAAAACGCCGACGCCATCTGTCACGGCTGCACGGGCAAGGGCAACGACCAGGTTCGCTTTGAGCTTGCAATAAAAGCGATTCTTCCGAATATGCCGATAATTGCTCCCTGGCGCGAATGGGATATAAAATCACGCGAAGAGGAAATAGAATATGCCGAAAAGCATAATATCCCCCTGCGTATAAACCGCGAAACAAACTATTCCAAGGACAAAAACATCTGGCATCTGTCGCACGAGGGACTTGATCTTGAAGACCCCGCCAACGAGCCGACCTATAATAAGGCGGGCTTCCTTGAGATGAGCGTTTCACCCGAAATGGCTCCCGACAAGCCGACCTATGTGACCATTCATTTTGAAAAGGGTATTCCGACAGCGGTTGACGGCAAGGAAATGAGCTCGGTTGAACTTGTAACACTTCTCAACAAGCTCGGCGGTGAAAACGGCATAGGACTTCTTGATATAGTCGAAAACCGTCTTGTGGGAATGAAGAGCCGCGGACTTTATGAAACACCCGGCGGAACAATTCTTTACAAGGCGCACGCAGCGCTTGAAACGATTTGTCTTGATAAGGAGACAATGCATTTCAAATCCATTGTAGCTCAGAAGCTCGGCGAGCTTGTTTATAACGCTCAGTGGTTCACACCGCTTACACAGGCAATTCTTGCATTTGTAAAAGAAACACAGAAAACCGTTACAGGAGACGTTAAATTAAAGCTCTATAAGGGAAATATAATCAATTCGTCACTCACCTCCCCCTATTCGCTTTATGACGGCGAAATCGCAACCTTTGACGAGGACGAGGTTTACAATCAGGCGGACAGCGCGGGATTCATCAAGCTTTACGGACTTCCGATTGAAGTCAGCGCTAAAATGAAAGCAAAGACAAATAAGTAAAAGCTGGTAACACTATGGAAAAACTATGGGCAGGAAGGTTCGCAAAGGAGCTCGACAAGGTCGCCGACGACTTTAACTCCTCACTGAAAATCGACTGTAAAATGTATAAACAGGATATCGAGGGCTCAATGGCTCACGCGGCTATGCTCGGCGCGAAAGGGATTATTCCGCCCGCCGACAGTGAAAAGATAATTGACGCTCTCGGTGAAATCCTTTCGGATATTGAAAACGGAACAATTACGTTTGACAACGGCGCAGAGGACATTCATATGTTTGTCGAGCAGGAGCTGACAAAGCGCATAGGCGACGCGGGCAAACGCCTTCACACCGCGCGCAGCCGTAACGACCAGGTTGCAGTTGATATCCGTATGTATCTTCGTGACGAAACAAACGAAATAAAGGGATCAACCCTTTCTCTTATATCCTCTCTTCTTCAAAAGGCAAAGGAAAACACAAGGACGGTTATGCCCGGATACACTCATCTTCAGCGCGCTCAGCCGATAACCTTTGCGCATCACCTTTTAAGCTATGCGTTTATGTTAACAAGGGATTATGACCGTCTTTGCGACTCCTCAAAACGTATGAATCTCTCCCCTCTGGGCAGTTGCGCTCTTTCGGGCACAACCTACAACACAGACCGTGAGATGACGGCAAACAAGCTCGGATTTGACGGTGTTGTTCTCAATTCGATTGACGGCGTATCCGACAGGGATTTCTGTGTTGAAGTCCTTTCGGCGCTTTCAATTCTTATGATGCACCTCTCACGTCTTTCGGAGGAACTCATACTCTGGTCCTCGTGGGAATTCAAGTTCATTGAGCTTGACGACAGCTTTACAACCGGCTCAAGCATTATGCCCCAGAAAAAGAATCCCGATATGGCGGAATTAATACGGGGAAAAACAGGCAGGGTTTACGGCGACCTTGTAACAATGCTGACAGTTCTCAAGGGACTTCCTCTCGCATACAACAAGGATATGCAGGAGGACAAGGAGGCGGTTTTTGACGCTTTGGAAACAGTTAAGATGTGTCTTACGGTCGCTTCGCCTCTTATTGATACAATGACTGTACTCAGTGACAATATGTATAAGGCGGCGCAAAACGGCTTTATAAACGCAACCGACCTTGCCGATTATCTTGTCAAAAAGGGAATGCCCTTCCGTTCGGCATATAAAGCCGTAGGCCAGGCTGTTGCTCTTTGCATTGAAAAGAACACTGTTCTTGACGAACTTCCCATTGATGAATACAAAAAGCTTTCAGATTTGTTTGAAAACGATTTGTATGACGAAATAAAGCTTGAAACCTGTGTTGAAAAACGCATTTCACAGGGCGGTACGGGTGAAAAGAGCGTAAACGAACAGATAGAATTTATTGAGAGTTTTTTAAACAAATAAAAAGACATAACAAAAGACCGAAGGAATTATCCTTCGGTCTTAATTATTTGTTAAGTTTACGCTTCTTCTCTCTTTTTACGGAGAACTACTGTTACTCCGAGAGCAAGAGCGCATGCGCCGAGAGTTATTATAAGCTCTGCCGACGGGATTCTCGGTTCAAGCTCGATTCTTGTGTAATCGACTGCGCCCGTACCCGGGTTGTTGCCGCCGGGGATATTTGACGAAGGCACTGTCGAGCCGCCGTTTGACGGAGTTGTTGTCGGTTCATTTGAATTTGACTGCTCCGTAGGTTTCTCCTCTTCGTTATTAGCGGGTTCAACCTTTCCGGAATAGACGTGGGCGTAATGGTTATCCTGCTGGAAACCGGGGTTCTCGTCAATGCACATTGACTCAAGGGCATAACCGAGAATCTGACCGACAAGCGACGGATTTGAAAGAAGTCCCTTGAAGGTATCAACGTTCATACCGGGTATTTTCTTGAAAATCGAGAAATCAAATCCGCTGGATTTTTCTGCCTCTGCCTCAGCGTCATCGCTTCCCGAAAGGTCCGCGCCGTCCTCAGCCATGGCAGGCGCCATCTTCGGAGCAAACGGAAGATTGCCCGCAAGTCCCGAATACATACTCAGTCCGGTTGTATAAATACCTTCGACAAATTCAAGAACGCTTGCATTGCCCGCGGTATTGTCGAGAATTGTTTCAAGAAGTGTGAATACTACTCTTGCACCTACGTCACCGTGTCTGCACTGCTCTATAGCGTCTTTGAGGAATTCGTCGTCATTGATATTCTCATCACCGCAGGACAGATAGTACCACGCCGAACAGATAGCGCTGTCAAGCGTGCCGTAATCCTCATCATAGAAACCGATTTCCTTTTTGAACTTTGTTGACGGAATATCGGATACCTTAAGGGTTTTAAGGTTGGTAACAAGGTCGCGCATTATATTGGTAACCTGTTCCTCGGTGAGGTTAAGATTCAGCTTCTGGCTGAAGTTATAAACGGCGTCAAGAGCGTATTTGTCAACTATAGCGTCAAAATAGGGACCTACGTCACCGTCTCCGCCGTCCATAAATACCTTCTGGAATGAATACTTTGCAAAATCCTTTATTGTTTTGCCTTCAAGGTCCTTAAGCTTATAAAGCACATCCGCCCTATATGTCTCATACTCACAGACAATTTTACCGCTTGCGTCGGTGTTGTCAAAAACAACCTCTTTGAAATCGTGCGGGAAGGAAGAGAGTGAATCCGTTTCGCAGTCAAAAATGGTTTCACCGTCCTCGGTAACAAAGGATGCAACGTCGTTTGAATGCTGGTGACCTGTAAATACAAAGTGCATACCCGCATTCGCAAGCTGAGTCGCAACATTCTGCCAATCGTCAATGGCAAACTCGTTAAGAACGTTATTTTCAAGATCGTGATGAGCGACTATGTTGTGGTGGCACATACCTATAACGGTTTCACCGTGCTTTACGGCGTCCTTACACTCATCCGTAAGCCACTCCATAAGCGCGTCGCTAACCATACCTCTCGTGTCGTGCTCGTTCTTGCCTTTCTTGGTACAGTCGGAGGAGAAGCAGTTGGAGTCGAATGCGATAAATCTGTAATTGCCGTCAAGCTTTACTGAATATGACATCATACCCTGCTGAGCTCCTTCGGGAGGAGTAAAGGTGTGATAAGCAACGTCATAGCCGAGATTCTTATATATCTCAAGATATTTTTCGGGAGTTGTAATCTGGCTTCCGTCCTTGACAGCCTCGCCGGTTCTGAAATCAACCGCGTCGGAATTGTTTATATCGTGGTTGCCGTTGATTACAAGAACGGTAATTCCCGTATCCTTTTCAAACTTTTCAAGGCGCGCGGCAACTACCTCATGGGCGCAGATTTCGCTGTCCTTGGTAATATCGCCGGGAAGAATGACATATTTCATTCCGGTCTTCTTCGCATGCTCGGCAAGCGTATTAAGAGCTACATCAAGCAGCTGTTCGGAATACTCAAACTGCTTTGTATCAGCCCTGTAAGCTTTCTGGAACAATGAGATATCATCGCCCATAAATACCTGAGGATATACATGCGGGTCCGAGATAATTCCTATGGAAAGCTTTGCATTTTTGCTCTTGGCAAATGCCGAAACCGGAACTATCGAGAGCGCAAGCACCCAGCAAAGACAAATTGCGATAATGCTTTTAACTGACTTTTTCATTTTTGTACCTCCCGCAAATGAAAAGAAATTACATTACATTTAATTATACAATATTTTTAAAAATTCTTATATGTTTAACTTTTATAAAAAGCAACCTGCTTTTTTATGCACAATTAACTTATGACAACATAATCCTCAGCGCCGATTAAAATGTCGTTAACCTCAACGTCGGTTGAATTATAGTTAACATAAACCATACTGCCGTCAGAGTATTCAACAAGATATACGCCCTGTTTAAGACAACTGTGATCGGTTATTCTTAATGTCCGTAATGAATTAAGAACAGATGCGGACTGATAGAAATCAGCAACGAAGTTAATTGAATTGTCATACCTGTAAGTCTTGTCAAGAAGCTCATTTCCTGTTTCGCGGCAGAACCACTCGAACGACGGAACGGCGCCGTATTCAACGCATTTAAGAAGGGCTTTTTTCATATCGACCGCCGCATTAATCGGTCCGAATGTATAATCGGACGTACCGTGAAGAATCATCTGGATAAACGGAATGGCAACGTAGCTGTTGCTTTGTTCATAGCCGGTCTCACCGGGTATATCAACTATAAGCGAGGCGGATTTAATCGAATTGAAATTACCGTTTCTGACCGCAAGCATACGCTCGGTTGCGAGCGAGGAATTTGCATCAACCGCTGCAGCCGACGCCTTTGAGGCGGTCATACCTGTTGAATAGTCAATACAAAGCCCCGTTGAATAGTCATTGACGCAGTAACCCGAGAGAGATGTATTCTGGAAATTCTTAAGCACCTTTGAAACCCTGTTTTCGATTTTATCGGTTTTAAGAATCCTGTATGTGTTTTTCTTTGCCCTGGTGAATTCCGAAAAAGCGTCGGCAACAGTTACAGCCGCTTTTTTACCCGTTATATTCCTGAGTGCGTCAGACGATGAAATGCCATCGGAGCCTGCGCTTGAAGAAACAAGTCCGATATCGATAAGAAGCTTCATTTTCTGGATGTTTACATAGCTGAAAAGCGCCTCATAATCATCCTTTTTGCCCAGTATTTTATTAAAATCCGCGTCCTTTATATCGCACTGCTCATTCGCGCCTGTAAGAGTATTTTTAAGGTTTATATACGCGTTGTTTACTCCCTTCGCCTTAAGCTGGGAAACTATATCCTCGGTTTCCTCAAAGGTTGAAAGCGCCTGTGTTTTCCTTCCGCTCCTGTTGGTTGCAACCGCACAGTCAATGTCCACAAAAATCGGATAATACTCGGTTTCGGGAACGCTTTTTACCGATATTACGGAATTTCTTATAAGCATCTCGCGACAGGCGGTCGAAAAGCTCGCGTATGAGGCGTTATTACCCGAAAGAAATCTGTAACAAATTCTCAGCTCCTCGCCCGAGCGCATACCCGAATAAACAGTGTATTTGCCGTTTTTACCCTGCTGATATTTCATTTCGGTTACATTAAAGCTTGCCCCCGCCCTTCCGCTGAATGAGGGATTGCTTGCAGTATAAGCGTTAATCTCACAAAGAGCGTCACCGCTTTCAACAAGAGCCATATACGCCGCATCGCCCTGCTTCATTCCGAAAGACGCAACGACAGCAGAGGCGGGCGACGTTTCATTTCTGCGGTAAACGGGCACATTATACTCCGCGCTCTCTTTAACAAGCGAATTCTTTATAAGAGCGCCGCAACCGTCGGGAATAAAAATGAAGTCATCCTTTTTAACCTTTTCGGCACTCGTCATATAGTCAAGAACGCTTACGCTTTCAAGATTGATTCCCTCGGGAACAAGCATTTTTTCGTCCTTTACGCTTACATAGAAAGAACCGTCAACAAGCGAAAAATCAACAGTCAACTCTGCCGCGGGAGTTCCCTTGGGCAGTTCGGATATCTTCTTCTTTGAAGTTTCAGCGTCAAGAGCCATTCTGTATGTAACCGAAATACCGCCCTCAAGCGTATCAAACGCAGCGCTTTCGAAGGCAACGCTGTTATCCTGAGAGTTCAGATAATAAATATTTCCGCTCCTGTCGGAAAGCTTAACCGAAACAACGGACGCGTCTTCGTTCTCACCCGCAAACGAGGGAAGCGAACACCACAGTCTGTCCGCTGCGGTATCCTTTATTGCGACGGAATATGTAACCTTGTCGAAATAAAGTTCAATCAGTCCTGATTTTGCAACGAATATTCCTGACTTTTTATCATATTTATGAAACTTCGCGTCAGTGATTTCGGCCTTCTTTTCTTTAAGCGAAGCGACTTTGTATTTGTTTGAACGAACAGTGCCGCACGCCGAAAAAAGCGAAATCAAAACCGACAGTATTAAAATAACGGAAACTATTCCGAGAGTTTTTTTGCCTATTAACTTCAAAAGAATTACCTCCACAAGTTAATGATTAATTATTATAACATATTTATAAGTAAAATACCACTTATTTTTACTATTTGAGTGTTTCCGTATTGTTCAAACCGAAAAAATATGATACAATTTAAAAAATGTGTAACGGGGTGATGACTATGGATTTTAAATCCGACGGCTTTATGTACCTGCTCGGTTTCGGAGTGGTTGCATTCATACTTGTTCAGTCGGTATTTTTTATCGTCAGGGCGTGGAAACGCGCAAAGGAGCTTGGCATTTCGTCCTCTTCGCTGAAAAAGACGGTTGTTTCAAGCGCGCTTTTCACTATTGCGCCTGCTCTTGCAATTGTTGCGACAGTGCTGACTCTTTCTGGCGCTCTCGGAACGGTTCTTCCGTGGATTCGTCTTACAGTTATCGGTGCTATTTCTTATGAAGTTCCCGCCGCGACAAGCGCCATTGAGGCATTCGGCGGCACTGGCGGTCTGTCGCAGGAAATATCCGACCCGCAAGTCTTTTCAACAATCGCCTGGGTTATGACTCTGGGCAGTATTCTTCCGTTGTTTCTTGTTCCGTTCTTACTCAAAAAAATACAGAACAAGGTCGGCAAGGTTGCAAGCAAAAATCAGAAATGGGCGGACACAATGGCTGCCGCCGCTTTCATAGGTCTTATTGCCGCATTTATCGGCAAGGCGGTTATGGGAAAAGGCGATGAAACCGTAAAGGGCGACGGCGCGGGCGTTATGTCGCTTATCACTCTTCTTTCGTCAATGCTTTATATGCTTATTCTTCAGCTCATATGTAAAAAAGGTAACGTAAAATGGCTTGAGCCGTTTGCAATGCCTTTAAGTATGATTCTTGCAATGGGTACGGCTGTACTCGCCGCACAGGTGCTTCCCGAAAGCATTGCATACTTTGAATGGAGGGGTTAAGATGAAAAGCTATAATGACAGAACTCATTTTTACGGACGGCTCTGGGACGTAATCGCTATTGCCGTTCTGATTTCAATCCCCGTTCTTATCAGCGCGCATCTTCACGTTACGCCTGAATTCAAATACATAATCAAGGGACTTCTTCCCGTTGCGGCTCTGTTTTATCCGACAGCGATTATTGAGGTTTTCACATACACTCCCATGCTCGGCGCAGGCGCGACGTATTTAAGCTTTGTAACGGGCAATATCACAAACCTTAAAATGCCCTGCGGACTTAACGCCCTTGAAAACAACAAGGTCAGCATTACTTCTGACGAGGGCGAGGTTATAGCGACAATTGCAGTAGGTGTTTCGGCAATAGTTACGACCATTATCATCGCAGTCGGCGTAGTTCTTTTTACTCCGATTTTACCGAAAATCACACAAAGCGCAGTTCTTGCCCCCGCATTCCAGCAGGTCACAACGGCTCTGTTCGGCGCTCTTGGAATCAGCTATTTTATGAAGCACTGGAGAATTTCGATAATCCCGATTGCATTTATAATTCTTGTTCTTGTATTCGCGGGCAACCTCGGCGTAGGCGTTTTAATTCCCGTAGGCGTTGTAGTTTCGCTCGTGAGCGCTCACCTGCTTTTCAAGGCGGGAAAGGCGTAAAAACCAAACATCAGAAAAAAAGCACTCACCTTTCGGTGAGTGCTTTTTATGACCCGGACGAGAATCGACAAGGCGTTGCCTTGTCGTTTTGCTTCGCAAAAATCCTATTTTTTATGTCCCTTGCTCCTCCGCCTGCGGCGAACCGTCGCAAGATGGACTGTTTCGTTCGATTCTCTGCATAAAAAGCACTCACCTTTCGGTGAGTGCTTTTTATGACCCGGACGAGAATCGAACTCGTGTTACCGCCGTGAAAGGGCGGTGTCTTAACCGCTTGACCACCGGGCCTTATATGGTAGCGGCAGTCGGATTTGAACCAACGACACCCCGGGTATGAACCGAGTGCTCTAGCCAGCTGAGCTATGCCGCCATATAACACGCCTTTTTGAGCGCTTTGTTATTATAATAAACTTTAGACATATTGTCAACAATTTTTTTCTTTTTTGGGAAAATAATAATTGTAATACAAAAAAGCACCTCTTTCGAGGTGCTTTAATCTTTTTTACATCAGTCAGCCGAGTAAGGCAAAATAGCAAGGTGACGAGCACGCTTTATAGCCGTAGTAAGCTCTCTCTGATGGTATGCGCAGGTACCTGTTACTCTTCTGGGAAGAATCTTAGCTCTGTCAGAAGTGAAACGGCGAAGCTTGAGCGCATCCTTATAGTCGATTGTATCGACCTTTTCAACGCAGAAGGAACAAACCTTTCTGCGGTCCCTTCTGTTACCGGGACGGGACTTATCAAATGCCATTTATATTTCCTCCAATCTAATCAGAACGGAAGGCCGTCGTCAGACGCGCCGCCGTCAAAGGAATAGTCCGTATCATCGTCATCGGGTAAAACCGAGAACGCTGTTTCGCTGCCGCCTGAAAAGCTCGGAGCGGGAGCGCTGTCATAACGGGTTGAGCCCGTATTCGACTCAGTTTTTGAGCCGCAGAACGAAACTCTGTCTGCAACTATTTCAACTGCTGTTCTTCTGTTGCCGTTTTTGTCTTCGTAATTTCTGGTCTGGATTGAACCCTGAACCGCAATCATGCTGCCCTTATGGAAATAGCGTGAAACGAATTCAGCGGACTGACGCCATGCAACAACGTTGATGAAGTCGGTCTGTCTTTCTTCGCCCGGCCTTACGAATGAGCGGTCAACAGCGACCGTAAAGGATGTAACAGAAGTGCCGTTATTAGTTGTACGAAGTTCGGGGTCCGCTGTAAGACGGCCCATAATTACTGCACAATTAAGCATCTTGAATTACCTCCTTATTTCTTAACGACCAACCAACGCAGAACGCCGTCCGTGATTTTGAATACACGCTCGAGCTCTGTGGGGAAAGTCGGCTCGCAGGAATAGTTGTAAAGTACGTAGAAGCCCTCTTCTTCATAGTTGATGGGATAAGCAAGCTTGCGTTTGCCCCACTCGTCAACACTGTCAAGAGTGCCGTTGGCCTCGATAAGCGCCTTGAACTTTTCAACAAGACCTGCCGCTGCCTCCTCGCCGTCTTTAAGCGAAAAAACAGCAACGGTTTCATAGTTTACCATTTTTTTGCACCTCCTTATGGACTTTTGCCCCTGAAACTGCTTCAGGGAAAGGATCTATCTTTAAATTTTGATAGCCGTAATATTATATATATGTTTTTTTAATCTGTCAAGATATTTTTTAACCGACAATTTTTTCAATTCCCTTTGACGAATACTCCTCGCCGTTACGTTTCTTTTCAAGCTCACCCTGAAGAATTTCCATACGCTTTCTCGTGACGGGATAGAGCGCAATCGCGAGAATTGAAATGCCGAGAAGAATTGCAGGAATAATCGACGACATATTTTCGATTGCCTTTACCGCCGCGGGATTCTGCTCAGCAAGCTCGGCGTTATAACCCGTGAACTTAAGAATAAGACCTATAGTCCACATACCGACAGCCGAGCCGAACTTCTGGAAAAACTGGGGGAGTCCCGTAATAACGGATTCGCGGCGTTTGCCGTGCTTGAACTCGTCGACCTCGACAAGGTCATAGGCCATTGTGTAGAAAAGAGTCCAGAACGCGCCCGACGAAAAGCCGAGAACGATGGGCTGACATACAAATACGGGAACGGTTTTAAGACCGACAATTTTAATCACAATAAGACCGACAAATGAAATCGCGAAGAATATAAGGCAGGTCGTTTTTCTGTCAAGCTTTTCGGCAAGCTTCGTGACAATGGGAATTACTACCGCCATTGTCAGAACAAGTCCGCCTATGAAAATCGGCTCAAGCACATCGTGCGAGCCTTTTACGCAGTAGTCGATGGTGTACATAAGATTTGACTGAATCATTGACGACGCCATAAGGAAGAAGAATATAAAGAACATAAATGTAAGGAACGGCTTCAGCTTAATAACCTGAGCAAATGTTACAAAAATATCGCTCCACTTGCCCTTTTCCTTTTCTTCGCCTTCGGGCTCCCTTGCCTTTGTATTCACACTGCGAAGAGACGCAACTGCAATAAGTCCGAATACAAGGGAAATAATTCCTGTTATAACCGCCATAAGCTCCCATCCCATTGTAAGGGAAAGTCCCATACCGACAAAGAGTCCGGGAAGAACGGCCGGAGCGATTGCGCCGCCTGCAATCGGGAATGTATTTATAAGCGATGCAAGACCGCGGATTGACGTTCTTTCATCATAGTCCTCGGTAATATCCGCAACAACGGCATAATACGGAATTGTGTAAATCGTGTAGAACAGCCAGAAAAGCATTGTCATTACAGTATAGAAAATGAATTTTACAAGTCCGCCTGCATTTCCGAGCGGTATAAAAATGCCTAAAAACGTAATGACAAGCGGGAAAATCGCCCTTAACATATACTTTCTTTTATCGGCGCCCGGCTTATCTACATAGTAACCGATTACCGGGTCGGTTACGGCGTCCCAGAAAACCGAAATAAGACTGATAGTGCCTGCAAAGGCGGGGTCGAGATGCGCGATGTTGGTTAAGAAGAAAAGATAATGAACATAATACACGTTATAGACAATTGACTCGGTAATTATACCCGTACAGTAACCGAGTTTTCTTTTGCCTTTGAACGGTTTATTATTCTCCATAAAATCACCTCGGAATTATTTTAGCATTTTTTGTCGTAGATTAAAAGCCCTTTTCTTATTTTTTAATATTGAAAACATATATGACGTGTGGTAAAATATAGTATTGAAACTGAATCTTCACGGGAGATTTTAATTATGGCAGTCAGGGAAAAGCTTGACTTAAAGCTTACTCCGATACGCTCATTCTTTATGAGCAAAAAATTCAACATACTCATTTTTATACTTGCGTGCGTTGTAACCGTATTTTCCATTGAAACCTACGGTCTTCTTGTATTCGCAGGTATTATTTGCGTTATACTTGTTTTATGCGAGGATTTAATGGCGACTACGCTCCCGTTTTTACTGCTTGCCATGACTCTTATAAAATGCTATGACTCCTATTCAACATTTATCGGCTATGTATGGCTTGCAGTTCCCGTTGTCGGCAGTCTTTTATTCCATTTTATTTTTTACAGAGAAAAAATAAAGGTCGGCAAATGCGTATGGGCGATTCTTGCCGCGTCAGTTGCTACAACTCTCGGCGGCGTAGGTTTTCTTCCGCTTGAAAACTATTTATCTCTCGTAGGTTTTTATTACATATTCGGCTGCGGATTCGGGATGCTGCTTGTATATATTCTGCTTTCAACCTATCTTAAAGCAAGCGACAAATACTCCATGAGTGACAAGCTTACTCAGATTATGATTGTCGCAGGGCTTTTCGGTGTGTTTATGATAGGCGCTTATTACATAAAGAATATTACAACGGTTATAGACACCCACAGCATTATTTATATGCAATGGAGAAATAATCTTTCGACATTTTTCATGTTTTCCATGCCGTTTGCGTTTTATAAATCTACAAAGAATCCGTATTATGCATTACTCGGATTTTTGTTCTACGGATGTATTCTTCTGACCGGATCCCGCGGAGGACTTATTTTCGGGGGAATAGAGCTGTTCATTTGTATCGCGCTTCTTTTCAGCATTGACAAACGTCACAGGGTGCCCTACCTTGCAATCATTATTTCAATAGCGCTTGTACTGCTTGTCTATTTCCAGAATTTCTACAGCTTTTTCGGTCAGACCTTCGACCGGCTGATAATGGGACTTCGCGGCAACGACAAGGAGGTTCGTCTCGGACTTTTTGCAAGGGCGTTCCACGACTTCAAGTCCAATCCGATTTTCGGAACGGGACTTACATATTTCGGCAACAGGGATGTATTCCACAGCGCTAAGTTCGCTCTGTGCTGGTATCACTGCGAACCGCTTCAGATAATCGCCTCCTTCGGCATTGTCGGCGTTATAGGATATGTTTATCAGGGAATTACAAGGTTGTATATTCTTTTCAAAAAAACAACCGTATTCAATATTGCGGTTGCTGTCGCTTATATCGGCGTTGAAATGATGTCGCTTGTAAATCCCGGTGTTTTCTGTCCTGTTCCGTATCTTTTCCTCGTAACCATGTTTATTGTTATAGTTGAAAAGTGCAATGAAAAGGGCGAAAACGAGACCGTTGAAGTATTCCACAGAAAAAGCAAAGAGGTAAAAAAGAATGAAAGAAAAAAAGTTGCATCCCGCGGTTGAAACCGTTGCCAAAAAAACGAAAAAACGCTATATAGCATTCGCCGTTTCGCTTTTGCTTTGCGCGGTGATTATTATACCGGGCTTTATCATTAAACCGAAAAGCGAGCCGCTTGTTGCCGAAAAATTCACAAACGATACACAGGTCGGAAAATATGCAAAAAGCGACTTAACGCTCATTTCGGCTATGTTTTCTCAGGATGCGCTTGACGCAGACGGCAACGTAACGGGAGAAAACTATTATATCCTTGCGGTTGATGCCGACGGCAAAAAATTCATGATAAACGC
>JAEEGL011285301.1_pt1 | contig 16062 bp, 19 predicted proteins | sample 9134231 | NCBI WGS metagenome assembly JAEEGL01 (sample SAMN16246548, study PRJNA631951) | gut metagenome | biome: gut microbiome; feature: rumen; material: fiber-attached | host: Bos | place: Iran: Karaj | collected 2018-10 | reverse complement strand
TATTTGTCCGCAACGGAACGGAACCGCGTGAGGCGGTCGGCCTCAGTTACCAACCCGGCCTCAATCGCGGCCAAATCCGCAACGGCGGGCAATACGTCCGACAACCCGCACCCGGGGGCGGCGTCCAATAACCGCACGGGTTCAATAGACGGCGTTGTTGGGGTTTTCAGGGCGTCGAACGGGGTGCAACCCACGGGAGCCGGGGAAACGCCCAAACAGGCCGTTAAATTGGCCTGTCCGTCGGCGTCTATTATCAACACGTCGCGCCCCCTCAACCTGAGGGCGGCCCCGACGTTGGCGGCCGTGGTTGTTTTCCCGCAACCGCCCTTATTGTTCGCAATCGCTATAATTCGGGCCATACTGTCAGGGGGTTATATTTCGTTCGTTTCCGGGGCGGCGTGCGCCCACGTCCGGGCGGCGTCGGTTATTGCGCGTTCCAACATATCCCGCACGGCGTCGAACAGGGGGCCGCGTTCGTTGAGGGCGTCGGCGGCGGCCTGTTCCCCTCCCATTTCATCGAACGCCAAATAATAGTAATTCCGGGCGGTTTCTAACGCGCGTAATGATAGATACAGTTTTTCCGTAACGGGGCCAACTGTCAGGCCGTTTTTTGTGTGTTCCATATCGCAAAAATTCGTTTATAAGGTTTCTAATATTCCTAAGGTTCCTAATACGTTATAGGCGGCCTATACGGTATTATAGAGTTTATCCAAAAGCACCTCCCCGCCGTTGTTTAGGCGTTGTTCCTCCCGGATCGTGGCCGTATAAATTTGGGTTGTGGCGGGGTTGGTGTGCCTGAGGGTGTATTGTACCTGTTCCAACGTGGCCCCGCCCCTCAACATATTAACGGCGGCCGTGTGCCTCAAACTGTGGGCGGTAAATACCCGGTTGTCAAGTCCCACGGATTTAAGGCCCTGTTTTGCGATCGCGGACACGGCGCGGGTTGTGAGGCGTCCCCCGGCGTTGTTGTTGCTGTTCGACGTGAACAACGGGGCCTCAGGCGTCGAACCGTCCGGGCGCGTTTTCAAATACTCATATATCGGCATATAGGCCGCATCGGTTAGGATTACGAAATTATCCTTACTGTCGCGCCCTTTGCCCTGTACCATTAAAACCCGTTGGCCGGATTTATAGACAATATCCCCGACGTTGGCCCGGATCACCTCAATAGTACGCAACCCCGTACGAACTAATAAATTGACTATCGCGTAATCCCGCGCGGATTGTTCGGCGCGTTCGTACCTCAACAGGTTCCCAACCTGTGCAACCGTTAGGGGTTGTTTGCGGAACTGTTGGGCGCGTTTCGGGGCGTGAACCCCCCGCGCAATATTCGGGTACACCTTTACGGCCTCCGTCCATTCGTAGAAACGGCGCGAACTGTTAATATAACGTGCAACCTTTAGGGGGGATTTCCCGGCCGTTAGTAACTGTTCTTTGTAGGCGATCAAATCCGCGACGGTTAGGGCGGGAACCTCCCGGCCCGTTTCCTGTACCCATTCGAAAAACCCGTTAAGGGTGCGAACATACAGGGCGCGGGACGTGGTTTTTACGTCCGTTGAGGCGGCGAAATAGTCCACAACCCGGCGAACGTCGGCGGCTGTGGTTAGGCACTGAGGGGCGGCGGCGGTTAATGCGGTTTCCATAATTGCAAAAAATTCGTTACGCAAATATAAGTACAATTTTTGTAATATTCGCCAAATTTCTAATAAAAAATAGTAAATATTAGTTTTATTGGCGTTATTGGTTTTATTAGAACCCTTATAAATATAGGCCGTATTAGAAAACCAACACGCAAATATACGGATTTCCTCAGGCCGCCCGGCTTTAATCCCCGGAAATTGGGGCGGGGGAACGTCGGCCGGGGGAACCGGCACGGCGGCACGTTTTCGGCCCTGTACGGCCGTATAAGGGCGTTTTCGCGTTCAAAAACACGCACGGCGGGGCGTTGAGGTTCGGGCCGCGTCCCCGGCGGGAAATACCGGGGGCGAACCGTCGGCCGGGGTGCGCCTTATCTTCGCAAAAGAAAAGGTTTAACGATTTATTGCCGGGTTTTGAAAGAAAAGCGCGGCCGGGCCTCAGGGGGACGGAACCCCGGCGAACAGGCCCCGGCGTTCGACGTCCCGGCCCCTCAGGATCAGGGCGGGGGAGTGGTTCCCGGCGGTTGCGTTTGTCGGGGATTTCCAAACCGCCCGAAAACGGCCCAAATTCGCGCGTTCTCCCGTCGGGCGGTACAATTCCACCTCCACGGCGCGAAACGTCCCCAAATCGCCCGAAAACGGCCCAAACGGGGAAACTGTCGGGCGTCGGCTCCCGGCGTCGGCGGGGAACCCTACGCGCGGGCGCGTTAAGGGGCCGGAACCTGAGGGCGGCCGGGGATCAGGAACACCCCGGAACGCATCGGCCGACGGGAGCAAAGAAAAACCCCCGACGTTTGCGGCGGCGGGGGATAACGAATTTTTGCAATTGCCCGGAACCGGGCGGGGTTGCGGTGCAAAGATACGGATTTATTCGGACTATTCCCAAAACGTCCCAATATCCGCGATTTCCGGCGCGTTTTGTTCGGCGAACTTGCGGCGGGATCGTTCGGCCTCCCGTTGCAAGATATTCCCGTATTGCTTTACGCGGTCGGCCTGTCTTTGAACCTTGCGGCCGTACGGCGTCAAATCCTCCCGGTAATACATTTTGCGGCGCGGCTGTTTTATCATTGCGTCCAACTTTGTAACGGCGTCCAAATACCCGTATAACCCCCCGCGTTCGGCCCGGCTTTTCGTTTGTTTCTCATACAGGGCGCGGAACGCGAACCGGGACACGAACCGGGAACCAACTAAATACAATTTCCGGCACGAACGCCCCGTAACGGGACAAACAAAGTAGTAATAACCGCCCCTGTTGAGGTTGGACGGGGCGAACCGTAACGGCGTCGAATAGTCCACGGGGGAACCGTTGGCGTTGTAGTAGAACCGAACGGCGGGGATTTCCCCGGCGGTGTTCGTTTGTACGCCTATACTTGCAACCTCCCGGCCGCCCCGTTTCCACGTTACCCGGCCCGTACACGTCGCGCCCTGTACCAAATACCCCAAACGTTTAAGGTCGGTAATAGATAACGTCAATAATTCCTCAATCGTTTCCGTTCCGCAATAACTCATACAAAGGGCCAATAAAAGGGTTAAACAGGGGCCGTTTTGGTTTTCGGAAACGGCCTAAATCGTTAGAGAAAACCCACGAAAAACGGGGGAATTATTGGCATTTCAAAGGGCCAAAAGGAAAACCCCCGGCGGGCGTGTCAGTACGTCCCCCAATCGCCCGCCAACGGCTCCCCGTAGTTGTGCGGGGCCTTGTCTAATTTCGGGGCGCAATAGGGCAAAAGTTCGGTTATAACCTTGACGCGTTCGACGGCGGGCAACTGTTCCAACAGCGCGGGCAATTTCTCAATTTCGCCCGTTACAATTTCTTTCAGGCGTTTATGGATCGCCCGCACGTCGGGAGCATCGGCCCCGGCGGTTGTGGTTTTGCGTTTGCTCATAATGCGAAATAATCGTTACTGTTGTAGTCGGCCTCCGTTGCCCCGTATTTCTCCGCGATCAACGCCAAAAGTTCCCGTTCCATACGTTCGCAAAATTCGGCGTTGGCCTTTTCGGTAGGGGAGCGACGCCAACCGTTAGGCCCCCGGCGGCGTACGGAAATGTTTGATATTGCCCGCAAACACCGGGCGAACGCCCCGGCCTGTGCCTTTGAACAGTCGGGGATATTGAACCGCCAACCGTGGGCGTTCCTGTCTAAATGGTAAATTATCATCGTTTCGCGTGGTTTTCGGCGTTGAGGTGTTACAAATCGTTCCACCAAAAACGGCCGGGGGTTTCATCGTCGGCGGGATCGTCGGGAGCCGGGGCGGGGGATCGCGTCGGCGCGGCCTGTTGGCGGGCGGGTTCCTGAGGGGCCGGGGACGGAACAGGGAACCGGGCGGCCAACCCCCGCAACATTGCGGCCTCAACGTCGGCGAATAACTCCCCGTTGCGCTCCGCGTCCATAAGGGCCGACATACTCAGGGCGCGGCGGTTCCCCATATTGCGGACGGCGGCCAACGCGCCCCGGATTGTATCGTATTGGGGCCGGGTGCAATCAATCCCGAAACGCCAAACGTTCCCCCGGCGGTCGGTGTGCGTGAGTGTTTCCATACCTCAACGGGTTTTTATATCCTGTTCCCATTCCCGAACAACCGCCGGGCGGTTCCGTTCCCATTGGGCCAACAGTTCGGCCCGGCGTTGCTCCCAACGCCTCAGGGCGTCGGCGTCGAACCAACGGGGCGGCGGGGTGTTTATCCATTTGTCGAACGCGGGGCCGTTCCATACGGGCGGCCGGGCCTGTTCCCAACGCGTGAGCGCATCGGCGGCGGCCGTGTCCGGCCGGGCGTTGCGTTTCCTCAGTTTCCGCAAACGTCCCGGCGCGGCTATCGCGGCGTAATCCTCAGGGCGCACGCGTTCGGCCCGCTTAATCCGTCGGCGCATTGGTTCCCGGTTCGGGTTCCTGAGGGACGGCGTAACCTCCCCCGACGGTTGCGGCGATAATCGGCCCCAACACGGCGGCGCGTTCCTGAGGCGTCAGCGCGTCCAAATCCTTTTCGAATTGGGCGCGGCGGCGATTGATCAGGGCGGCGGCCCAATCGCTTAACGGTTTTTTGGGGTTGTTTTTGGTTCCTTTGGCACGGCCCCCAATTCGCCCGCGCCCGTCGTTCGGTAAACGTCCCATAAATAGCGAGAAATTAACGTTATAAAATACAATGCAATTTACTAATTTTCACTAAATTATACAACATTTCACAACTATAAATTACCCCGTTTTCCGGGCATTTCGTCGAATATCGGGGGAAAAGGGGATTTTTGAACGCAAAAACGGCCGTACAACGCATTACAGGGCCGATTTTGGGCGGGATCGCCGGCACCCCGGCGGTTCATTTCGCTAAACACGGAATAAGCGAAACGGGGCGGGGATTGATCGCCGACGCCTGAGGGGTTCCAACGCGCACGCATAATGCACGCGGGGGCGCGTTGAGTGTCCGGGTTGTCCGGGTTCCCAACGCGCACGCATAATGCACACGCGCCCGCGCTCCATTGGGCGAATTCGGCGAACCTCAGCAAACGGCCGTATTTCGCGCGATCGCCCCGGCGTCGGTAAATTCCCCGGCCGGAACCTGAGGCGGCCGCAAATCGAACAACAAGGGCCAATACGGGGGTTTTCGTCAAACCCCAAAAAACCCAAAAAAATTTCGTGCGGTTTTGGATTTTCGCCGGGCCTTTGTCAGAAAAAGGGGGCGGGGGAGTGCCCCCCCCTCCCGGTACGTCGAACCCGTGAGCGAAGCCGTGAAAACGCCCAAATTTCGACGCGGACGGCGGCGGGGTACAATTCCACCTCCACGGGGCGAAACGTTCCCAAATCGGCCGGAAACAGGGCGCACGCGCCGGGATCGCATCGGCGGCCCGGTTCCTCCCCTCCGCGCCTATTCGGACGGAACCCGGTTTAACAGTCGGAAAAACGCAACCTCCCGGCCCAAACGTTCCGTTTTCTTGCTTTGGGCGTCCAACCTCAGGGCGTACCGCGTCGGCCTCCCGGCGTAAGTCAGGCGGCGGCGGGGGATTTCGTCAATAAGGGCGTTTTCTTTGTTCCGCGCCTCCCGTTCGCGGCTCAACAGGCGGCCCCGTTCGCCGACGGTTTGGGAGTAATACCGCCCACGGAACGCGAACCGGGACACGAACCGCCCGCCGACAAAATACAGGGTACGGCAATATTTCCCCGTTACGGGACAAACGAAAACGGGCACGCAACCCCCGCCGATATTCGCGGGGCGCATACATACCCCGACGCGTTGGCAATCCTCCCGGCCGTTGTGTGTGTACGCGATTGTTGCCCCGGAACCGTCGGCCGTAATTTTCGCCGACAATACGGGGCGGCCCGTCCCCTGTTCCCTCCATTCGATCGGGGCGGCGCGGCTGTTCCCCTCCCGGAACAGGCCGACGCGGTGCAACGCCCAAACGGATAACGCGGCCAACGTGTCAATAATCACTATTTCCATACATTCCCCGGCAAAAATTCGCCCAAATTTAACTATTTCCGTCTAAATCATTAGAGAAAACCCGCACCCATTGGCCGTATTTTGGCCCTGTTCCCTCCCGCGCGGGCGCATAATGCGAGAAACGGCCCCGGCCCAAAAGTTCCACAAAACCCCCCAATTTTGACCGCGCGTGCGTAACCTTGGGGGCGTGGTCTTGTGGCCGTTCGCTTTTAGAGATTTTCACCCCCTACCCCCTCAGGCGATCCGGCCCCGGCCCCCTGTTCATCGGCGGCCGTTTGTAGTCCGTTTGTAACTCATTCGTAACCCGCCGACGCCAACGCCCCGCAAAGGGCCTTTATAGTCCGTTTCCGGGCCTTTTCCCGTCGGGGAATAGTTCGGGCCGTTCGTAACGTTTCGCGGCCTGTACGGGAGTTTACAAAAGCGCGGCGGCCGTTCCCGATCCTGTGGCATTTCCTCCCGTCCGCTTGCGGCATTTCCTCCGCACCGTTCGACGGGGGCGGGTATTAAGTTACCCCGCGCCCGGTTGTGTTGGCAAAACACAACAGGGGCGGGCGTCCATTCCCGTAACGTCCGGCCCTTTTTATAGGGTTCCGAAAATTCCACAAATACCGAAACGGCGAACCCCCGGCGGGACGCGGAAACAGGGCGAACGCCTGAGGCGGCCGACGCATCGGCGCAAAGGTTCCCGGCGTCCTCAGTCCGGCCGGATCGCGGACGGCGTGAAACGTCCGCAACGCGACGGGATCAGGACGAAAAACAGGGCGAAAACGTAACCAAATTAACCCCAAATTGTCGCGTTTTGAGTAAAGAAAAATTGCGGGCGGGGCGTAAGCATTTACGCCCGCAAATTCTTTTTATAAAGAGTATAAGAATTATAAGGAATTTTGGGCCTTGTAACCAGTTGGGCCTCAACACGTTACAAACACCCCCGCCACCAACAACTCCCCGTACCGCCACCAACAACTCCCCGTACCGCCACCAACAACTCCCCGCGACGGGAGCGAAAAAACGGGGAAAATTGCCACCAACAACTCCCCGTTTATAAGGTTTCTAATAACCGCAATAAGGTATTATAAATTTCCCGGTATATTCCACGCGTTCGCGTCGGGTAAATCCCAACCCCTGAGGCCGAAAAAATCCCCGCCCATTTGGGCGTAATTGTTCAATACGCGGGCGGCCTGTTCCGGCGTGGTTATCGGTTCCGTTAGATACTCCAATATTGCGAACAACTCCCCAATACGGGCGTTAAGTTCGTTTGGTTTCATTTCGGGAAAATCGGGAATATTCAGGGCGGCGCGGATTTCCTCCACGCGATCCCGCAAAGGAACCAACGCGGCGGCGGCGGCCTGTTCATCGTCGGCCGTTAGCGGGATTATTTCGCGGGCGTCCCCGAACATTTCAACAGTACGCGCGGCCTCCCGGCGGTAATTGTCCCCGTTCGCTAAATGCAAATACCAACGCGCCCCGGACACATTGACGCGGACAAACTCAATACAGGCGTTTATTATGCATATTTGCCCGGCGTTGAGGGGGGCCGACGTTGCGAACGTGTGAACGGGGAACCCCGGCGCGTCCGGCTCCCCTGAGGTTGCGGCGGCGTGGGATATATACCCGTTTAGGGATTTCGTGGCCTCATTTATTGCGGCCTGTACCGTTGCAACCTCAACACCGACGGGGAAATATTGCCCGAACCCTCCGCGTATCTTTTTGAGGGCGGCCAACACGTCGGGAACGTGGCCCCGGTTCAAATTGTCGGCCGCATTACAGGCGAACAATAAACGCCCTGTTGCCTGTGCCATTAACAACCCGGCGCGGCTAAAACACATTTTTAACGGTTCGTTTTGTATCATATCGCAAAGGTAAATTATTCGGTTGTTTGTTCCTGTTCCGTTTCCTGAGGGCACGCGGGCAACCGTTGCCAATTGTAAATTATTTCGCCCTTTTTGTTGGCCCGTACGGTGTAATTGATCCAACCCCGCCGGGCGTAATCATCGAACCAACCCCGCAACCGTTTTTTATCCCGGCTTTTGTGCTTGCGTATATACTCATTAGCGGCCGTAATTTGGGCGGCGTCGTTCGTTTGGGCGGCCTGTTCGCGTATTTCCTTATATCCGAACACCTGTAAAAGCAAATCTTCTTCTTTACTGTGAGGTTTCGCCAATATTTGGCCCCGAAAATGCCGCATTGCGGCCCCCTTTTCCCGTTTCCTCATTTCGGCGTATTGTCCGGCGTCCAAAAATTGCGGGCGTCCCCGGAACCCTGAGGCGAACACGTTTATAACCAATTCGCGCTCCCCGGTTCCTCCCCCTAATCCGTATTGTTGTAATCCGAACAGTTGAACAGCAACGCGCCCCGTCGGTTTCCAAATAACAATATACAGGTTGTGCAAAACGTGTAACGCGGTTAAAAGTTCCTGTTTTTGTTGTTCGTTCGCGTCGGCGTACCCGTATAATTCGCTTAATTCCGTTAGGTTGGTTTTCAGGGTATAAATACCGTTTACGGGCGTTGTTCGTTTCAACTGTTGCAACAGGTTTACGGCCTCCACGGTTTTCTCCAATACGCCCGGCGTTACTTTCATTGCGGCGGGGTTGTGTTCCGCAAAGTCCGCTATAAATGCCGAAATAGGGAGTATTTCGCGGGCCTGTTTGCCGTCGATTGAGGCGTACAAAGGGCGGGACAATATAAGGGCGCAATCTTCGGAAAACGCGATTTTACCTCCCAATTTAGGGGGTTTCGTTACCTCAATAACCCCGTTTTGCGATTGTTCGGCGGCGGCCTGTTCATCGGCGGCCTCCACCTGTTCCGCGACACGTTCCAAATATACGGTTATTTCCTCCCCGATCGCCGCGGCCCAATCCAACGCGGCCCGTATTGGGGACACACGCGCCCCGGAAAACAGGGGCGGCGGCGTCAGTTCGGCCAACTGTTCGGGGGTTGCGTTGAGGGCGTGCCGGGCGGTGTAAACGTATTGCACAAATTGCCCGTTATTGCCGTATAAATCAACGTAAGAGAGAAAATTTTGTATTGTAGGGGTTTCAATCCCGGCAAAATCCGACGCGGTAATATAACCGATATTTTGCAACCACAACAGGGCGGCGGCCTGTAAATCGGAATAACCCCCGGCCGCGACACAACCCATAAAAAACAAATCCCGTTTTGCGGCGTCGGGTTCCTGTTTAACCTCCCGCGTGTACTCCCGTAGGGCGTTGAGGTTCCGTTGATAACAGTACAACAGGCCAATATAAAACCCTACTTTATCGATACGGAACGCGACGGCCGGGCCGCACGCCCTAAGCGCGTTTTCCATTTGTTGCGGGGTTGCGGTGTAATTGAACAAACCGCAAAGGGCGGCCCCGTAATCGTACAACACGGCCCCGACGGTTCCCGCATCGGCCCCGCCCTGTTCCAACGCGTCCCGGATCGCCCCGGCGTGTTCGTTATAGAACATTTGCCCGGCCGACAATAACGCCTCAGGCGCGGCCAAATAGTAACCGCCCAAATTTGCGGCCGTCGCGGACAAACGGCGCGTTATCTTCGCAACGTCGGCGAACGTGTGCGGCCGTTTCCTGAGGTCGGCAATATCGGCCCGGATTTTCAACAGTTCCTCAACGTTTACGGGGTAATATTCGACGTATTCGGAACCGTCGGCCGTGGTTACGTTCCTACTGTTGTAATATTCCTTTTTCTTTGCCATTATTCGCTCATTTTGGCCCAATCATTCGCGCCGACGGCCCCGCGCTCCCCGTCGAACGGGAACAGGCCCCAACCGCCCGTTATGCCGTCCCGCGCTTTGAGTTGTTCAACGTACAAATACCCGGCTTTTAGTTGCATCGTGTCAGGGCGTCCCAACTCCCCGCGCGTGAACAGGCGGCGGGAGCGAACGCCCGCGCTGATCTTCCGCAAATCCGGGACGGGTTCGGGGTTGGTTGCGTTCGCCTCAGGGGGTTTAACGTACCATTGTAACGGGGTTTTGTCGGTTTGCCAAACTAAATAAATATCGTGGGCGATCCGTTCAATATCGGCCCCCTCCCCAATATTCGCAACCGTTACGGCGTCAATTCCGGCGGTGTTCCCGACGGGCCGCAAAACCTCCCTATTGAGTTGGGCCGCAATTATAATAGGGATTTCCAACGCCCCGGCGCAATCGTGCAACGCCTTGCAAATATCCTTTAATTCATCGTGCCGGGAGAAATTGCGGGCGTCGCTTGTGAGTAGTTGCATATAGTCCACGAACACGGCCCCAACCTCAACGCCCCGCGCGGCGTACTGTTGGACGTAATACAGGATATTATTACAAATGCTTTCGGCGGCGGCCTCAGTATGCACGAATTTAAGACGGGGCCGAACGTTCCGGCCGTACGCCTCAACTCCCCGCGTTATTTCCTGTTTCAGGGCGTCGAAGTGTTCCGAAACGCCCATAAAGTCGGCGTATTTGTCCGGGAACCCGGAACCCCTCAGGGCGGCTTTTATCGCCTTTTTCCGCGTCCCCTTAATGAAACAATAGGCCCCGGCGTCGGTTTTCCCCGTGTCGGTTGTTTCAATGGGTAAATACACGTTGAGGGCGCGTTGTAATAGTTGGCGTTTGTTTTCTTCGCACGAAACAAACAAATACGTTTTATCGGTGTTCCGCACCAAATCCAACGCGGCCTCAAACAGTACGGCCGTTTTACCGTGTGAGGTTGCGGCGCAAAATACGGTAATATCGGCGGGGTAAAACTCAATCGTTTCCGTTTCGACGCGTTGGCCCGTTTTGGTGTAATACCCTAATTTCCATTTCGTTCTCAACGTTTCCGGCTGTTCCCGGATCGCGTCCAATTCGGCCTCATACGTTTCCGACAATTGGGCCTCCCATTCCGCGCGGGTGTTGCTCCCCTGTGCGTCCATTAGGCGGCGCACAATCGCCCCGACGGTTTCGGGGTTCGCCTGATCCTGTACGGCTTTGTTGAGGTCGGCGGCGGCCTGTTTGACGCGGTTTTGATACTCCCGCCCTTTGTTCCATTCGTCCACGTCGGCCAACGCCTGAGGCGTTACACCGTAGCGGGCCAAATCGTCGCAACCGCCAACGTACCCGCGTATTTGCTCCCGAACGAACGGGGAACGGTTCCGCGTGTATATTTCCGTTGTTGTGTCCTGTACTATCGCCCCGGCGCGGCGGCCGTCGCGTTCCATTTCGGCGGCGCGTTCCCTGAGGCGTTGAAACTCCCAATACCAACCGGGGACGGGTTCAAATTCAATCATTCCCGGCAAATCGTCGGGGTGTTCGGCCCCGAAACTGTCGGCGTCGGTTTTGGCGTTGGGTTCCTGAGGCGTCGGCAAATCCAACACCAACAGGGATTTTACAACCTGTTCCCCCTCAACCTCCACGGATTGAAACGCCCGTATTGCATCGGTTGCAACTTTGAGTTTACGGCGGCCCGTTTCGTCGGTTTCATTGTCAGGGATATAAACAACCTCAGTAATACCCCGGCCCCGGATCAATTGGCCGATTTCCTCCCCAACCTTTGGCCCCCCTATTGCGATAACGTTTTTAACGCCCTGTTGCAACAGGCGCACGGCGTCCAACTCCCCCTCAACAACCACGGCCGGGCCGGGTTCCAACCTATCGCAATAACCGGGGCGGCCCATTTCCTCAGATTTCAAAATCTTTGGTTTCGCATCGGGGCGGGTGTTCCTCAGCATAAACCCCCGTAACGTGCCGTTGGTGTAATAGGGTATAACTACATTGTACCCGGCGCGGGCGTGCGCCTCAGTCAGTCCCAACGCCTCCAAATCGGCGGCGTCCCAACGTTTGCCCCGCGCCTGTAAACTGTCTTTTGCGGCCCTGAGGGTTTCCGGCCTCAGTTCCCCGAAATGTACCCCGTCGATTGTCAGGCGGCGCGTTTGGGTAATGTAGCGGGCGGCGTCCCCGTCGGGGTGTTGGCGTAGTCCCTCAATCAATGAGGCGCACACGTCGCGGGCCAACTCCCCGCGCCGGATCGCGGCGCGTTCCTGTTCGGTAAATTGCAAAGTCAGGTTATACCGGGCGGCGGCGGCCTGTAAGGTTTCCCAAAAATTGGACGTCCCGAACTCCCCGGCCAAATAGTCGAAAACGTCGGGGGTTTCCCCGGCGCGGCCGGAACCGTGGTTAAAAAATACCTTTATTCCGTCCCCGTTGCGGGATTGCAACAGCCGGACGGCCCCGCGTTGGCCCCAACTCCCCCCGCGCACATATTCCCAACTGTTGCGGGTTTGCCTCCATTCGCCCCCGAACACCGGGGCGGGGTTGTTCCAAATCGCCGTTAATACGGCCTGTTTGTTGGTATCCTTATTTTCCATTTTTGGCGGGTTTTGCGTTCAATTCCTCCACGCGGTACAATTCCACGTTTTCCCAAGCCCCGGCGGGGGTGTGCAAATGATAGACGCGAACCACGGACACAATGCCGGGGCCGTCCTGTTCCCATTCCCCGGCGCGGACGTTTTGCAATTCGGTCAATTTATACCCTGAGGCCGTGAACGCCTCCACAACCCGGCGGGCCAACGCCTCCGCGTTCGTTTCGTCGGTTGTTGCGGTTTTGACGTATCGGCCGCGATCGTTACAGGTGCAAATTATGAAAATTTCCATATTTCCAAAGTAGTAAAAAGATAGTTTGCAAATAGTTATTTTTACTTCTGTAATGTAATATTTTCGGAAATAGAACGGGGCCGATTGCTACGCACGCACGCGCCTAACGCGTGGGCGGGAGAAACGGCCGGGGTTCCGGCGTTTTTACTATTTTTCGGCGCGTTCATAAGTAGTAAAACGGCGGGGATCATTCGGCGGGAGTGTTTGAGGCCGTCGCATCGGCGGCCCGGTTCCTGTTCATATAATCCCAATACAGGGCCGACGGCTCCCGCGCGATCAACTCCACGGGTTGCGACGGCCCGGCCTCCACGTTGCAAATTAATTCCTGTTCCCGGCGGGTGTTGAAATAGGCCAACACGTCGGGCCGGGTTATTTGGGTACACACAACAACCCGGCCCCGGTCGGCCGCGTCGAACCTCCACGCGAAAAACTCAGCAATTGCCCGGTTTAACGTCCACGATAACCCGAACACCCCGGCGCGGTGTTCCTCAACGGAACAACCCCGGTAAACCGTCAGGCGTAACGGGAGCGCGTCAAATACGGCCAAATCGTCGGCGTTCATTATATCGCGCCTGTTCGCCCATTGGAACAGTAAAAGGGCCGTTTCCCGGTCGGCGTGTCCCATTGTGTACGCATCGGCCAACCCTGAGGCGAACGCGTCGGGAGTAACCCGGCAATTGCGGACTATTTCAGTAAACAACGCCCAAATACCGAAATTCCCGCCGTAACGGATCAGCAAACGCCCCAACGCGTCGGCCGTCAGGGGTTGCGGCTCCCGACGGGCGGCCAACACCCCGGCCCGCACACGTTCCAACGTTTCGAACCTCAGGAACGCGGCGGCCTGTTCCGGCGTTTGCGTTATCGTTTCCCCCCTGTTGAGGGCGGCGCGTATTTTTCGGTATTCGGCGCGGTTCATATAATCCCGTTTTCGCGGAACTCCCGCAACAGGCCGAACCGACGGCCCAACCTTTGGAACCTGGCGGCGGCGTCGGCCAACTCCCCCCAACTCAGGGAACGGGCGGCCGTTTCGCTTTGCCATTGTTTCGCCTGTTCGCGGGCGCGTTCCTTTGCGCGTGTGTATTCCTGTACCATATCCGGGCGGGGCGTTAGTCGGTTACGTCGAAATAGTATTGGGCGGCCTCCCCCGTCCATTGCGCGGCGATCGCGTCGGCGGCCCGCCAACATTCATCGAACGCGCGGGCCAACGGTTCGTTATGTTCGTACCATTCCCAAATTTTGTGGTTGCAACATAACACGAACTCAGTAAAATATTTGTAGTTCCGGCCCCATTCTTTGGTAATGCGGGCGCACGTTTCGCGCACCGCATCGGGGCCGAACGCCTCCGCTATCGTCAAATCCCCGTAAAAGGTTGTGAACGTCTTATAACCGTTGAGGCCGTAAATAGCGCGGGAAAACGCGGCCTGTTTCCGTGCGGCCAACTCCAAAATATTTGGGGTTGGTTGTTTGCCCTGTTTGGGCGTCCCCTGTTCGGGGGTGTTGTTGCTGTTGTTTGCCATAATTACAAAAATTCGTTATTGGTTTGTAAGGTTTCTAATATTTCTAAGTATTCTAATACGTTATAGGCGTTATTGCGCGTATTGCGGCGGTAGTTTCAACGCGTCGGCGCGTACGGCGTGCCTGAGGGCGGCCCGGATTGTGTCAAATTCGGCCGTTTCAAACGGTTTGCCATACAGGGAAACAACCCGGAACACCTCCGGCCCCGTGTACGTCGCGGGGCGTTCCCCGGCGTTTACGGCCCGGCTCCATTCGTCGCGCGGGAGCAACGGACGGCGGCCCAATATCAGGGCGTCGCGGTGTTCGCGCTTAAATGCGGGTTTGTCCAAAAGGAACTCCCCCAACGTGAACTCAACTAAATACACCTGTTCGGCGTCCAACGCGAACCCGAACCCGTCGCGGCGTGTTTGGGGCAAATAGTCCGGGTTCACATACTCCCGGCGTATCGTGTGCGTTTTCATACCTCCACGGGGTTTATTTGCCCTGTTTCATTCCCGAACCCGGCCCGAACTCCACGGGGAACCGTTCGGCGGCGTACGTCAAAAATTGATCCGTCGCGGCGTGTATCGCCTCCATTCCCTCCGGGGTTGTGTTCTCATTGTTCGGGACTATTACCGTTAGGGTGTATTGGGCGAACGTGTCCCCCTTTTTGAAACGGAACCCGAACCCGTCGCGTTTATCCCATACGGTTACAATCCCGCCGGGGTTCTCAACAACGCGGTAATTTTCGCGGCGTTCGTCCTTTTCTTTGCCGATTAACTCCCATTCCAACACCTCCCGAACCTCATTTATTACGGCCTCAATCGCGGCGCGTTTGTCGGCCTCCGTCGCAATCAGGGCGGCCCCGGCCGTTTCGCGGGCGTGTTCGGCGTTAATCTTGACAATTGCGGCCCTGAGGTTATCGGCCAATGTTTCGGCCGGGCCTGTAATGCCGATATAGACGGGGCGCGTGTTAATCGCGTAATTGCGGAACGTTTCGCGCGTTTCCTGTTCGTTCGGTTCCATTGTTAGAACGTTTTGGGTTTCTCCCCCGTTGAGGGGTTCCAATTTGCGGCGTACTGTTCGAACGCCTCAACAACAACGGCGTTTAGTTTCTTGCGATCCCAATACGCAATATAGCGGATTTTTTCGGCCAATTCGGGCGGGATCGAATAACAAACCGTTTTGTAATTCCCCTTTTGTTTCGGGGCCTGTTCGGGTTCCTGAGGGGCCGCCGTGGGCGCGGTTTCCTGAGGTTGCGCCGGGGCCGATAACAGGCCGTTTAATCCGGCGGCGATCGTGTCTATTTTCTTACTCATAATAGGTTTTTATTTTCGATTTGAGGCGTAGTTGTGTTTAACGTGGGCAATCGGGCGGCGTTCCTGTATTTCGTCCGCTAACGCGGCGTAATCGGCCGCACCGTTGGAACGGGGGGCGTAACGGAATATATCCAAACCGACGGCCGGGGCCTCCCCCAACGCGACGTTATCGCGTATTTTGGTGCGGAACACCCGGAACCCGGCGGCGTCCACCTGTTGAACCGTCAGGCGGTGCAACCCCTTGCGTTTGTCGAATTGGGTAAACAATACGCGGGTTTCGGCGATCGTCGCGCCCCCGGCGTTGAGTTTGTCAATAATCCCGTTAAGCGATATTAACCCCTGTACGGCCAAATATTGCGGCTGTACGGCTATTATAACCGCATCGGCGGCGAACAGGGCCGATATTGTAAGCATACCGACGGCCGGGGGCGTGTCTATCAGGATACAATCATACCGGGCGCGGTATTTATCCGCTACGGTGCGGAACCGTGTGAGGCGGTCGGCCTCAGTTACCAACCCGGCCTCAATCGCGGCCAAATCCGCAACGGCGGGCAATACGTCCGACAACCCGCACCCGGGGG
>JAEEGL015001119.1_pt1 | contig 16063 bp, 11 predicted proteins | sample 9134231 | NCBI WGS metagenome assembly JAEEGL01 (sample SAMN16246548, study PRJNA631951) | gut metagenome | biome: gut microbiome; feature: rumen; material: fiber-attached | host: Bos | place: Iran: Karaj | collected 2018-10 | reverse complement strand
TATCCAGACACCACCTGTTGGGTAAACGACTTCCGCAACTCCGACAATGAGATGTACTTGCGTAACTATTTCAGCAACCCTGCCTACAACGATTATCCTGTGGTGGGAGTGACTTGGGAACAAGCCAACGCTTTTTGTAACTGGCGCACAGAATACTTGCTCAAGGGACTCGGACCAGAGGCAAGGTATGTGCAGCGCTACCGTCTGCCCACAGAGGCAGAGTGGGAGTATGCCGCACGTGGTAAGGACGGAACGGAGTTTCCATGGGAAAACGAAAGCGTGAAAAATGGAGACGGCTGCTTCTATGCGAACTTCAAGCCCGACAAAGGCAACTATACTAAGGATGGCAACCTGATTACCAGCAAAGTGGGTATTTACTCTTCAAATACCAACGGTCTTTTCGACATGGCTGGCAATGTGGCGGAATGGACAAGCACTATCTATACAGAGGCAGGTGTGGATGCCATGAACGACCTCAACCCGCAGCTTGAATATAAGGCAGCCAAGGAAGACCCCTATCGCCTAAAGAAGAAAAGTGTGCGTGGTGGCTCATGGAAAGACCCTGAATCGTATATCCGTTCGGCATGGCGCTCCTGGGAATATCAAAACCAGCCCCGGTCCTACATCGGTTTTCGCTGCGTGAGAAGCATTGCCACTTCATCCAGTATCAAACAGAAAGGGAAAAAATAGGAGTTAGTGGTGAGAGGTAAGGGGTAAGAGATTACCCCATTTAGCAAAACGCCATTATCTTCTATTCGCTTCTCCGTAGGCGACGGCTGCGCCGTTGCAATCATCTTCCTTACGAAAACAATCATATCTCTCACTTCTAACCTCAACCCCCTTACCCCTAAAAATTCCAAATAAGATGACAAAATATAGTAAATTCAATATCATTTACCGGTTGCAGAAATGGATGGACAGCGTGCCAGGACAGACGTTTCTGAACTATGCCTATAGTTGGGGCGCATCAATTGTGATTGCCGGTACACTGTTCAAACTCACCCACTTGCCAGGTGCCAACCTCATGCTGTTTATCGGTATGGGAACCGAGGTGCTGGTGTTTTTCCTCTCAGCCTTCGACCGACCTTTTGACAAAACTACTGATGGCATGGACCTCCAGACACATTACACTCCTGAAGGAGAAAAAGTTGAGGCAGGTGTGCAGGAAGGTATGCAAGACGATAGTGAGTCGGATGACTTTACACCCGATGATGAAGAACAGGAGGGTGTACAAGCACAACCTGCTGGCCCAGGCTACGGTGGCGGTACCATCATCATAGGTGGTGGCGGTAGTGGAGCAGGTGCTCCCATCGAAGGCCAGGAAGGTCAAGGTGGTATGGTGGCCGCTGTGGGTGGTCCAGTACCTATGGGTGGTGTCATACCCGTTGGCGGAGCTATTCCTGTAGGTGGAGCCGTTCCCGTTGGTGGCGGTGTAGTGCCTCAGGAGGGTGATGCTGCGCAAGGTGGTGGCGTAGCCCAGGGTGGTGTGGTGCCACAGGGTGGTGCCTCGATGGCATGGGTAACCCAGCAGCAGCAAATTTCGCCTGAAATGGCAGAGGCAACAGAGAGCTATGTAGATGAGTTGAAGGAACTCACAGAGATGCTCAAGAAGGTCAATGAGCAGAGTGTGCGTCTCACACGCGATTCCGAGGAGATGGAGAATCTGAACCGTACGCTCACAGGTATTACCAAGGTTTATGAGATGCAGCTCAAGAGCGCCAGTCAGCAGATTGGAACCATCGACCAAATCAACGAGCAGTCGAAGAAGATGGCACAGCAGATAGAGCAGCTCAATAAGATCTATGCCCGCATGATTGAGGCTATGACCGTCAACATGCGACAGGCTGCACCCACACAACCGCAAAACGAGGGTCTATTATAATATATTAAGGTAGTAAAGGGTGGTTAAATTGAAAACTACAAACTATTGTCTGATTCCTGTAACTACTGAACTTTTGAACTCCGTAAATATAAACTAATGGCAATAAAGAAAAGACCCGTCTCCCCACGCCAAAAGATGATCAACTTGATGTATGTCGTCTTGATGGCTATGCTTGCGCTGAACATCTCCACCGAGGTGCTCGACGGATTCACTATTGTGGAGGAGAGCCTGAACCGTACCACTGCCAACTCGTCGAAAGAGAATGTCGCTATGTTAGCTGACCTTGATGAGCAGATGAAGGAAAATCCGGAGAAGGTGAGGGAATGGTTTGAAAAAGCCACATACGTCAAGAATATGAGCGACTCGCTCTATAATTTTGCACAGCAACTGAAGGAAGATATTGTCAGAAAATCGGATGGTGCCGATTTTGACATGCTAAATATTAAGAATAAAGATGACTTAGAGGCAGCCACACAGGTGATGCTCGCACCAGGTTCTGGAAAAGGGCAAAAACTCTACGATGCCATCAACTCCTACCGCGAGAGAATTCTCACCATGGTGAGTGACCCACGGCAGAAGGAAATCATCGCTGGCAACCTTTCTACCCCTGTGCCACAAAACGAAAATACATTAGGCAAAAACTGGCAGGAATATATGTTTGAGGACATGCCAGTGGCTGCTGCTGTCACTCTTCTCTCCAAGTTGCAGAGCGATATCCGCTACGCTGAGGGCGAGGTGCTTCACTCACTCGTGGCCAACGTGGGTATGAAAGACATCCGTGTAAACAAGCTTGATGCCTTCGTCGTGCCCGACAAGACAACCCTTTATCCTGGTGAACGACTAACAGCCAATATCGTCATGGCCGCTATCGACACCACACAAACACCTGAAATCTATGTAAATGGCGCCAGAATCTCATCGACCAATGGCACTTACTCACTCACGGCAGGAGGGCCAGGCGAACATTCTTTCGCTGGTTACATCCTCATGAAAAATGCTGAAGGCGAAGTGCTACGCCGTGAGTTCAAACAGAAATATACTGTCATTTCACCTCCCACGGGAGCCACTGTGGCTGCAGATTTGATGAACGTGCTATATGCGGGATTCCAAAACCCCATCAGCGTCACTTGCTCTGGATTGCCACAAAGTGCCGTCTCGCTCTCTATGACCGGTGGTTCGCTCACCTCACAAGGCAATGGACACTATATCGCCGTGCCGGCAGCTGTAGGACAGGATGTCACCTTCACAGTCACAGGTACCGACAAAGGAAAGAGCCTTGCCATGGGTACGGCAACATTCCATGTGAGGAAATTGCCCGATCCAACGGCATACATCGCTGTGGGTACCGACCGTTTCAAAGGTGGACGTCTGGCAAAGGCGTCGCTCATGGGCGTGGGTGGTATCAAGGCTGCCATCGACGACGGATTGCTCGACATTGAGTTCCGTGTCATCAGCTTCGAGACAGTGTTCTTCGACCAAATGGGTAATGCCAAACCTATGGCATCGGCAGGAGCGTCCTTCACCGAGGCGCAGAAGAGTGCCTTCCGCAGCCTCTCACGTGGTAAACGCTTCTATATCACTAATGTGCAGGCGGTGGGACCCGATGGTATCACACGCAAACTGCCACAGGCACTTGAAGTGATTGTGAATTGATATTTTGAATGAAATAACGAAACCGAGAATATGAGACAATTTTTGTTGATCACGTTGATAGCTCTTGTGGCACAAGTAGCCGGGGCACAGCCACAGTCACGCCGCAATGCGCAAGAGCAAAAGGCAAAGTCGAATGCCAACAACATCACCACGCGCGCACAAATTTCTTTTCCTACATCGGCATCGATGTCGGAGGATGTTGTTTGGAGACGCGACATTTACCGTGAGATGAACTTGGAGGATGAAGCAAATGCTGGATTATACTATCCCGTGGAACCCGTGGGCAACCAGATGAACCTCTTTACCTATCTCTTCAAACTGATGATGAAGGGTAATATCAAGGCATACGAGTATCGTCTGGACGGTAATGAGGTGTTTACCGACTCAGCACGTATCAAGCCATTGGCTTTCCTCGACGACTACCACATCTTCTACGAGCGGCAGGATGGACGTATCAAATTGGATAACAGCGATATCCCATCGAGGGAGGTGAAAGGATACTATCTAAAGGAAAGTGCTTACTACGACCAAGGTACATCCACCTTCCATCGGAAAGTAATTGCTCTATGCCCCATCATGAGCCGGGAGGATGACTTCGGCGATGGTGCCACAAAATATCCGCTCTTCTGGGTGAAGTACGATGATATTGCACCTTTCCTGAGCAAGCAGACCATCATGACCAGCGACAAGAACAATGCCGCCACTATGAGTCTTGATGACTATTTCACGATGAATCGCTATGAAGGAAAAATCTATAAGACGACAAACATGCTCGGACGCACATTGGCACAGTATTGCGAAACACCAGAGCAGATGACTCAGGAACAACAGCGTATCGAGCAGGAACTGATAGATTTTGAAAAAAATCTTTTTGGCGATCCTGCAAAAAAAGATTCACTCGATAGCATCGCAGCAGCACAGCAAGACGTGAAAGGCAAAAAGGAGAAAAAGGCCAAAACCAATAGACGTTCCAAGGAAGAAAAGGCAGAGAAAACTTCAAGACGTCGCTCCGACTCTCCCTCGTCCTCTTCCAGCCCTGCCCGTGTTTCTGTAAGACGAGAAAGGCACTAACGAAGCCCCAACCCTTTATTCCATGGCCTATGAAAAGAAATCCATTTATAATCACCGTCATTTTGTTTTTATTGACGGCATCAGCTGCTCATGCACAGGTAAAGTTGGGTGTGAAGGGTGGCTATAATATTGTGGACTTCACCATGTCGGAAAAAGTCCTGAATGCTGAAAATCGCAACGGATTCTTTGTCGGACCAACACTTAAGTGGGAAATATCAGCATTCGGACTCGGGATGGACCTTTCCGCACTCTATGACGAACGGGAAATAGAGGTTCAGGGGAATGAAACGATGAAAATCAAGCAGAAAAATGTGACCGTTCCCCTTAACCTGAGGCTTACCTTTGGTAGCCGTACTTCATTGGGATTGTTTGTTTATGCTGGACCACAGGTGGGATTCAGTCTCAACGATGATGAGAAAGTAATCGACCAAGCACGGACTTGGAAATATAAGGACTCCAACTTCAGTGTCAATCTCGGTGGTGGCATCCTCCTTTTTAATACTTTTCAGGTGTCGGCAAACTACAATGTGGTCTGTGGGCGTACTGCTGACGTGACATGGCTTTCCGCTCGCGATGCTGTGATAGATGACATCGAGAAGCACAAAGCTCGCACCAACGCATGGCAACTCTCTGCTGCTATATATTTTTAGGCTATGGAAAAATAGGAGGTGAGAGGTAAGAGGTGAGAGATTACTTCTGTTGTCATCGGAGGTCTTGTTCCTTTAACTTCCCTTCCATTTTCAATCTTCCATTTTCAATCTTAAATCTTAAATATCTCTAATGCACTTCGTAGATGTCATTCTGCCCTTGCCTTTGGAGGGTTTCTTCACATACGCCATACCCAAGGAATATGTGGGCAGAGTGCAAGTGGGTATGCGTGTAGTAGTGCCATTAGGGAAAAGCAAGACTTATCTCGCTGTCGTGGCAGAAATTCACGACCGAAAGCCAGATTTCGATTGTAAACCCATTACAGGGCTGCCCGACAATCAGCCGATGCTTCTTGACGGACAACTGAAGATGTGGAAATGGATTGCCGACTATTATATGTCGCCTATAGGAGAGGTCTATAATGCTGCTATGCCAGCAGGACTGAAAGAAGACGACTATCGTCCACGCACTGAGGCGTATATCACCCTCGCTCCCAAATATCGTAATGAACAAGCTATCCATATCGCTTTGGATATGCTCCGCAGAGCTACGGCACAACAAAAGGTGCTTGTAGATTTCCTGTCCTTATCACACTATGATACCATCGAGGGTGATACGTGTGCAGAACCTATTGTGGAGGTATCACGTGATGAATTGATGAACCAGTCGCATTGCACCAGTGCTACCCTGAAAAATCTCATCGACCGACAAATTTTCATCATTTATCAGAAGGAGGTGGGAAGACTCAATCATGGTGGGGAACCGCATCCAGAGAATATCTGTAAACTAAATACTTACCAGCAAGAGGCGTACAATCAGATTCTCTTCCAATTCTTACAGAAAAAAGTGGTGTTGCTGCATGGGGTCACCTCAAGCGGTAAAACTGAAATCTATATTCATCTTATCCAAAAAACAATCCAGGAACACCGACAAGTGTTGTATCTGCTGCCAGAAATTGCCCTTACCGTACAGATGACACAGCGCCTGCAGCGGGTGTTTGGCAATAGAATGGGCATCTATCATTCTCGTTATAGTGATGCCGAAAGGGTGGAGATATGGAAAAAACAACTTTCGGAATGTCCCTACGACATTATTTTAGGGGCACGAAGTGCTGTCTTTCTGCCTTTCCGTAACTTGGGACTGGTGATTGTGGATGAAGAGCATGAGACATCCTTTAAGCAGCAGGACCCGGCACCACGATACCATGCACGTTCGGTGGCCATTATGATGGCTGCCATGGTTGGTGCAAAGACACTTCTCGGTACGGCGACACCCTCGATGGAAAGTTATTATAATGCAGAGAACGGCAAATACGGCCTTGTCAAATTGGAGCATCGTCATCAGGATATACAATTGCCTGAAATACAGGTAGTAGATATCAAGGACTTGCAGCGACGAAAGATGATGAACGGACTCTTCTCACCGACACTGCTCATCGCCGTGAGAAAGGCTCTCGCCAATGGTGAACAGGCCATCATCTTTCAAAATCGTAGGGGCTTTGCTCCCATGGTGGAATGTAAGGTCTGTGGATGGGTGCCCAAGTGTAAGAACTGTGATGTGTCGCTTACCTTGCACAAAACGATGAACATGCTCACTTGCCACTATTGCGGCTATACTTATACTGTGCCTAAACAGTGTCCGTGTTGTGAGAGTCAGGAATTGCGTGGTAGAGGGTTTGGTACGGAGAAGGTGGAGGATCAAATCCGTGACATCTTCCCTGAGGCGCGTGTTGCTCGTATGGATCTCGACACAACCCGTAGCCGGTCGGCTTACGCACGCTTGATTGATGACTTCTCGGCTGGACGTACCAATCTGCTCATTGGCACACAGATGATCAGCAAAGGATTGGACTTCGACAAAGTGAGCATCGTAGGAATACTCAATGCCGATACAATGCTCAACTATCCTGATTTCCGTGCATATGAACATGCATTTATGATGATGGCGCAGGTAAGTGGTAGGGCAGGACGTAAAGGAAAACGAGGATTGGTGATACTGCAGACCAAAAGTCCAGACTTGCCAGTGATACGTCAAGTGGTGGAGCATAACTACAAGGCGCTATACAATAGTATCTTAGAAGAAAGAAAAGCTTTTCACTATCCTCCTTTCTACCGTGTGGTGTATGTATTTTTGCGGCACCGTGAGGAGTCTGTAGTCGATTCTGCCGCAATAATGATGGGGGCACTGCTTCGACAGTGGTTTGGCAGCCGCATTCTTGGACCTGACAAACCGGCCGTGGCGAGAGTGAAAACTCTTTGCATCCGCAAAATCGTGGTAAAACTCGAAAATGGCATCGACCTTGCACGCGTGCGTCAGTACCTAAAACTTGCCCATGAAAAAATAATGCAGGACAAGCGTTATGCTGCCCTGCAGTTGTATTTCGATGTCGATCCGTTGTAAAAACAACAACTCACAAACTCATTAACTCAATTATAGTGTGATTTCCACTCCCAGACCGATAACTTTATTGGTACGGGTGAAAGAGTCGTGACCAGCGGGAATTTCAAGACCCATTCCAGCGATTGACTGTGCTGGGGTGTCCATATCGTAGTTGTCGTAGTTGGTCTGGAAATAGGCTGCATTTATCTTGACATTATCGGTGACTTGATATCCTATGCCCAAGCCGAATGTCCATGAGTTGACTACAAACGACATGTCGTTCATGAATTTGTCAGACAGTCCGTAACGGGTGAGCTGGGCACCGCCACTCACTTGCAGACGCTTGGTGATATCCCATTCAGCACCAGCTAAGTATTCATTGGTTTCGCTGTCGAGGTCTTTCTCGCTATGCTGATACCAGTGTGCACTCTTATCGAAGAAATGATGATAGCCAAGGTTCAAACGCACAGCGTCGGTCACCGACCACTGGGCTCCAAGAGCGAGAAGGGCAGGGGCATCTTCTGGCACACTGGTGCCATCGATGTATTTGTTGGTGGCTGCCACAACGGAAGCTTCTTCCAAAGTAGAGTTGTTCTTCATTCGCATACGGGTCTTAAACTCGTATTTAGCAGCTAAGTTCAGATTTCCGATTTTGTAGTCGATGCCAATGACGGGAGCGATACCCCAACCACTTTGGTCAGACTTCAGGTTCATACCATTGGCGTATGGAGCCAAAGCCTCTGCACTGGAGGTAATTTCGTCGCCCGCAGACTTCAGCTTTGTATCGGCGTCCTGCAGTGTTTTAACTTCTGGCATCTGCATAGCCTGCTCCTGTGTCATACCAGCAGCCATATAGGCATCTACATATTGTGCGATTCCTCCACTGATGGCAGTGCGAGCATTGACGATACCATTGATGACACCCTCAAAATATTGTGGCAGCGAAATGCCGTTTTGTCCGTCCATCACACGGATGTTGTTCATGCGAGCTTCGTAGGATGCAGTACCATAGAGCAGTCGCAGACCACCATAGACAGACAGATTATCGTTGATTTTGCGTGCAGCACCAATCTGAAAACCGAAATAGAATTGCTGCCCCTTCATATAGGCATCCATATCGTAGCCCGTCACTGAAGGAACACTGGCACCCAATGGCTTGAGTTGCTCATTAAGAGTGGAAGAAACACCGATCAATCTTTGTGCGATGGCACCTACGGCTTTTTCAAAGGTTCCCACACCATGGTCGAATTCGCATTTACCACCACCACCAGGTACAGAGAAATTGAACTGGAAACTCCAGTCGCCTGTGTTGTAGGCTGCTTGTAGGGAGGGTATGAAGGGTGCGTTGGCTACACCTTTAAAAATCTTGTCGGCAAGGTTGTCGTTTTTGTATCCAAGAGTATAAAGTGGATTCTGAGAGGTAATGGTGCGTGTCTGTCGAGCATATTGCCAGTTGAATCCCAAATGGAATCCTTCGCCAAGAAAGAGAACACCAGCAGGGTTGGAATAGACACCATCAAGCCCTATAGCACCATCGCGGGCGGGGTTACGCAGAAACAGTACGCTCTGATTGGTGTTTGTGAGAATGCCTCCGGCAAATGTTGCCACGTTTGTTGAAATAAGCATGGCTAAAGCCATACCAAACCATCTTTTTTTACACATTTTAATAGTCTTTTGTTTAAAAATTGGCTGCAAAGGTATAAAAATTGTTCGAAATACGAACAAAATTAGTTTATAATTAATAATTATTAAGAGATTTGGTGTTTTGAATTTTTGATTTGAGACTTGAGATTGAAGATTCCCTCATTATCTTTTGTGTCCCTTTGTTGCGCCCCTTTATAGTGCCCCCCACTTGTGTCCTCCATGCTGCGATATCATCGTAGTCTCAACTCTCGAATCTAAAACCTTCCTCTCCTTTTCTTTTTACGTTTGAGTCTGCTCTCTTTGCCTTCATTCTCCTTAGGCTGTTCTTGGCCTGGGTATTGGATACGGGTGTGGTAGATGCTTTTCAGACGGTCGATGAGCACTTGTTTGGCGGTGGCAATATCAAGGAAGGTAATGGGACATTCCGTGAAATAGCCTTCATTCACCTGAGTGTCTATGATACGGTTGACAAGAGTGCGAATAGCCTCATCACTATATTCTTTTAGAGAGTGTGAGGCAGCCTCCACTGAGTCGGTCATCATCAAAATGGCTTGTTCCCGTGTGAAGGGGTTGGGGCCAGGATAGGAAAAGAGTGACTTGTCAATCTCTTCATTGGAATGGTCTTTTTGATATTTAAGGAAAAAATATTTAGCAACTCCCTGCCCATGATGTGTTAGGATGAAGTCTTTTATATTTGATGGCAGATTGTATTTTTCTGCCAGTCGTTGACCTTCTTTCACATGGTCAATGATGATTTGAGCACTCTCTATCTCTGTGAGTTTGTCGTGGGGGTTGATGCCGGCTTGGTTTTCGGTGAAGAAAACAGGATTGCTCATTTTGCCAATGTCATGATAAAGTGCACCTGTACGCACAAGCAGTCCGTTGGCACCAATTTTATTGGCGATTTCGTAGGCTAAGTTGCCCACGGTAGTAGAGTGTGTAAAGGTGCCTGGAGCCACCTCACTAAGTTTGAGTAGCAGTCCACGGCTGGAGTCAGACAATTCGAAGAGTGTGACGACGGAAGTAAAACCAAAGAATTTTTCGATGACAAACATCATTGGATAGGTAAGCAATAACAAGATTCCATTGATGAGGAAAATGAGGTAGATGGTGGAATCTATTGGTATCATCTCGTCGTTTTGAATCAATTGCACAGCGTAGTACATGGCAGCTGTACAGATAGCCACGATGAATGCTGCGCTGAATAGGTGTGCCCGTTTTGACAGGTCGCTCAGCGCATAAATTGCTGCCAATCCTCCCGTAATCTCTACGATGATGAACTCGAAGCGATAGCTCACCGCCAATGAGCAGATGAGAATCATGATAACATGAGTGATGAATGCTGTACGAGTGTCGAGGAACACCCGAGTGAGCAAGGGCACTATAGCAAAAGGCAGGAGATATACAGAATTGAGGGTATGCTGATGTCTTACCAATATAGATACGATAATGGGATAAACCAAAATCATGGCATAGAGCATCAGGATATGACGTGGTTTGGAGAAGTAATTATTCCTGAAGAGTATCAGATAACAGGTAAAGAGTATGATTAGAATTAGTACGACTAATGCCTGCCCTATTTGTAGGTTTTGAGTTTCAGGCTTATTTAGACCATTTCTTTCCATCTCGATGACCATGGAGCGGAGTTTATCGGCAATTTCACTTGTCACCACTTCACCTGTATCGACAATTTTCTCACCTTCTTTGACCTCACCGATAGAGACAGCCACACTTTGTTTTACAATATCCTCTTTGCGGGCTTCCGACCATACGTTGTCATAGAATAAGTTGGGACGGATGTATTTATTTAGATTAGATGCTGACAACAAGTCGTGCTGACTTGCTAATTCTTCGTTTTCTATGATAAATTCATAGGCTTGAAGTGTGGTAAATATATTGGTGATGTTTGTTGGAGAGGAGGTCTTGGCTTCTTCGTTGTCGATGATTTGGATGGTATCTACAGTGAGTTTCGACCGCTCTTCGTCGTTGATGATTAGTTTCTCGTAAGCTTGCGTCAGCAAGTTGGCAATTTTGTTCTTATAGCGGTATAAATCACCGTATGCTTCTTCGGTGAAAGCAAGGTCGAATTCTTCCAATGCCTTTTGTGCTACTGTCTTATCGACTTGATAATAGGGCTGGAAATATTTCAGGACTTGTTGCTTTTCAATATTGTAGAGAGAGTCACTTTTATAGATGTGAAAATTGAATTTTGCTATGACGGTACCACCTTTCCATGGGGTGCCTTCTTTGTAGTCGAATTCTATGGTGGTGTTTTGCTTTTTGGGAAGTACCCACACCAAGATGACCGTAGAGATGATCACCAAGGCAATTTTTGTCAGTGCATTGCGTATAGGACTATCCTCGCTGTCAAAAAAATATCCCATCGTGTGAATGATATTGGTTTCAAAAGGCGAAATTACAAAATTTTTCCCATATTATAGTTTATTTTGATAAAAACGTGTCTGAATTGTCTTTTCCTTGTCTGTTTTTGTTACTTTTGTCGCTTTATATGTTCTTAAATGTCGAAATCATGTGTTATTTTCCCTTATTCAGAAAAAAAACACTAATTTTGCAAACAGAAATAATGTATTCAGTTGACGAGTTGATAAGTTGACAAGGAAGTAAGTTGTTAAATTATTCAAAAACTCATAATATCATGGATGAGAAAAAAGTAAGGGTGCGTTTTGCACCAAGTCCCACAGGACCTTTGCATATAGGCGGTGTCAGAACAGCCCTTTTCAATTATTTGTTTGCACGTAAGCATGGTGGCAGTATGGTGCTCAGGATTGAAGATACCGATTCCACACGTTTTGTGCCTGGAGCAGAGGATTATATTTTGGAGTCTTTCAGGTGGTTGGGCATCGAGTTTGATGAGGGTGTCTCCTTTGGTGGTAATTATGGACCTTACCGGCAAAGTGAGCGCCGCAAAATCTACAAGCGCTATGTAGATCAGCTGATTGAGGCAGGTAAAGCATATATCGCCTTTGACACGCCGGAGGAGTTGGAGGCAAAGCGTACAGCCATCCCAAATTTCCAGTATGATGCTCGCACGCGTATGCAGATGCGCAATTCACTCACATTGCCACCTGAGGATGTTCAGGGGATGATTGATGATGGTGTACAGTATGTGGTGCGCTTCAAAGTGGAGCCTGGCATTGCTGTTCATGTCGATGACTTGATCCGTGGTGATGTGAAAATCATGAGCGACATCGTCGATGATAAGGTGTTATATAAGAGTGTTGACGAACTGCCTACCTATCATTTGGCAAATATAGTGGATGACCATCTTATGGAAATCACTCATGTGATTCGTGGTGAGGAGTGGCTGCCCAGTTCGCCACTTCATGTGATGCTCTATGATGCTTTTGGATGGAGCGATACAATGCCTCGATTTGCACATCTGCCGCTGCTGCTTAAACCTGAGGGTAAAGGAAAATTATCGAAACGTGATGGCGACCGCTTGGGATTCCCAGTGTTTCCTTTGGAATGGCACGACCCCAAGACAGGTGATGTGTCGTCGGGATTCCGTGAGAGTGGCTATTTTCCTGAGGCAGTGCTCAATTTCTTAGCATTATTAGGCTGGAATCCTGGTACAGAGCAAGAGGTGTTCTCACTTAAGGAATTGGTAGAGGCTTTCGACCTGAGCAGATGTTCCAAGGCTGGTGCCAAGTTTGACTATCAGAAAGGTATCTGGTTCAACCATGAGTATATTCTCAATAAGAGTAGTCATGAGATTGCCCAGCTCTTTGCGCCGATTGTTGCCGGCAATGGTATCGACGAAAGCATGGAGCGTATCGAGCAAGTAGTGGCAATGATGAAAGACCGTGTGAATTTCGTCAAGGAGTTGTGGCCTTTATGCTCATTCTTCTTTATACCACCAACAACTTATGACGAAAAGACCGTACGCAAACGTTGGAAGTCTGACTCTGCTATTGTAATGAGAGAGCTTTCTGCGCTGCTGGAAGGTTTAGACGACTTCTCAATTGAGAATCAGGAACGTGAGGTGAAGGCATGGATAGAGCGTCGTGGCTATAAACTCGGCGACGTGATGAATGCTTTCCGACTTGCCCTTGTCGGTATTGGCAAAGGCCCTGGAATGTTTGATATCTCAGCATTCCTTGGTAAGGAGGAGACGCTCAGTCGTCTGCAAAGAGCTATAGAGGTGCTTAAGTAAATACCAATCTGAATACTGTGAATACTTTGAAATTAGATTATTCAGAGTATTCAGATTATTTAGAACATTCCGAGTAATCAGAAAAATCAGATAGGGCGGTGTACAACCTACTCATCTATTTATATTTGGCTGGCGTGGCTGTTTACAGCCTTTTCAACAAGAAAGTACGCAAGATGTGGCGCGGAGAACGTGCCGCATTTGGTGTATTGAAGGAAAAGGTGGACCCGTCGGCTGAATATGTGTGGTTTCATGCCGCTTCATTAGGTGAGTTTGAACAGGGCAGACCATTGATCGAACGGTTGCGAAAAAAGCATCCTGAGTATAAAATTTTACTGACTTTTTTTTCACCTTCGGGCTATGAGGTGCGTAAAAACTATGAGGGGGCAGATATCATTTGCTATTTACCTCTTGATACACCTATCAATGCTATTCGTTTTCTGCGGTTGATACGTCCTATAAAGGCTTACTTTATTAAATACGAGTTTTGGTATAACTACCTCCATATACTGAAACATCGCAATGTGCCTGTGTATAGTGTGTCGAGTATCTTCCGACCACAGCAGGTATTCTTCCGGTGGTATGGACGTGAATATTCGAGGGTGCTGAAATGCTTCACACATTTCTTCGTGCAGAATGAAGAGAGCCGCGATTTGTTGGCAACTATAGGCATCAGATGTGTGACGGTGTCGGGAGATACTCGATTTGACCGTGTGTTGGAAATCAAGGCACAGGCAAAACAACTGCCAATTGTAGATGCCTTTAAGTCAGGACATAAAATATTTGTCGCTGGTTCGAGCTGGCCTCCTGATGAGGAGATTTTTATCGAATTTTTCAACAAGTATCGCGACTGGAAACTTATCATCGCCCCACATGTGATAGGCAATGACCATCTGGAACAGATACAATCGATGTTGAAACATAAAACAGTGCTTTATACGGAGACAACCCCCGAGGAAGCACGTGATGCAGAATGTCTGATTATCAATTGCTTCGGGCTTTTGTCGAGTATTTATCGCTATGGAGAGATTGCATACGTGGGTGGTGGCTTCGGTGTGGGAATCCACAACGTGTTGGAGGCTGCTGTCTGGGAAATTCCGGTCATATTTGGTCCCAACAACAAGCGCTTTCAAGAAGCGCAGGGCTTGTTAGCTGTAAAGGGCGGTTTTGAAATCTATGATGGTGAGGGTTTTCAGCAGATTATGACACGACTGATTACAGACGATGAGTTTTTGAAGGAATCGAGTGAAAAAGCGGGCAAGTTCGTAGCGTCACATTCGGGGGCTACAGACACTATTTTGAGGCTTACAAATGATGAGTGATTGTATTTGGACCTCATGATATACATAATAACGATATAACGAAATGTCTGGATAGGAAAATCATATTCAATTTTCAATCCTCAATATTCAATATATTGCAATGGCTTTAATAAAATCTGTCAAGGGCCTAACTCCGAAATGGGGAAAGGACTGTTATTTTAGTGAGAATGCCACCATTGTGGGCGAAGTGGAAATGGGCGATGAATGCTCAATATGGTTTAATGCTGTGGTGCGCGGCGATGTGGCTTATGTACATATAGGCAATCGTGTGAATGTACAGGATGGTGCCTGTGTGCATGTAACCAACAAGGTGGGACCCACCATTATTGAGGACGATGTGTCGATAGGGCACAATGCCACTGTTCATGCCTGTACGATACGTCGTGGAGCGCTGATAGGCATGGGCGCAACGGTGCTCGACAATGCCGAGGTGGGAGCAGGAGCCATTGTGGCAGCAGGGGCATTGGTGTTGCAGGGCACTAAGATTGGTGAGCATGAGATATGGGGAGGTGTACCAGCCAAATTCATTAAGAAAACAAGTCCCGATCAGGCTGAGAGCTTTGCTGCTCATTATGTAGGGTATTCTAAGTGGTATTTAGAAGAAGAGTAAAAACTCTCTCTGAACTGCCACTATGGAAGTACCATTTTTATAGCGTCCAGCACATTTCTGATATTCCTTTTTCCTTTTCCCCAGTCAACCAAGGTTGTAGAAAACTTTGGCTTACTTTCTATATGTATTCGAGTATGATAGTCGTCAAGATACTGGCAGGAAATAGTGACATTTTCACCCCATGACCAAAAAGAGACAGAGCCTTCCATAAATATTGTATAAGAATTGTCGTTGTTTCCGACTAATTTCAGACCTCTCATTTGGTTAGTTACTGAAAGAATCTTGTAATATACAGATTGAATGTTCTCTGGATAATCAAATGTGTAATGTTTGTCGATTAGTGACATAATGATAATGATTTAGATTATTGGTTGATGCTTCGGAAACCCTCAACTTTTGAGGTTATGAAGGTTTTTAATCACTTGATGGATGCGTTCTAATGCTTCTATGAGCTGGCTACGTGGACAAGCGATATTGATGCGGATGAAACCCTCGCCTGTTTCCTTACCATACATGGTGCCACTGTTGACCAATACTTTGCCATGCTCAAGTAACAAATGTGTAAAGGTATCGGAATCGATGCCTAAGGGGCGAATATCCACCCATACTAAATAGGTGCCTTCTAAAGTCGTGACCCCCAACTGTGGTAAATTCTCAGCAAAGAAAGTTCGCAATGCTTGATA
>JAEEGL011834616.1_pt1 | contig 16063 bp, 19 predicted proteins | sample 9134231 | NCBI WGS metagenome assembly JAEEGL01 (sample SAMN16246548, study PRJNA631951) | gut metagenome | biome: gut microbiome; feature: rumen; material: fiber-attached | host: Bos | place: Iran: Karaj | collected 2018-10 | reverse complement strand
TTTATCGCATACATCGGGCTTAGTGGTATTATAGGCTTGCGGGCGGTCATGCCCGCCCCTACAAACAAACCGAAGACTCCTGCATTTTCAGAAACGTGAATTCTAATCTTTCATTTTTTATTTCAACATCTCGATAAACTGAAGTTTTACGCCATCGCCGCCGCAACTCTCACGTTCTCCACGCCGTCGCCCACCACGCTGCGCACGATATCCGAGATCACCAGCACGTTGGTCTCATTCAGCGTTTCCCGGCTCACGATCACGTCCACGCTGTCTTCATTTACCACCGCCACGCAGTTTCCGCCCAGCTGCGCGGTAACGAGGCTTTCAATATCGTTTTCTGTTTTCGCCGCAACGGTAAGCGCGGTCATCTGCGCCAGAATATCCGCAGAGGTTTCGCCGCCCTCTTCGGCGCCGGTGCGCACCGCCTCAAGCTCTTCCAATGCGGCGCTCAGGCGCGTTTCCCGTTCCAGCTTTACGGTGGCGAAATAATCCGCCTCTTCTTCTGCGCTCGTAAACCGTGCGCCGCCGGTTTCCTGTGCCGAGCCTTCGGCTGCCCCCTCGGGTGAGAGCGGCGCGCCGTTGGTGGTATAGTACCAGTTTACAAACACCGCGAGCCCCAGCATGATCACAAGCCCTGCCAGCAGGAGCTGTCTTTTACCGATCAGTACGTGCATATTCGTTTCCTCCAAAAGTATGAATTAATCCGCGAGTTTCGATACGTGGACCCGGCTCGCGCTGACGCCGAAAGCGGCGCACAGAAGCTGCACCACCTCACGGCGTACCTGCGGGCTTCCGCCGCCGGCGCAGCTGACCGCCACGCCCCGCACCTGCGGAGAGATCACCGTAAGCGGCAGGCCGGTTTTTTCGCCGCCGGTTTCCACCGTCACGTAGGACCGTGAAACGCGGTCGTCCGCGCCCTGGGTCTCGTTTTCGGCAAACGCGATCTCCTGCAGGCGGTCCAGCGTTACCAGAACGCGCACCTTGCCCACGCCATCCACCGAAGAGAGCAGCCTTACCGCTCTTGCCTCCAGCGCGGCCTCCGCCTCGGCGCGGATATCGTAATAATCCGCGTTCTTTGAGGCCGTTTTCTTGCCGCTGCCGCCCGAAAAAACCAGAAGCAGCAGGCCGATGCAGAACACGCCCGCCAGAACCGCAAGCTTCTTATCGCCCACGAGCCGGTTTTTCAGTTCGATCCACCGTTTCATTCGTCCTCCCGCACGGTGAGCACCGGCTGAAAACCGAGCGCCTCATGCAGCGCCTCTCTGAGCGCGCCTTCGTCCGGTATTTCCGCGTCAAACAGGATGTTCACCTGTTCTATCTCTATGCTGTAATCCTCGCCGATATGCGCCGAAACCGAAACTTCGCAGGGTACGTCGGTATACTCCGCGATCACGGCTTCGATCTGCCGCACGAGAGCCGCTTTCGCCGCGTCGGTCACGTTACCGTCAAAGGCGGAACTAACGCTTTTTTCCTCAAATGAGAACGTCGGCGAAACGTTTGAAGCGAGCGAAAACAAAGGGCTCAGCGCCGCCAGCAGAAAACATACCGAAAGAATTGCTTTCGCCGTCTGCGATACCTTGCCCGAGGGCAGCAGAAAATAATAGATGAGCCCCGCGGCGGAAAGAAAGACCAGCATCACGGCGAAAAGTTTGAGTTCCTGCATTTGAATCGGCTCCTTTTACGTTCAAATTGGAATTTGTCGCTGCGCTCAAATGGAAAATGGAAAATTGAAAATGAAAAATTATGGAGCCTGCGGCTGGCATTATAATGTTGCGGATTATAAGGTTTTATAATTAAAAAACGGATATCCAAATTATGATCAAAACGCGCAAGCGTTTTCCGAAATTTTCAATTTTCCATTTTTAATTTTCAATTTAACAGAGCGACAAACTGCAATTACCCGGTTTTCACCAGCACCACCATCGCCAGCGAGATCACGAACACGCACATGTGAAATACCATAACGGCGATCAGTACGCTGAATACCGAAGTGAACGCCGAGAGAAACTCCGGTATCTTTTTCACTCCCAGCGCCTGCGCGGTAAAAGAAATGAGAAACAGCATCAGCTTCCACACGAGAAGGCCGCACAGCGGCGGCAGGTTGATAAACAGCACCGCCAGCACGCCCAGTACGGACGCGCCGTTCTTTACGATACCCAGCCCCGCGTTCAGCGAACCCAGCGCGTCGCTGATGGCGGAGCCCACCACCGGCACGCCGCCGCTGATCGCGAATTTGAGCCCCTTTGCGGTCACGCTGTCCGCCGCCCCTGCCAGAACGCCGCGTCCGCCCAGCACCGCCACGAAAATGCCCGCCGTAAAGCCCACGATCCATACCGCCGTTTTGTTGATCATGGCGGCGAATTTTTCAATACCGCTCACGGGGCTGAGCACACAGGCGCACCCCATCGCCGCGCCTACGGCGGTCAGGGGCGAAACGAAATCCGCAAACAATACGCTCACCCCTTCGCCGAAGGCGAGCACCACTGCGTTCACCGCCGCCGCGCTCACCGGGTTCCCCGAAAACGCGGCCACCGTACCCAGTGCCGGGATCAGCGCGAGCATAAAATCTTTGGTGAGCAGCAACGCTGCGGCGCAGCCGTCCGCCACCCCGGCGGAAACCGAGATAAGCACGAATGCCAGCGTCAGGCCGCCCAACCGCTCCGCGGCGTCCCGCACCGGTTCGGAGGTCAGAAAAGAGGCGGCGATCCGCACCAGCAAGAGGATTGCGATGCAGCCGCCCATTGCCTTCGCCTTCTGGGCCGCCGTGCTGCCGAACAGCTCTTTCAGCACCGAAAACAGGCTTTGGGGCGAAAGCGACAGCAGTGTGTACAGGTCCGTATCGCTGACGCCGGTCTGCCGCAGCAGATCCTTTGTTTCTTCGTCCAGAGAATCGAACGTATCGCCGTAGAGCGCAGAGAAGTCGTCTGCGGTTTCCGCCGCGTGAACGGACGCCGCCCAGAAGTGCAGCCCGATTATACATATCATAAGTATCAACAGCCGTTTTTTCATGTACCGTTTGAAAACGCAGCCACCAGCTGCAGAAGGGCCTTGAGCACCGGCAGCGAGAGAGAGAGCATCAACAGCTTTCCGGCAAACTCTATTTTTTCAGCAAGGGCGCTTTGCCCGTTATCCCGCGCCGCGTCGGCGGCAAACTGCGTCACCAGCGCCGTGCCCAGCACTTTTAACAGGATCTCCGCCCACACCGGGTCCGTACCGGCGGCGCTCACCGTTTCGTCAAAAAAAGCTTTCATTTCCCCGAGGCTGTCCGCCGCGAACAGAAACACCAGCACCGCCGCCGCGATCTCGGTGAGCACGGCAAATTCGGGGTGCGTGCGCCTCAGCGCCGCGTATACCGCCAACTCAACTACTGCCACGCCGAAGATCTTCAGTATCACAGCCCGAACACAGAACGCACGTAGCCGAACAGCGTGCTGATATATGGGATCACCAGCATCAGCGCGGCGATCAGCCCCGCCAACGTTACCAGCATCGTGTATTCCTCTTTGCCGGAGCGGGAAAGCACCTGGTTGAGCACCGCCACGATCAGCCCCACGGCTGCGATCCTGAAAATGATTTCAATATCCATCCGTTTCTCCTGTTAAACCAAAATGATGAACAAAAGCGCCGCAAACAGCGATGAAAAGGTGATATAAAGCCTACCGTTGCGGCGGTTCTTTTCCTGCGCTTCGGCAAAGAGCGCGTCAAACCTTGCGCGGCAGCCCGCGCACTTTTCCCTGAACGCCTCCAGCGAGGTGTCCGAAAACGCCGCGCCGAAGGAAGAGAGCAGCGCCCGTTCCTCCGGGGTAAGAAACCGCGCTTCCTCACACCCGGCGGCGGATACCGCCCACGCTCCGGCAACGTCGCGGTTCTGAGAAAGCGCTTTTCGCAGCGCCGCGGGGAAGTTGAGCCCCGCCGGGCAGATCCCCTCGCAGTAGGCGAGCAGCGCCTGCACTTCGCCGCCGTACATTGCCGCGGAGAGCGAAAGCGCGTCGAAAAACGCCGCTAACCCGCTGAGCGCCGAAACGCGCCTGCGGCTGCGCACGGACGCCGCCGCGCCGGCCCCCGCCACGGAGCAGCAGATACATATCAGCGCAGCGTATCTCAAATCGGACCCCCCCCCTGTTTTATCACGGCCTCCACCCGCCCTTTCTGCCGCGGGGATAAGAATACCGCGTGAGAGAACACACCGGCCTCCCAGAGCGCAAGGAATTGCCGCCGCCGGAACAGCTGCGCCGGGCTGCCCGCGTGCATGCTGGCAAAAAACCGCACGCCGGAATTCAGCCCCTCCAGCATGCCCTCGGTTTCGTTCTCGCCGCCGATCTCGTCACAGATCACGTATTCCGGCGAAAACAGCCGCAGCGCGGTCTGGATGCCCGCACCCTTTTCCGTGCCCCGCAATATATCCGCCGTGATCACGTCCGGGTCCCCGGCCAGCGCCGGGTAGAACTCGCCCCGCTCGTCGATCACCGCGGTCCTGCGCCAGCCCATTTCCGGCCCGGCAAGCAGGGCGGCGCACTTTTTCAGAAATGTGGTCTTGCCACAGCCGGGCGGCCCCGCCACCAGCAGGCCTTCGGTATCCGCGAGCAGCGCCCGGGCTGCGGGGTCCAGCGAAAATGCACCGGAAGGATAGGGGAGGCGGATATTCACCGAGGTGACGCCGCCGGGCAGGAGCCTGCCGTCCGGGGCGAAGCCGCAGATGCCCACCCGGCAGCCGTTCTTCGTCAGAAAAGCGCTCTGCAGCTCTCTCTCATGCAGAAACGGCGCGTGGTCCGCCGCGGCCGTGACCAGCGCAAAAACGGCGTCCCGGTCCAGCGTAAGAGGGTCCGCGCCCGCAAAAGAGGCGAGCCCACCGCCCCGCTGAACAAATCGCGTGCCGCCGTCGGTACAAAGAACCACGGCCTTGCCGGTGTACACGCGTATCTCCTGTACCGTTCCGCTTATCTGCAGGGCGCACGCGCGCAGCACCGCGGCGTCGGCAGGGGAGAACAAACGAAGCGCTTCCAGCAGTGCGGCGGCGTTGGTCAGGCCGCTCTCTTCCAGCGCTGACAATTCTTTAAGTTGGGTCGTTTCTATTGACATTGCTTCGATTATCGGCTATACTGTTAGCGGATTGTACAACAAACCGCTTTCATTTTTATATATATTGGCAAGGTTGGTTTTTTATGAACAAAAACAGCGTTTCCGAAAGCGCCGCTGCAAACGCCGCGGATTCTTCGGAAAAAAACGCGGTCGGCGCCTATGCCGCGGTAAAGCGGGCTCTGGACGTCTTCTTTTCCGCGATCGCGCTCATCCTGCTGTGTATACCGATGCTGCTGATTTCTCTTTTGATCCGCATCGACGCGCGCGACAAGGCGATTTTCACCCAGAAGCGCGTGGGCAGGGATGAGAAGGTGTTTGAGTGCTATAAGTTCCGCACCATGAAAAAAGAGGCCCCTCGCTACTGCGCGAAAAAGGACCTCGCCGACGCCGACGCGTTCATTACCCGCACGGGCAGGTTTTTAAGAAAAACCAGTTTGGATGAGCTTCCCCAGCTGTGGAACGTGCTCAGAGGCGATATGAGCTTTATCGGCCCGCGCCCGCTGATCCGCGAAGAGGTTTCCGTGCACGAGATGCGCAGAGCCTGCGGCGTGTACCGCGTGCGTCCCGGTATTTCCGGATATGCGCAGATCAACGGCCGCGATATGATCAGCGACGAACGCAAGGTGGAGCTGGATAAGTATTATCTCGATCATTTCTCCTTCGCTTTGGACGTGCGCATCCTGCTCGGCACCGTGCTCAAGGTGCTGAAAAAAGAGGATATCCACCAGGGCGCGCTTGATAATAATGAAAAATGAAAAACTAAAAATGGAAAGTTTTGGAAATCTGTTCTTTAGCTTCTTTCTTAATAATACCCGGCTGAAGCCTTAATATTCCATTTTCCACTTTCAATTAACTGAAAAGTTTCGCCGGAACGGTCTCCCGTTCCGGCGTTCGTTTTTTATTCGGTAAAGAAGGGCGTCATACCCACCACATTTCACCGGTGCCTTCGGTGATCAGCACGTTTTTGAGCGTCTGCACGGCCTTGGAGAGGCCCTCGTTCTGGCTCATCAGGCTGTCTTCATGCTCGATGCTGAGCACGTGGTCGTAGCCCACGAGGCGCAGGTTCGAAACGATATCCTTCCAGTAGAGCTCGTCGTTGCCGTAACCCACGCTGCGGAAGATCCACGAGCGGTGGATCTCATCCGCGTAGGGCTTGGTATCCAGCACGCCGGTGCGGGCGGTGTTGTATTTATCCATGCGGGTATCCTTGGCGTGTACGTGGAAGATCGCGTCGCCCAGCGCGCGGATCACCGCCACGGGCTCCATGCCCTGCCAGATCAGGTGGCTGGGGTCGAAGTTTGCGCCCATTTCGGGGCCCACAGCCTCACGCAGACGCAGCATCGTATCGGTGTTGTACACGCAGAAGCCGGGGTGCATCTCAAGGCCGATCTTGTTCACGCCGTGCGCTTTGGCGAACACCACAAGATCCTTCCAGTAGGGGATCAGCACCTCGTTCCACTGCCACTCGAGCACCTCGGTAAAGTCGTTCGGCCAGGGGCAGGTGACCCAGTTCGGGTACTTTGCGCCCTCGTGGTCGCCGGGGCAGCCCGAGAAGGTGTTGATCTGGTCCAGCCCCAGCTTTTCGGCGAGCAAAATCGTGCTGCGGATCACTTCGTCCGCCGCTTTAGCCTCCGCCTTGTTGGGGTGAACAGGGTTCGAATGGCACGAAAGGGCGGAAATGCCAACGTCGTATTCTTTAATAAGACCCTTGAATTCGTCCAGCGCCTTGCTGTCGTTCAGCAGTACGTTCGGGTCCGCATGCGCGTTGCCGGGGTAGCCGCCGCAGCCGATCTCAACCATTTCGATGCCGAGGCTTTTGAAATATTCCAGCGCCTTCTGCAGGGGCAGGTTGCTTAATAATGTGGTAAATACGCCGAGTTTCATCTGTATACCTCCCTATCGTATCGTTCTCGGTTTTTATTTAGGGCCCTGTGCTCAGTGTTCAGGCAAATCTCAACACTCAACACTCAACACATCTCTGGCCACTAGCCACTAACCACTGGCCACTGCTTACACAGCGTTGGCCTGCAGCCACTTCATGCTTCTTGCAACGTCCGAAAGGCCGTCCGGCACCGGATCGTCGTTTTCGAGCACCAGCCATTCGATGCCCGCGTCCTTCGCGGCTCTCACCACGGCGGCAAGGTCGTTTTCGCCTTCTCCCAGCGCCATCGGGGTGCGGCCTTTGCCGTCCTTGATGTGCAGGGTAACGATGCGGTCTTTGTATTCGGTGATCAGCTTGTAGTTATCCTGCCCCGCGGCAAAGCTCCAGTAGGTGTCGATCTGCACGTGGCAGGCCGCCGCGATGCGCTCGAATACCGTGCCGGGCTGTTCCGCAAACAGAGGCGGCTCAAACTCGTCGGTGTGGTTGTGGTAATACACCTTTACGCCCTGCTTCATCGCTTCTTCGTCTGCGCTGCCCATCACGTCGATAATGCGCCTGAGGCTCGTTTCGGTTCTGAAGTCCGCCCCGCCGATGCCGGCGTAAGGGGAACCGAGCGTCTGAATGAACTGCAGCGTCTCGGGCAGCTTTTCGGGGGTGAAATCATCCAGCCCCATGTGCGCGCCCACGCACTTCAGCCCGGTTTCGTCAAGCTTTGCTTTCAGCGCTTCGGCGCTTAATCCGAAGAAACCTGCGAACTCCACGCCTTCAAAGCCCAGTTCTTTCACCTTTTCAAGAATGTTCAGCATATCCTCGCCGGTTTTGATGTGGTGCCTGAGCGAGTAGAGCTGTACCGCAAACTTCATATCGTTTCCTCCTAATATTAAGTTCTTTTTCATTATACCGCATCGGTATGAAATTGCAAGAGAAAATCGGTTATTTTTTCCATTCTGCCATGCCGCTGATGCCCCCGTAGGTTGCGTGCTGTATCAGCTCGGCAATCTCCCGCGGGGAGTTTTTCATGTCCGACGCCGCCCATTTGCGGATCAGCGCTACGCTGCCGTTCACGATAAACGAAAAGAACATTTCCATCTTTTCATCCGAAAGGTTTACGCCCTGATTCCGCCATCCTTCAATGATCACGCCCTTGCCCAGGTTGATGATCGTTTCAAAGAAAGCCGCGTCCCCGTTTTCCGACAGCAGTATCTTGCAGAATTCCTGTTTTTCGTAAATGATGCGGCAGATCTCGTCCAGCATTTCAGATATTGCGATGTCTTCCGATGTAAACTGGTTCTGCAGGGAGTCGATGATCTGGGTCGAAAACTCGCTCTCGATCTCGCTCAGCACGTCGCGGGGGGTGTAATAGTGGGTATAAAACGTGTTCCGGTTGATGTTTGCCTTGCGGCACAGCTCCGTGGGGGTGATCTTATCCACAGGCTTTTCTTTCATCAGTTCCAGCAGGCTTTCTTTCAGGAACATCTTGGTATACAGCACCCTGCGGTCTGTTTTTGTTTCGGGTTTTTGAACCATATTTTTCGCCTCTGTAAATCGTTTTTGAATGAATTGTAACTATCGAACTGTTTTGTCGCTGGATGTTAAAAACTTGAACAACGCATTGAAAGGGTGTTCGGTAACTTTCGTTTAACAGAGAATCTGTTAAATAACATTCGGCTAAATAACGAACTGACTGTTGATTATTTAACATCGATTCAATTATAATTAAGACCATAAAATTTGTCAAGCGACAAAATCGGGAGGAAAAAATATGCGTGAAAAATACAGTGTGATCACCGGTGGCACAGGCTACGTGGGGTTGGCGCTGGTAAAGTATCTTGTCGGCCGCGGCGAAAAAGTTCGCCTGCTGCTTCTGGACGATCACCCCTGCCTTGAAGGCATCGAATGCGAAAAGCTCTACGGCAACATCTGCAATCGTGATGATCTCGATAAGGCCTTTGCGGACGCCGAAACCGTATATCATATCGCAGGCGTGGTGGATATCTCCGGCAAAAAGGAAGAGCTGATGTGGAACGTAAACGTTGGCGGCACCAGAAACGTAGTGGAAGTCTGCAAAAAACAGGGCGTAAAGAACCTGATCTACGTCTCTTCCATCGACGCGTATCCCGATAAATTCTGCGAGGGCGTGATCAGTGAGCGCAACTCTTACAGCGAGGTGGGTCTGCATTCCCCCTACGCTATCACAAAGGCCCTCGCCACCCAGATCGTGCTGGACGCAAAGGATGAACTCAAGGTCTGTTGCCTGCAGCCCACCGGCGTGATCGGGCCGGACGACTATATGGGCTCCAGCGTGGGCGCCATGGTGGATCTGTTTATCAAGGGTATGTTCCCCGTATCGATGAACTTCGGCGCGTATAATTTTGTGGACGCCCGCGATATGGCGGTTGCCATGCGCTGCGCGGTGGATACCGGCCGCAGCGGTGAATGCTATATTCTGGGTGGGCACAAGGTGACTGTGGATGAACTGATGGGCTATATGGCCGCAACGCTGGGCAAGAAGAAGCCCCGGGTCAAAATCTCAAAGGGGCTGATCAAGCCCTTCGTTCCGCTGGTTTCCAAGGCGATGGAGATCGCCAAACTGCCGCCCATGCTCAACAGCTTTTCGCTGAGCAAGCTGGAAGAAAACTGCAATTTCTCCAACGAGAAGGCAAAAAAAGAGATCGGCTTCTCGCCCCGCCCTGTGGAAGAAACCATCCGCGATACCGTACTGTGGCATAAGAAAAAACTGGAGGGCGCGCTGTAATGAAATACGTACTGTTTACCGGCGCCACCGGCGATCTTGGCCGCTGCTGCATCGAAGAGATCGTAAAGCTGGGTGGATATACCGTATTCGCGGGCGGCACCAACGCCGCAAAGCTGGCTTCTCTCGGCGAGATCGAAAATGTGATCCCGCTGTCGCTGGACGTGACCAGCGAAGAAAGCATAGAAGCGGCCTATAACACCGTGCGCGGCTATACCTACCGGCTTGACGCCGTAGTGAATTTCGCAGGCATCCATACCTTTACCAGCATGGTGGAGGGGGATTGCGTGCACGAGATCGAAAAAATGCTGAACGTGAACGTGATGGGCATGGTGCGCGTGAACAAGCGCTTTTTTGAGATGGTGCGCATCGGCCATGGCCGCATTATCAACTGCTCTTCCGAAAGCGGCTGGATGACGCCCCAGCCCTTCAACGGTCCCTACACCATGACCAAATACGCGGTGGAGGCGTATAACGATTCCCTGCGCCGGGAGCTGATGTATCTGGATATCCCGGTGATCAAGCTGCAGCCCGGTTCCTTCAAGACCCAGCTCACAGATAAGATATACCGCGATTTTGATCGGGCCATCGAAACCACAAATTATTTCAAGAAGATATTAACCACCATGAAGCCGATGATGACCATGGAGCTGGGGCTGGATCACGATCCGAAAAAGCTTGCCCGCAAGCTGATCCTTGCCCTTACGGCAAAGCTGCCCCGCACCAAATACAAGGTGTGCACCGGCAAGCTGCTGATGACGTTGGAGCTGCTGCCGGATAAGGCTGTGGATCTCGCTTATAAGGCGATCGTTCATTAACGCACCCGCGTAATACGGATCATGCGAAGAACCAAGGATCAGGGGCTTATCGTGATGCAGGTCGCGTTTATTATTATAATTAAGCATTTTGGCGGCTGCGTTCTTCAGAATATGGATCAAGCAACGAATGTCATGAACAATTCACAGGATTTGTTTTAATACCAACAAAAACGGCGGTTCTCAGGCAGAAGCAAAACCGGGAACACGGCAGGAACATTCTGAAAAAGCAGGAACACAGCATGTGAGAATGCAAAAAGAATGATTCTGCAAACTGCAAAATACAAACAAAGACAAAGAGGATCCGGTTTGCGGATCCTCTTTCGCATCGTTCTGTATTTTGTTGTTCATTCACCCGGTAATATACTGCACCAGCAGCTTGAATGTATTTTCAAGCCCGTCGATATGCGTGCGCTCGTAACCGTGGCTGTTGGCGGTGCCGGGGCCGATGGCGCCGTGGCGGATATCGTACCCTGCCAGAACGCTGCCGTCGCCGTCGGTGCCGTAATGGGGCGTGAAGATATCCGGTACCCAGTCCGCGCCCGCTTTTTCGGGAGAATGCAGGTTTGCATCGGTTGACATTTTTACGGCGGCGGGTTATAATAAAAAACAAGTTGATGAACCGGAATTCACTTTACGTGGAAGCAGAAAGGGAGATTGTTTATGGGCTTTTCCAAAAAATCGCTGATTGCCGGAGGCATTGGTCTGGTGCTGAGCATCGTATTGATTGCCGTGCTGCAGCCGAATACGCTGGTAGGCATCGTGATCTTCTTTTTCCTTACGCTCGGTCCTGCCGGCCTTACCGATCTCATTGTGAGAAAAACCTCGGATAAGCGCAACGTAATGCATGAGGAAGTTATGCAGATGGACGGCGGCGCGGAGCAGGAAAAAGCCGTGCAGGAAGCGCTCTCGACCCAGGGCGAAAGTAAAGACTACACAAGGATACTGGCCGCAGGCGCATTTATCCTGTGTATGGACGGCGACGTGCCAGCAGCAGCGATCACGCGCCACGGCGGCGTTACCAAAGAAAAAATGATCCATCCGGACAGTCTGCGTCCCGATATTCTGCAGCAGACGTACGACGCAAGCTATACCACGCAGGGCAAGGCCAGCGTTACCGGGCGTGCGATCGCGGGCGCCGTGGTAGGCGGCGGCGTGGGCGCCGTGGTGGGCGCTGCCAGTGCGGAGGTCGCGAACAAAAACGGCGGGGTTACGAAAAACCATATGCGTACCGGCTATCTGGTGCAGCTCGCGATCGGCGACGTGATGTATTCGGGCTACTGCATCTCCAAGGCGGTAACAAACTATTTCGGCGTGCCGGAGTATAGGTCCGGCGGTTTCTCGCTGGAAGAAAAAGAGCACTATTATCTGCTGCAGGGGCCCTTCACGAACGCGAACACCCCTGAGCAGCGGGAAGGTATCAAATACTACAAAGAGTATTTCGAAAAGGTGATCCCCGGCGTGATCCGGAGGATTGACTACAATAACGCCGAGGTCAAAAAACAGCTGGAAGAAAAGCATCTGGCCGACAAGGCGAAAAACGACGCCGCGATGGCTTCCTTTAAGAGCGTATTTGACGCGCAGACCGAGCGCATCGAGATCGCCACGAACACGGTGCCGTTTCAGAAATGGCTGTTCACGCCTGTGGGCGTCAAGATCGGCAATACCTATATCCCGAAGGAACAGATCAAGAGCTTTACCGTAAACAATTCGTATACAACGAACGGCGGTATGATGGCGCTCACAGACGCCGCGGGCAAGCAGCATCTCGCCGGGTATAACAAAAAAATATACTCTTCTGTCTGCAGATCGAGAGCCATGATGGGGTTCTGATCTTGCGGCCTGCCGCTTCAATAAATCAGCTCAGGGGACGGATATCCGTTTGGATGATCCGCCCCCTGCTTTTTTTGTGTTGATTTTTAAAGAAGTAACTGCCGTTTTATCCCTCTGCGCCGATATACTGCATCAGCGTTTTATAGGTGTTTTCGAGCCCGTCGATATGCGTGCGCTCGTAGCCGTGGCTGTTGGCGGTGCCGGGGCCGATGGCGCCGTGGCGGATATCGTACCCTGCCAGAACGCTGCCGTCGCCGTCGGTGCCGTAATGGGGCGTGAAAATATCCGGTACCCAGTCCGCGCCCGCTTTTTCGGCGGCCTCCGCCAGCTCCCGCGCCATGCCCAGATGGTACGGGAAGCGGGAATCCTTGAAGAACACCGAAACCTTATGCTCGTCGGAGTTCTGATCCGGCCCCGTGGGAGCGATATCCAGCGCGAGGATATCCGTTACGTCTTCGGGCAGCCATGTGGTACCGTGGCCGATCTCTTCATACACCGCGAAATAGGCGTAAACCTTGCGGCTCGGCGTTTTTCCGCTTTCTCCGATCGCCTTCAGTGCGGCGAGCAGCACGGCGGCGCAGGCCTTGTCGTCCACAAAACGGGATTTGAGATATCCGTTCGATTCGGTAAAGCGCGGCTCCAGCGCGATCACCGCGCCGGTATCGATGCCCAGCGCTTTCACGTCGGCGGCGCACTTCACGTCCGCATCCAGCACCACGCACACATTTTTGCGGTAATCCGGCAGCACGCTGCGCAGCTCTTCTTCGGTGACGTGGATGGAGTTTGGCGTGCGGCACACGGTACCGGTATACACTTTGCCGTTCAGCGCGTACACCCGCACGTTTTCCATCACAGCGTAAAACGCATGCAGCCCGCCCACGGGGCACACGTTCAGCGTGCCGTCTGCGTTCACGTGGCGCACCATCAGGCCGATATCGTCCAGATGCGCGGTCACGGCCAGAGCGTCCCCTTCGCCCCCGGCGTCGGCGATCACGCCGCCCTTGCGGGTCAGCCGGTAGGGCACGCCGATCTCATCCAGCAGGCCGCAAAGAACGCGCTGCACCTCTTCATACTGCCCCGTGGTGCTGTCCGCGCCCAACAGAGCCTTAAACGCCGAAATACAATAGTCTTTATCAAACTGAAAACCCATAAGGGCGCCTCGCTTTCTTTACGCGGTAATATAATCCTTTAAGAATTCGTCCACCGCTTTCCAGTACAGCACGGGGTCTTTCTCCACCGACGCGGCGTGCAGGCCGCCCTCGATGGCCTGCTTCGCTTTCGGCGCGGCGCAGGCTTCATAGAGCCGGTCCATCATTTCAAACTTCACGAAATCGTCCGCCGTACCGTGCAAAAATACCGTGGGCGTCACGCTGCGCGCTACCGCGTCGATCGGCCGGTTCTTACGGATATCGAAGTTCCCGCGCGCGATTGAGATCACGTTGATCGCGTTCAGCAGCGGGAAAGAGGGGAGCTTCGCGTAATGCTTTATCACGTTCGCGTACTGTTCCCAGCAGGTGGTGAAGCCGCAGTCCGCGACCGCCGCCTTCACCTGTTCGGGCAGCGTTTCGCCGGTGGCGAGCATAATGGTCACCGCGCCCATCGAATAGCCGTGCAGCACGATCTGCGCTTCTGGGTCCATGATCACAACGTAATCGATCCACGCCTTGCAGATGTCCTTATCCCGGTAGCCCATGGAGCAGTAGCGGTTCTCGTCGTTGCCCCATGCGCGCATTGAGGGCACCACGCAGTTGTAGCCCTCGTTGTGGAAGTGCTCCGCGTAAGCGGCGCAGGATTTCGGCGAAGAGTTGAAGCCGTGGCACAGCACCGCCCATTTGTGGGAGGGTTCTTCTGCAGGGATGATATACGCGTGGGTGCGCCCGGTGGCGTCGGTGGTGATCACCTGGTCTTCACCCTTGTGGGTATCAAACCAGTCCGGCCCGGCGGGAGCGGTATTTACCTGCGGGGCGTTCTCCAGATCGGGCCGCGTGTCGTCGAACTTGTTGATGAAAAAGCTGTTGATCTTCGTGTTCAGGGCGCATTCGTAAACCAGCGCGCCCGCGCCCAGCACCAGCGCGCCCGCGCCGACTCCGGCTTTGAATAAGGTTTTTGCTGCAGACATCGTTTTAACTCCTTTCAAGGTCGCTTAACGTCAGAAGTAAAAATACTGCTGAAAATCAGTATAACACATTTTTTGCGGGTTGAAAAGATAAAAATAGAAGAAATCAACAGATTGTTCCATATGTTTTTGGCATATGGACAATGTTTTTGTTTTTTGCTGTTCTAAAACTTAAATCATGTTCTGTCTATGGTCAATATTCATAAGAGGGATTCCTTGTAAACTGTCGCTGCAGGATCGCCGCAAAAGGGAATCGCTGCCGAAATGATACGGCAAAATAACCTTTACAGAAAAAAATCAGCAAGACTTTGTCGGCGAAAAGCCGAGAGGGTGAATATCGTGTGTGTTATGGAACTCGTACGGCACCGGAACGCACATATTTACGGAGCGCAGAAATCCTAAGAAAACTTTGCTGAAAAAGGAAAACCACCGGAAAATTTCCCGGCGGTTTCCGTACGATAGAACGATTTTGTGGATACAAATGTACCCCGGGAACAGGGGTGGGGTACATTTGCATCGGGTGGGGTATATTCGTTGGATTCCGAAATCATTCAAACGAATCTTTTTAAGAGCTGTCAGTTTTACCGGCGTTTATTGTCCTGTGGCGGATACGATCGTGCCGTCCGCCGCTACCTCTACGGTCACAACGTAGGTGTAGCCGGGCGCGTTGCCGTCCCAGTCGACCGGCGTTGTAAACGTGATCGTCGTGGTGCCTGCGCTCTTTCCCTTGTAGCCGGCGGACAGGATCCCAGCGGTAAGGCCAGCTGTTGCAGCTTTGCTTGAGAGCGTGAATTTCCGGTTGATGGAATAGTCGATGATGGAATCGTCGCCGAATTCGTTATCCCATTCGCATCCGGTCGTCTTATTGGTTCCCAGCTTCACGGTCAGCTCCGTGCCCTCCCAGGAGAGCTCACGGTAGGTTTTCAGCTCCTCAACGGAGGGCTTTTTGCTCCCGCCGCCGCAGGCGGACAGGGAAATCAGCATGATCACAGCGATGAATAATGATACGGCCTTTTTCATGGATAAACCACTCCTTTTCATTTATCTTTGACCGAAGAGATGCGCGAGGAAGTAAGCGATGGAAAGGAAGAAGCCGACGGTCTGCCGCCGGAAGCTGCCTTCGCGGCGTTCGCCGTATCACCTGCACAGGCTGTCGTTCAGGGCGGGGCCCGTTTTTTTCAACGGTATCGGTACAGGTCTTCTTCTCAATAACCGGATCGCGTTAATATCATATCATATATCGCCTTGTCAATCAATGTATTTTTGGCAATCTGATAAAAAACCGAAAAAGCCCTGCTCTCAGAACGAAAGCAGGGCGGTGAAGAGAACGGTTATTTCGGTGTGCGTATGTAGGGCGTCGGCAAAGTTTGTTTATGCGGGATTGAATCGCAATCGTACCGGAATAACTCAATGCCCGAGCAAAGAATTATACTGGTAAACTCTTACGTAATCAACAACAAGGTCGGTGGGCTGGGGCGAATCAAAGGTCAGCGCGTCTCCGGCATAGCCGTTCAGCGGGAAAGCTGCCGGGCCGGTGACGGTGCAGGTTGCGATCATGTAGGCCGGCACCTGAGATGCGCCGC
>JAEEGL011184535.1_pt1 | contig 16063 bp, 32 predicted proteins | sample 9134231 | NCBI WGS metagenome assembly JAEEGL01 (sample SAMN16246548, study PRJNA631951) | gut metagenome | biome: gut microbiome; feature: rumen; material: fiber-attached | host: Bos | place: Iran: Karaj | collected 2018-10 | reverse complement strand
CTGCTTCAAGACATCCTCCGAGACATTCCTCACTTCCACCACTCTGCCGCCTCTGATCGTTACCTCTGCACACTTCTTGAAATCGTGCAGTACAGGCATAGTATAATACTTGTACTTGTCTCCTGTCATCGGATCGTAGGCGATGGCTTCCAGATGTGCTCTCCTTCTCAATGCCTCTGCCTTCTGCTCCGGAGTGGAGCATCCTCTGGTCTTCTCGATGAACATTATCTTCTTCATAACTTGTCCTCCTCAACCTCTACCACTTCTCCATGTGGATCGTAGCCCTGCTCTTTCAGATCATTCATGCGATCGGTCAATGCCTTTGCTGCCGCACCATGAGTGCGAAAGACCGTCATACAATGTCCTTTCACCATCTCGCCGTTCCTGGCCTCAAACTCGTAATCGTACTGGTATGCCATGTGCTTGCCCTCCTTATGCTTCGCTCTCAAGTTTCTCGATGTGATTTATGAGAATAAGTACATCATCTTCGATCTTTTTCAATCTGTCCTTTATCTTCTCATACTGGACATCTGTGGAAAGCAGTGCGATCCCCTGCAGACTCATCCCAATATTGAAAATCGCCTTGTTTACATTTTCATCCTTTGACTTTGCCATGTGCTTGACCTCCTCACTTGATCTGGATATTGTTATGGCTTTCGAGATGGCATCCGTCTATCTTGATTCCTGCCTTGATCGCCTTCTTTATTGCTGTCTTGTCCGGCTTATAATCCGTAACCACCTTGATATATGCTTCGTCTATTAAGTCCATATCGTCAATCTCGACAGTGTCGGAAGCTCTGAAGGTTACGGAACACCTGGATGTCTCAAAGTGATCATCTCCTGCATTAAGGATTGAGTCTGAAAGAAGATTCCTCAACCGCTCCGCTTTCTTCTCTGCTCTCTCCCTTCTTTCCTTGAGGTTCTTCTCCTCTTCTTTGATCGCTTTGGCTTCGGCATCGAGGTTCTTAATATAGAGAGTGATGTTCTCAAGCTTCTGCTCTCTTGCCTCATTCAACTCTTCAAGCTTGGACGGATCTATGTCTAATACCTCACCTGTCTCCTCGTCCACAGCGTCCATCATGTTGTCCAGGAACTGTCTTATCTGATAATCGATCTCGTATAATGTCATTCTCTTGTACCTCCCTCGAATAAGTGATAAAAAGCCACATGGCTTTTGCTTCCGTCTGCGTTCGTCACCTCTCTCATTTCGGTGATAATCTCATATCCTGCCTTTTTGAGATCGCAGATCCTGCTTGCAAGCCTGCCGATTCCCATGAAGTAGGCTTCCCTCTGGCTGATCTCTCCGTTTATCCGGAGATAGTCCAGGATCTTCTCATGCTGTGTCTTTGCCATGGTATCACCTCCCCACCATGCTCTCTGCGAACATCAGTGCAGCTTCAAGTTCCTGATCAGTGCTATTTTTTGTGATTCCACAAGCCTGTGCTATTACTGAACTGTCGAGTTCATGTTCTTCGATGAAGAGGCGGAGTTTGTCTCTTGCCGTAAGCTTGGGAGTATATTTTGACTTCCCCCAGGTATATACCATCTTCTTCTGTGTCGCATTGTAGATCGCAACTCCGATGATCTTCTTCTTATCGATAATAAGTTCCTTCACGATGAATTTATCATATGAAGACCACTTTCCGTTTCCCCGGTCAAAGACTCCACTGTCCTTTCCACTGATCCATATGAACGGAGCTGTGTAAAGCTCTCTGCCTATGCCCCAATTAAAACATGCCCTCTTAAAGCTGTCGGATGCCAGGCCTTTGACCGCTTCCGTGTTTGATTCCGTTCCTACATCTTCCTTGCTTATCCATGTCTTCTTCTCTTCATCCCAGATCGACACCGTGCAGTTCGCATTGTCCCGGCTGTGTGCTCTCTGCCAGTTAAACGCTCCAACTGTCTCGTCCAGAATGTTCATGTCGCACCTTGCATCCTTGTAAAGCAACAATGATGCTCCTTTTTCCGAACAGGTTGCGACCCTGCACTCTACCTCATCGGCTCGCAGATCCCTGAATTCTAGTTTCGCCATAAAATCACCTCCTACGAATTTGTGTTTGGCTTGCATTTTAATTATAACTTATTTTTTCAATTTGTAAATAATGAATTTTATTCGTGAGGATGAGCTATTGCCGGGTCAGTGTTGCCATAGCATTTATTGTACTTCTTGCATTTGAAACATTTTTCTGTAGGTTTGTCGACAAAAAGGTATTCTATTATTTCATCCGGTTCTAACATCTCTTCTGTGTAAGAAGAAGTCGAAGCTTCTATCCTTGCCTGTGGTGCTTCTATCCCGACAGGGTTGGAATAAATCAGTTTTGCTTTTTCTATGTTATTGTTTATTTCCGCAACAGTAGGGAAGAACTCGCTTGTTTCCATATGGAGTCTTGCAGCTTTGTATACATCTTCAGCTTCGATTTCTCCAAAAGCCATCTGCCATACCTCTATCATCTTCTCAACACTCTTGATCTTGGTGTTCGGATAATTTGAAATTAACTGTTCCAAAAGATCCACGATTTGTTCTTCGATCATGTTATATCCATCCTTTCTGCTTTTTGTATTCCGTAAAAGGGTTATTATCAGGTGTAGTGCTTCTTTCCTGGTCTTCCTGTTTTAATGGGAATATTCCCTTCCAACTGTTCATTGTGCTCTGATCAACAAGCCTCTTCATCAGATCTGCATCGCCATGACCAAGTTTGTATGCTTCATTGATCGCCATCTTCAATCCTTTGTCTGTGAGTGGAGCTTTGATAAACTTCCTCATTTTTATGAAATCGATGAACGATTCCCGAAGATCAGGATTGTTCACGATGACCGGGACTTGATCGAGGATCTCGTCATAGCTCATCTTTCTTTCTTTACCATTATCTTTATTTAATTCTTTAGTATTTGATTTATCTGTACTTAATTTATTAGTATCTTTATTTAGAGGGTGGTTTTCTAGAGGTTGAATTTCAAGGGGTTGATTTTCAACCTCTTGTTTTTTACCCTTTTGTTTTTCAGGTTCTTCATAGAAATCATAAATGTACTGATACCGACCTGTCTCTGTCTCATTCGGTAGCTTCTTGGTAATAACAAGATATCCGAATTGCTTCAGTTCTTCCAAAGTGGACTTGACGGACGATTCGCTTTCCTTACAGATCGATACAAGGCCTGCTATGGAATAATCCCAATTCTCCGGGAGTGACATAACAACAGACAATAAGCCTTTAGCTTTCAAAGACAGATCCTTGTCTCGAAGGTGGTGATTGTTCATAACGGTGTAATCTTTGTTTTTGTTGACTCTTATTATCATAGGCAATTTCTCCTGATAGAAAACCCCTCCGAAGGTGCGAGCTTCAAAGGGGATATGGGTCTATATCATGTCCATACCATCTCGCACATGATACAGACCTTCTGTGTCTATTCATTCTACAACATATTATGCTAAAATAAAAGTGCTTACCATAAAAGACCTCCTTGAATTTTTATGTAGGCATTGGCAGCTTGGTTTACCTTGCCGAGCTGTCTTCTTATTTGTCAGCATCCAATCCCTGGACAAAGTATTCATATGGCTCGTTAAACGCATCGCACAGCTTGATGTATTCCCGGAGCTTGATCGTCTGATTCTTGTGCCGGAGCTGATAGAACTGCTGATATGTCATGCCTGCCTCTTCTGCTATCTTCTTGTGCGACAGATCATTCATTGATATGTACTCGTTGATCCGATCTATCACCTTCTCATCAAATTTATGCGGCTTTATGTATGGCATTTTTATACCTCCTTGCTAATATTTACCCTTTTATTATACTCTTGTTTTGCAATTTGTAAACGGCATAAAAGAACGAGCCGATTTCTCGACTCGTTCATCAGGGAAGATATACAAGATCGTCAAAGGTCTTTTAACTCGGTCAAAGTAGCCTCATACAATCTCGGTTGCAAGAGTTTAACGGACTCCATCAGTTCATCCAGGATGCTGAAGACCCTCTCTGCATCAGATCCGGCAATAAGCCGTAGGAAATCAGAGTCCCCATAATCATCTATCACTGTCTGTCGGACTGTTTCCAATACAGGCCTTTTGTCTCCATACAAATGGTCATACAGCATATAGAATGTGGAAAGCTTCTCACAGTTCTGATATGTCGGTGGAGATTCTTCCAGCTCGTCTATCGCATCGAGAAGCTCATTCTTGGTGAACATATTAGTCCTGCTCCATTCTCCTGATCATTTTCTTGATGATCATTCTCTCCTGTTCAGACTCTGCATCCTGCATGGCTTCACGAAGGACTTCTATCTTGTCCTCGTTATCGTCTGCGTAGGAATAACCACCCTCACGAGAGTATCCGCCACGACCGCCACGAGAACCGCCTCTGCCGCCACGAGCATAACTGTTACCTCCCTCACGGCTGTATCTGCCCATACTGTCTCGCCTTGCGTTAGATCCTCTGCCTCTGGCATTGGAATAACCGCCACGATTGGACATGCCGCCTTCAGAAGAATACTCGCCCTCATCCTGGTACTCATCGTACATGATGATCTTGCAGGCATTCTTGATGGAATTCAGAAGCTTATCTACCGTGTCAAGGCTTCCTGCTGTAAGCTCGCCTTTCTTGGTCAATTCCTTAACTTCATCCATCAACATTTCTTTCAGTTCATAGAATTCGTGCATATTCACTTCCTCCTTCCTTATGCGATTCTTGAAATAACAAGGTTGCCGTTCTGTACATTGATAGTAGGTGTAGGTGTTGTTGCCGGATCATCCGTTGTCGCATCTACATATTCCACTGCAACATTGAAACAGCATCCTTTAGGTACTGTAATGATTGCCGTACTTGTCACATTGCCGTACACATCCACAGCTGCAGGAGTGAAGATCGCTCTGCTCCCCTGTCTCTGCTCTCCGTTTACGGTGATAACTGTGGCGATTGGTGTCACAGCTCCGCCTGTCGGAATGGAGATGTTACCGTTAAATGTGACCTGATAACGAGCAAAACAACCGCATGTGTTGTTGACAATACCTCGGAGAATAAAATTCCCGGTGCCGTCTTCATGGAAGACATAACCACGATTGCAGGGAATAGAACTGTCGAAAGTGATAGGTGTGTTGAGAGCAACACTTTCTATCGCATCTCGCTGAAAATATTCTGCCATAGGTCTACCTCCTTATCAGAAAGAACCGCATCCACAGCCGCAAACCTGGTTCTGATTGCAGGTAAAAATCGGAGTCTGTCCATATACCGGCATTGCAGGGATAGGACAAGATCTGAGTTCCTGTACGAGCTGATTTGCTGTCGTTGCCTGTCCGGCTCTAATCGCTGCGGTCTGAACATCCTGTGAAGCCTGTCCACGAGAGTACAGCAACTCCTGACGGAGCTGTGCGATCTCATCGTTCTTGGCATCGATCTTATCCTGACAGAGCTGATCAAGGATTCTCTGGGTGCTTGCTGTCTGTGAAGCAATAACATCCCTTATTCCATCGGAAAGAGCCGCACGATCTGCACAGTTCTCGGTTGCGACAGTGTACTTGAGATCGGCTATGCCGAGCCTGTTTTCACAGCAACAATTTGCAAACTGGGAAGAAAGGTTGTTAAAACCCTGTGTCATTGCTGTCTGTGCAGCAAATGCCTGATTCATGTTAGCCATCTGTCTGCCATTGGCGGCAATCTCTGCCTGTGAGAAGCCGTTAGCAACAGCCATCTGCATATCACCACAGCAATTGCAGAGCTGTGTGGAGAGGTTGCCAATACCGTCACGGATAGAAGTAATGTTGTTGTTGATCATCTGGTCACGGAAGCCATCAGAAGTGATCTCAGCCTGATTCATCCAAGGGTACAGACCGCCTGCTCCTCCGTTGTTTCCTCCGAAGCCGTTGCCCCATCCTCCATTGCCGAAAAGACAAAGGAACAGAAGGATGATCCACCAACCACCATCGTTACCGAAGCCAAAGCCACCGTTACCATTACCTACGACAGCTGCAAGGTCTGCCGCAGACATTTCGCCTGTTGTTAAAGACATAGTTCTTGTCTCCTTTCATTAAGATTTATTTCCACTGTTGCAACAAATAGAAAACGCACTTATAATAAAAATGAGTTTATTCCGCATAATAAACTTCCCCCCTGATGCACGGTGTGTCTCTTTGCCCTTACACCGTGCATTCTCTATTTAACATTCAGTTGTCTGTATATCTCATTGGCCTGTTGTGCATATCGGTTGAGCTGATCCTGTGAGATTTTCCCTGAGTTAAGCATGTTCTGCACCATCTGTTGTGGGTTTCCTGTGAATGTCTTTCTGAATTCCAAGAATTGATTTATCAGGTTATTCCTTGGTGCAGGGTTGAGCTGTTGATATAAGCTGTTCATTCTTCATCCTCCTCCAATAGTCTCGGCTTCCTGATGCCCTTGATGCTCTTCTTCATTTCTTCCTTGAATTCGTTGAATTCTTCTCGTGATACATAATCAGCTGTCCCCGATTTGTCCTCACTTTGTCCCCGATCTGTCCCCGATTGTGTCCTCTCCTTATAATCGAAGATCCTCAACGGCTGTGGCATACCGCTCATGTCTGTACTCTTGATGTACATGACAGGACTTTCCGAGTCCATGAGCAGGACAGCCTGTCCTGAAGCCACAGGATAGGCTTTAGCTGCCGCCTCGCCCAAAACCCATATAATTCCACTATTGGAATTCTGCGAGCCGACAGAAGGCATCTGTGGCTGATTTTGAGGCATTGGCTGTTGCATCGGTTGATAATACTGTGGAAAATAACTGTTGTAAGCCATGATTTATTCCTCCTTCTCTAAATAAAAAATCACAAGCTCTGAACCGCTGTCCCAAGAGTCAAAGTACGATCCGTCTATGCAACAGACCGTATGTCCTTCACATCCAAGGACATATCTTCCTTTGGGATGAAGTTCTGCGAAATCTGCCACGGTGGTGCATTCCGGACATATGAAAGGAACGGACTTCTGTTTGAAGCCAAATCTTCGAAGGTACATACCCCATACATAATTGGAACTTGGCATATCGTGATAATACATGCCCTCCGCAGCAAGGTTGATGTAGGCATCTTCCCAGGACATACCAAGAGCCTTACAAACAGCTCTTACGGCACAATCGCCTACTCTTTTATTTTGGGGATTGGGATTAAACTTAACATAGGGCATAGAGATTACACCTCCTGCCCTTATATTCTCAAAAGCTATTCTTTGTTACGATGAAGTGAAAGTGCAACATTCGTGCAAATTCTTGCAAAAGAAAAAGACACGGAGTCTTTACCGTGTCTCTTTCCGTAAATTGAAAGGCATATAAGCAATGACTAATGTCATAACTTTCTATAAGTGTTTGAAGATCTTGCCTTGTAGCTTGTATACGATGTTCTTCATCTGTCTGACCGACATATCGAATTCATCGGCTAATGGTTCGTAACAAATGCCATCTATCAATCTTCTCTTCAATATCTTCCTGTCTCGCTCTGAATGGATATATTCATCAATGACATGTTCAAGCTGACTATTGGTGATGTTGTCGAAGTCCGGCATCATCTTCTCCTTCGTCTGACTCGTACTCTTGCTCTCGTTCCACGACTTGAACCGTTACGCTTTGTCCTGGATCTCGTTCGAGTTGTTCTTCTCCGTGTTACTGTCACTCCTGCCATTGTATATATCTCCATCGTTGCCGATATAATTGGCATTACCACCATCGTCTGCATCGAGGTCTACAGAGTAACTATCGTCCACAGCTGTATCAATATAGTCATAAGGATTCCATACTATGATCCACACGATGTTCGTGGCAACAAGCATGAGTATTAGCAAAGCAATGATGATAATATTCCTCTTGTCCCTGCGATCAGCCTTGTCCATAGCCGATTCAAAAACGATATAGGGTACTGTCAAATTTTCGTTTTCCATAGTGTTGCCTCCTTGATTATATCATAATTGTTTGTCAGGCAATATATCTTCAATCCTGATCTGTTTCGGATCTTCCTGAAGCCACCATCTCATTATTTCCTCCCCATTCTGACAATTCATAAACCTTTTTCCTTTCTTTTTCCTTTTTTCCAACATCCTATCAAAAGCCTTTACATAATTTTCCCGATATTTGGGATAATCTGCAAATTCTTTCTTTTGGTGTTTTGCTCCCGACAAAGGACATCCGATACAGCCAACTCTCTTGTATCCCTTTGCATACAGAGGATTAACCTTGAGTCCCTTAAAATGTATGTAATCCCAAATGTCTTGTTCTGTAAATTTGTATATTGGATTACAAACAGCATCTTTATTTTTCTTTACTCCTTCTATAAACTTGCAATCATATGCATTTGGTTTGTTAGGAGCATCGCCCAATTCCTTTGTAATTCGTTTGCTTGATTCAAATTGATCTCGTATATGGTTTTTAGACATATACTTGACATTTTCTTTCTTTTCCCGCAAGAGAAAAGCATCTCTTCCCTTCCTCCCTGCTGACTCATCTTCTCGTACTCCTACAGCAATTATTCGATTTGGCGTGGATGCTTCTTTTAGTATTTCGCAACAAAACCTCATAAGCCTTGTCGGAACACTCCCTTTGTCCACGATCAGCTTCCACATGGATGTAGGCTCTCCCTTGTATCTCGGCATCCTAATCTCGGTCTTAATGCCCATCTCATTCAGCTTCTTGAATTTGTCTCTGATGTAGTATACCGTTTCAGGAGCATCCACCGTAGTGTGAGAATTGACCACCTCAATCTGTTCAGGGTTCAAGCACATAAGAGCGATGTCAAGCATGACATCGGAATCCTTGCCTCCCGAATATGTAATGATTAACGGCTTCTGATAGTAAAGCTCGCTCATCTCTGCCGCTAATTTCAAGACTTCTTCTGCCTGTGCTATTTTCTCCATGAGTCTCATTTTAGTCATATATCCACCTTCTTTTAGTCATATCTCCACCTTCTCTCCACAGATCGGGCAATATGCAGGAGTGAATTCAATATAACCATCTCCTGTTAGTTCTTCCAATGCCTCGATCAGCTCTTCTTTCCTTGTCAATGGTGCTGACATGCGTTTGCCGTATTGCTTCACCTTAACATACAGGTCAAACCCATGACCACAGTTCTTGCTTTTATACATGTTCTTTTCCTTCCTCCCGGATCTGCTTTCTAATATGGTTCGGGTAATGGCTGCCATGCTATAACATCATCATCATCAAAGTCAGTACAATCGCCGTTCTGATTTTCCCAGTAATCACCATGTTCAAAACTTTGGATTTCCCTAAATCCACCATTACGACAAGTCAATACTTCTTCACCATCATCGGGCAATCTCTCACTAACTGGAATCCACTCGCCTTGCGGTCTTGCTTTTGCTTTCCTTATTGCCTCATCATAACTGTCAGCGGTAAGAATAATCACCATACCATTATCAGCCACGGCATACATTCTATCTTCAAGGTAATAGGCTTCATTTCCGTTGTTGTTTGCCGCCCAATATAGTAATGCTCTTGCACACTTTGTTTTCTCATAGATGCTCATTGTCTGCCTCCCTTCTCATATCTGCCACAATAAGGACAAATAAGCCAATGCTTACAGAAATGACATAAAATTTTGTTAATCAGTTTCATTGTCTGCCTCCTTATTAACCTCTCCTTTTTCTGTCAAAGTCTTATATAAATCTTCCGCCTCTTTACCATAAAAAGTATTAATAATTGAGTATCCTCTTCCCTTTTTTTCTATTACAACAAGACAACTCAAGTCTTTATTGTTACTAAAGTCATAACCGACTTTAAAGTATCCGCTTTTTTTCATTGTTTGCCTCCCTTCTTGCTTTCAATTCCTTTAGCCACTTTGCTAACTGTTCGTGTTCTCTGGCACATTCATTACAATAATAGGCTTGTTCTTCGGTCATACCCTTGCCCCATTCTGCATATGCCTTGTCGCTCAATTCTTTTGCCTTTTCTTCACAATGTTTAATGGCCTCGTCAATCGTCATTATTTACTCCTCTATCGTACACTTTCAGAATATCCTCAAAAGCATTACATGCCGCCACAAAATTGCTTTTTTCGTCATTCCAATGAAATGTTATATCATCAACTTTGCTATCTCTTTCAATAGCCTTTATAGCAAGGGAAAGAGCCAACCATTTGCGGTCGTTAGCAATTTGTGACCTCATTTGTTCCAATATCTCAATAGCCTCTTTACTTGTCATTCTTCTACCTCCTTACTGTAATACCTGCCCAGGATCGTCTGCTTTCCGCACCGAGGACAATCAACTGCATTATAGAGCATAGGCTCGTTAGAAGAAAAAGCATTGACAAGACCGGTACCGATCCTATCCCTGGCAACATATACCTTCTGAGATATCAAGGCAGTTCTACAGAAAGAACACCTGTCTGTATTCAACCAATCATACAATTTACTCATTCTATACCTCCTTAGGTCGTACAAGTGATAGATCATATTTGCTATCAATGAACTTCAATGTTAATTCGTGGTTTACTTTGTTACCAAGTTTGTCATATATCCAATACATATCGTCCTGTGTAAAACTCGTTCCGAGATAAAGATTAAGTCCATATATGAGTGAATCTCTCCATTCCGAGTTTCTTTTTTCACTGGCATATGGCTGACCTTTTGCCATTGGTCTTGAACACCATTCCAATAATTTGCAAATAACATCTTCTTTCGTTTTACAATCAGTCGCAGTAAAAAAAACGTTCCCCTTTTCAGATATAGTCAGTTCACCAAATGAGTTTATATAACTACCATGAAAACATTTCATAACCTTAAATATTTCATCAATCATTCTTCTTCTCCTTCCTCGTAAGGCTCCGGTAACGGCATCCAGGCTATTACCTCTTCATCGTCATAATCTGCGGAATGACCGAGGATCTCCCAGGCTCGCCATATGTATTCATCCTCCGACCATTCTTCGAGCATACGGTATGCAATAGCGATCCTGTCTTCTTCATTGTCTACATCAGCACAGATCAGAACTCGCTCTTCGTCTTCGGGAAGTTTGTCCTTGACCGATATCCACCCGGTAGGCTTAAACGGATGCCTCATACATGCATCCCTGTAACCCTTTCTGTACTGATCCCGATCATATTTCAGAGCTTTCAGAAGCTCCTCTTTGTTGACCTCAAACCCGACAGCTGTTTTAACGGAACAGAACAGAGCTTCCTCTTCCTGTTTCGTTTCCTGCTCCATAATCTGTCTTGCAATCCTGGTAATCGGAGATTCATATGTTTCCGATATCTCTGATTCGAGCATTGCGTTCCAATCATATTCTTTCATTGCTTATCCTTTCTCTCCGTATAGCCGTTAAGACAGCTTTTATGTGTAAAATTATTCGGGAACTACTTCACTTCGCAGATAATCTGAAAGAGCTTATGACCATAATCAAAGAGTTTTTTGTAATCCTCATCAGAGATGAGGCCTGCACTATTGAATGTCCTGATAGCTGCAAAGAGCTCGTTATAGGATGTATCACCTCTCTCAAAGTACACTTCGTACCAATCCTTCATGACCTTCTTCAGATCCTTCATAGGGATAGTGATGTTTCTGCTTGCCATTGTTCTGTCCTCCTTATCCGACTGCTTCTAACCAAAATCTGTGATGCCTATCCATTGAATACTGATAATCGGGATCTTTGCCATCTGCTCTCATGTAGCTTGTTATGTGAGCTCCTCTTGCTCCGATCCAATATCCTGTGCGGATCATTTTTACCTTCTCGCCTGTCTCCGCAATAGTTCCGGAGATTGTAGGTAAACCTTCCATCCATTTTTCGATCATTGCTTTGTGCCTTCCTTTCGCTTAATGTACCTTAATTATACACCTGTTTTGTATTTTGTAAATAACCAAAATAAATAAAATACCCCTTGGTGCTAAAGGGGCAGATCATAATAAAAGACCCCTGGTGCTACGAGGTCAGGTGTTAAACTTGATTTTCGAGGTTCAAACCTCTTTTCTTAATTTTAGATTTTTTGCACCAAATTGATTATAACATAAAAACCCCCTCCCGATAAGGAGAGGGTTTTTATTTTCGGAGGGTTTTATATTTTTTATAGCCTAAACACAACCTTATTATATCACTCGAGATAATTCTTGCAACAGAAGCCTTGGTATTCGATGTTGCCCTTTTCATAAGAAACCAGGAGCCAATCTTCTCCTGCAGCTCGAGAATAATAACCGTAGCACCGGACAGAAGTCCTAAGAGGCATAGTTGTCATAAGTTTGTATGCCTTTCCTGCTCCGTCTCGGAGGTTCAGACCGTGAACTGCGTTCACCGTATAGGTCTTGTTGAAGGCCTCGGACTTGAACTTGGCAGGATTGGAAGCCTTGATGATCTTCTTGGTATCCTGGACAGGCTGTGGTTCGTCCTGTTTCGGCTTTGCAGGTGCAGGTGCAGGTGCAGGAGCAGGAGCAGGAGTCGGTTTGGGATCTTCTTTAGACTCTTCCTTTGCCTTCTCCTCGAAGAGATTGGACTGTCCCCAATACTGCCATGACTTTGCATTAAACTTCGTCTTGACTACTCCGTAGGCATGTCCCTTGGCTTCGATGACATAGCCGCCAACATATACGCCAACATGCGTCTTCGTCTTGTCGTTACCCTTGAAGACCAGTCTTCCGTCCACCTTGTCGAAGGATGCGATCTGTCCTTTCTTGGTGCAGTGGGTGTACATAGCAGTCGCACCGTAATCGGTCTTGGCATCGTACTTGGGAGCGGATGTCGGAGTCTCGCTCCAGTATGCTCCTTTGATCAGACCTGCACAGTCGTGGACTCGCTTGCCGTACTGGGCAGGATAGTCCTTTGCAGTGTAGAATTTGGGGTACTGCTTCTTCTTCTCGTCATAGAGTTTCTTGCTTCCTTTCTGTCCGAATGTGCCGTACCAGTAGGGAAGTCCCAACTGTGCCATAACATACTCGATCAGATATGCGTTTGTCTTCTTCATCATGTTCTTTCTCCTTTCGTTATGAGGTAGCAGGGGATAATCTAAGAGCACTTGCCCTGATCCTTATAGGGTTGGTAGTCGTTCCCATACTGCTGCCACTTGTTTGCCTTCCCATGATATGAACAGTCCTGTTATTCGCGGCAATGGTCGTCGGTATAGTCAACACAATGTTCGTCGCTGCTCCGTCCGCAGCTCTGACCGTTTGCTGAAACCTTATGCCGGAAACGTCAGTCGGACTTGAACTTGATCCCGTATAAATGCCGGCACTCCTACTACCGGTTGCATTAGATGGATATTGAACAGCTACAGATATAAGCCATGTTCCGGCATAGGGTATATTGAATGTTGCGAGACTCGACCATGTTCCCCCTGAAGCAAGCCCGGTCACATCGGAAAAGCTATCATTCGCATACCAATTGTCTGGTATTGTATCAGTTGCGGAAATAGTGTTATTCGTGATGGAAATGTTCGTGCCTGCGGTTAATGCATCCTGCTTGCTTCCCAGAATTCCTCCTAATACTCGGTTATCGTCAATTGACAATAAAACATCTGTATCATAATTAGAATTCTCCGCATATATCTCCTTGTAGCCGTTGCCGTCCATTCTCATTCCAAAAACACCTACATTGGGATGATTTGTGATAACTGTCGCATCTTCTGAGCCATTACCATGTACCGCAACCCTTGACACTGCACCCGGTCGAGAGTCAACATCCAGTGTCATAATAACATGTCCGTTAGACTTAGCAACATAGTCATCAGAAGTCGGAATTGTCGGTTGATCTGTAAGATCGTAATAACTGCCCGAAGTCGCCACAGTTGCAAGAGAAGGCTTGTTCAAGATTTCGGCAACACCGCTGACTGCATTCCAATCTGAATTAACCTGTGCGGCGGGTATTGTTGGCTTGTTTAAGATTTTCGCCACACCGCTCGAAGCGTTCCAGTCAGAATTAACTTGTGCTGCCGGTATTGTCGGTGTGTTTGTCAGATCATCATAATCTCCACTCGTGGCGACGGCAGCAAGCGAGGAAGCATCTGCCTTGTCCTGCAGATCTTCCCTCGCCTGTGCATCCACTATCTCATATATCTTGTTCTTCTTCCTGTCTTTCCAGAACGACATTATACCGTCATATATTGCCATCAGCCGTTCTCCTTGTCTTCGCAATTCGCATTAACCTTGGCATACTGTATCGAGCTGATACCAAGCAACGCTCCTAAGAATACCGTCACCGCACCAAGTGTGGCACCGATAGGCTCTGCATACGGGAACTGCCATATGCTAGCAAGCGTCAGCCACAGCGTAGTAACAGCCGGCAAGCATACCATAGCGATCCACTTCAGCACATCATACACCTTGTTTGACATCTTCATAGCGTTTCTCCTTTCTTATAGTTTCTTTTCCTGTAATAGTTTCTCGTACGTCGTTTTGATGTACTTGTTTGCCAAATCCGTATAATTATTCTTGAAGTCTGGGTGCTCTTCACAGAATCTCTCATAGGTATCGCAATCCTGCATCTGCTGCCTCCAATAATCGTTCGAGTGAACAACTCCATTCCGGATCTCATCACTGAAACGGAGAATATGCGTACGACTGAGCACGGCCTGGTTCTCATCAACCTTAAAAGACAAATCATCAACCTTAATACTTATCTTCTTAACTTCGCCATTAACCTTCTCAATCTCTTTCAGAATATCTTCCTTTGAGGTCTTACGCTTGTCGTACCGGTCAACAAACCACGTGATCGTCTGCCAAACCGCAGTAGATCCAAGAATGCCTAACACTATCTTCAACAAAATATCTTCCATCACGTCTGCTCCTCCGGGCCACCTTGCTTGATCTCATAGATAACCTGCATCGTCTCCGTAACTGTCTTCTGTACGGGATTATCCAGTCTGAAGGCAGATGCTTGATACATCTTGTTGAGCATGCATCCTCTCGCTCCCTTAAATCCGATTGGTGCTCCTCCAGTGTAAGTCAAATACTGGATGGGACTGTCGATAGACTGCCTCGCACAGTATGCCCTTGAAGAAGAGCCATAATGGATAAAGATGCTTGTATCATCGTAGAGGATGTCCTGTGCCTCATACTGCCCAGAGGCATTCTTCCACGCCATACACTGCGGATTACAGAAACGATCATTTCCGAGATCTATCTGTACTTGATTTCTCTGGTTGCTTCCAGACTCATACTGATAGAAATTCTCTATCAGATCGAATACTGAATTGTTGGAAAGACTCACCTTCAATGAACAGTTTGTAGAGCCTCTGGAGAATTGGTCATGTGCCCAACAAAGAGGAAGATATATGCATCCGTTCTCGATAACAACCTGTTTCAAGCAATTCGGATCTAAGATGTTTCTTATATAAACATCAAATTCTGCCACAGTCCACGGAATAGGTGTACCATCCTGTTGCTTAACTCTTGCCTTTACTGCTTCGTTGCGGAAAAGGTACTCTGCCGCATTGTAATACTTATCCGTTACATTCCCTGTCAAAAGATCAAGGCACTTTATTCTGAAGTAGTATTCTGTGTCTAATGTGTTATCGGGTACATAAATATATACTTTCTTGTTTGCATGATCATACGCGATATAGTTGTTCTTGTTTTCGCCTGTCGCTATATCATAGGTCTGATCTTCGGTAACATCGCCAACACTATTCCAGAGCCATATCCCCTTGCCTGTGAATTTGGCAAGGTGTATGCGGATTGTACCTGCAGAAATGTATTCTGCAGAGACTATTGTGTTCGTATCATCATAGAAGCCAAGAGGAATGCTCTTCTGGTTGGTGATGTGCGGATATTCGACATCATATCTCTGGTACTCATACTCTGAAGGATCTATGATGCCATTGTCTATCCTCTCGATAGGCGTGAAATGGTCTGCCATGAGATTGCCACCTAACTCTTCATTCCAGAAAGAGCCTACATCGGTATGCACAAGAGCCAGATCTGTGATCTGACCGCATCCCTGTGTCTGCGACCAGTTATAGACGAAACGATAGCCGTTGCTTATAGGCTCGCTCTGCCCTGTGCCGAACATAGGTTGTCCGACCTTGCTATCAGACTGCGTATATGTCGCACTATATGTCTGCCCTGCATGAGCCACCAGATAGGCTTCTGTGGCTTTCGGAAGAAAAATCTTGGTAGAGTCAAGATTG
>JAEEGL014531123.1_pt1 | contig 16064 bp, 9 predicted proteins | sample 9134231 | NCBI WGS metagenome assembly JAEEGL01 (sample SAMN16246548, study PRJNA631951) | gut metagenome | biome: gut microbiome; feature: rumen; material: fiber-attached | host: Bos | place: Iran: Karaj | collected 2018-10 | reverse complement strand
GGCTACCGTCAACGGCTTGCCGAGCATCACATCATGCAAAGCATGTCAAGGAAAGGGAACTGCCTTGACAATGCGATGGCGGAGAACTTCTTTGGAATTATGAAATCAGAGCTGCTTTATGCGGAAAAATTTGAATCGCCCGAAGCCTTCATGAAGGCTTTAGATGAATATATAGACTATTATAACAATAAAAGAATCAAATCCCGGTTAAAAGGAAAGAGCCCGGTGCAATACCGAACTCTTTACTCTTAATCAATAATGTTTAACCCATCCAACTTTTTGGGGTCACTTCACTCGTGAGGGATTTTTATCTTGACGCGAAAAAAGCCAGCACCACAAAGACAGATACTGCTGGTTGTTAATAAAAATGTTAGTTAAATCTATATACATACATAAGGCTACTGGCCGATATTACTGGTTGTGAATTTTAACGCTTTATGTGCCCAAAAAAGAAAAATCTTACTATATTTGTGGCAGTATTAACTCTTAATATTGAATCACTATGAAAAAGAAGAATCTCTTTGTTAAACTGTTCTCAGTGCTGACGGCGATGATGTGCGCCTTGGGTATCCAGGCTGCCGAGGCCTATGCCTGCTACACACCGTCGGACTCGACGCTGGCGTTCTACTACGACAGCCTGCGCTCCTCCCGCACGGGCACGACCTACGACCTGAACACTGGCGACAACAATCCTGATTGGGTCACTGACGGCATTAATGCCAGTGTGAATAAGGTGGTCTTTAACTCGTCATTTGCTGATGCCCGTCCCACGACAACTTATCATTGGTTTTATTATAATGGCTTGCTCAAGACCATCGAGGGCCTGGAATACCTGAACACAACGGGCGTGACCAACATGTCGGGCATGTTCTATGGCTGCAAGGCATTAACGAACCTTGACGTGAGCGGCTTCAACACCGCCAATGTGACAAGTTTTGCTAACATGTTCTATGGTTGTCGCGTTTTGTCGACCCTCGACGTGAGCGACTTCATCACAGGCAATGCAACGAACATGTCTGGCATGTTCCAGGACTGCAAGGCATTGACAAGCCTTGACGTGAGCGGCTTCAACACGGCAAATGTGACCAACTTTGGTAACATGTTCTGTTACTGCAACAATTTGACGAGCCTTGACGTGAGCGGTTTTAACACCGATAAGGCAACCTATATGTCTAGTATGTTTTATTTCTGCAGCAGCTTGACGAGTCTGGATGTAAGCCACTTCAACACGTCTAAATTGACAAGTTTTAAAGAGATGTTTACTGGTTGCGAAAGTTTGACGAGCCTTGACGTGAGCAACTTCAATACAGATTTGGCGACCGACTTTTACGGTTTGTTCAGTAGCTGTAAAAGTTTGACGACCCTTGACTTGAGCAACTTCAACACCCAAAACGTGACGCTCTATTCCAGAATGTTCCTTAATTGCGAAAGTTTGACGAGCATTGATTTGAGCAATTTTGACACAAAAAAGGCTTATAGCCTCGCTGAAATGTTCTATGGATGCAGCTCCTTGACGACTCTTGACTTGAGCAATTTCAACACCGATAATGCGGTTACCATGACTCAGATATTCCGCGGTTGCACCAATCTGAAGAGCGTTAACCTGAGTAGTTTCAACACCTCTAAGATGTTCAGCATGCAGGGCGTGTTCCAGTACTGCAGTAGTCTCACGAGTCTTGACTTGAGCAACTTCAACACCGATAATGTGACATCCTTGTGTACCATGTTCACTGGCTGCAGCAGTCTGACGACCCTTGACTTGAGCACATTCAACACGTCTAAGGTGACAGATACGAGATGGATGTTCGATGATTGCAGTGCGCTGGCCACTATATATGTTGGTGACGGTTGGAATACCGAAAGCGTTACTTCTTCAGGCAGTATGTTCTATGGCTGTACCAATCTAGTGGGCGGCCAGGGAACGGTCTATGACAGCAATCACACCGACGTAGCCTACGCCCATATCGACGGCGGCATGAGCAACCCGGGCTACCTTACCGACAAGAAGACCAGCCAGCGTGGCGACGTGAACGGCGACGGCAGTGCCAACATCAGCGACGTGACAACCCTGATTGACTACCTGTTGAGCGGCAATGCCTCGGGCATCAACGTCAGCGCCGCCGATTGCAATCAGGACAGCAGCATCAACATCAGCGACGTCACGGCCCTGATCGACTATCTGCTCTCCGGTACCTGGAATTAAAACTTCATCAAAACCTAAGTTATATCCCTCATGCTCATCATGAACTGCACTCCAAAAGTTTTGTGTCCAACTTTTGGGGTGCAGTTCATTTTGAGGTAAACATGAACATTAAACAAGAAACTTTTCGTATCTTTGCAGTGCTTAAAACTGGTATCCTTTTAAATTATTTTTTGGTATACTTTAACGGTATTATTTACAAAATAAACTAATAACGCAATGAAAAAGATACTATTTACAACGCTCGTGTGCCTGTTGGCACTGGCGGCCTGCCAGGATGAGCCGAAACATGATGGCGCTATCGAGACATTCAAGGTCAACGGCGTTTCATTCAATATGGTTAAAGTCAAGGGCGGCAGTTTCACGATGAATATGGAATTGCCGATTACACCAACGTTCGTACTTTTTCAGGATTCGACCCTTGATGTCACAGTTACCGACTACAGCATCGGGCAGACCGAGGTCACTCAGGCCTTGTGGTTGGCAGTAATGGGCAGTAACCCCAGCTATTTCTCAACCGCTGAAATCCCTTTGTTGGTAGAACGGGATAGGGAGTTCGGGGATGACCTCAATCGCCCTGTCGAATGGGTGTCTTGGAACGACTGCCAAGACTTTATCGCCAAGTTGAACGAACTCACGGGGCGGCACTTTAGGATTCCCAGCGAAGCCGAGTGGGAGTTTGCAGCCCGTGGAGGGAATAAGACACATGGCTACCCCTATGCGGGAAGTGATTCCATTAATGAGGTGGCTTGGTGTGGTCCGAATTCCGACAACATGACGCATCCTGTCGGCCAGAAAAAGCCTAACGAACTGGGCCTCTATGACATGAGCGGCAACGTGTGTGAGTTGTGCTCTGATTATGTCCCGTTTAGAGACTATAATGGAAGCTATACTCTCCGCATAGTTCGCGGAGGTTCATATGCCGAAAAGAGCTTCGTGTGGGAGCGTGGCAGGTTAATGTACCAGGCTGGGTCTAATCTCAGATCAAATACCGTCGGTCTGCGCCTAGCCATGTGATAACATTCATGAAATCAAATCAATAAAACACATAGCAAGAAAACAACAATAAAATGATGACACAGCTGCTGGCATTGCTGGCGCTGTCTTACATCGCCGCTTGATGACTCTGATCATAATCAGAAATTCACTACTGCCATCAATAACAGGGCATGTCGGGATGGTGTGGTCGGGTAAACATGAACATTGAACAACCTGAACACGGTGAACAATATCGTAAATCCGCAAAAAAATGTGGGTTTTTCTCATTCGTTTATAATATATAATCGCAATCTGACTCAAGCAATTTATTGACTCCACTATATTCACACGGAAACTGGTTTACTAACCCCCAAATCACGTTTTTTTTGAAATCTCGATAAAATAGTGAATTCAGTCTTATTCCCGTCAAAGTGAAGACGGTTGTCCAAAATGGTAACCGAGAATTCTTGCTAGAAAACAGAAAAAGCCTTAACTTTGCCAAACAAACTAATTGTCGAGTCTCTTTGCACATGTCTTCAAAAACCACAAAGAACGATAAAAGACAACGGCAGAACTGTAAAGTGTCGCATTGGCTTAGATATGTTGTCCACTTTGACCACTGGATCATAGTGGCATTGGCGCTCTTACTCACTTTTGCGTTCAGCCTGGTGTTTGATGCACTGCACCTGAAGAATCCCTATGAGAAAAGCGTGTCGGGCAATTCTCTCACCGAGACTTACTATCAGTATGCGTCCAGCGAAGACGACATCGTCACCAGCGATAATATTGTGGTGGTCGATGTGGGTGCGAGAATCAGCAGGGCGCATATTGCCAATCTTTTAAGAGAGATTGACAGCCTCCAACCTTTGGCAGTGGGTGTGGATGCCATTTTCCCTTATCCTTCTAACGAGACTACCGACAATGAATTAAAAAGCGCGCTGAATGCCATGTCCACAAAGGTCGTACTCGCACAGATGACCGATGATGGCGGCAATACCATCAAATCGTTTTTTGCTGACTCAATGGAGTTGAAAAGCGGATCCGTCATGCTTGACATGGATGACAAAATGGTGCACACGTTTTCACCCATTCAGGATGGAGACACGACGATGGTTGCTCTGTTGAATGAGATGTGGAACAAACATTACGGCATCAACCAAGGATTGACTCTGAAGGAAGTCCCCATCACTATTGATTACAACCACGATGTCTTGGTCATCATGGCCGATAGCTTGGGAGAGTATGCCGATGACATCAAGGACCATATAGTGCTCATTGGCGTGGTGTCGGCAGGCAGCGACACCTTTCGCGTGCCCACAGAGCGCAGTTATATGCCTGGCGTAGAGATTCATGCCCTCAGCCTCGAGACCTTGCACTCCACGCGGCAATATCCGCGCCATGTGTCATGGATATGGAACTTTTTATTGGCCTTCGTGCTGTGTTATGTGCTGGAAGTGCTGTTGTCGCTGGTGCAGACTCGATTGCCCGACGCCCGAAAGCCTTGGGCCATCTTTATTCAGGAATGGGTGAAAAACAGCTATTTGACCAATATCGTCCTGCTGCCGCTTCTCGCCATTGTTACCATTTTTATGATTAATGCAACACTGCATGGCAGGTACTATATGCTGACGTTCATTTTCACTGCCGTAGTGCTGGTGGTGGAGAGCCGAAACATCTACAAAGCCGCCATCACGGCATTGCGTGCGAAATATGACTGGAAAATCCTCAACAAATCACTTGTATAACACAACACTGCGATGAAAAAAATAATAATCATAAGCTTAGCCTTTTTGTTGTCGGCGCTCACCGTGGGTGTGGCACGCACACTGTACATTGAAAAAGCGCAAAAAGTAAAGGTGGCTGGGCAAAAGTCCGAGCTCAAGGCCGGAGTGTCATTGGACGAAGAGACACGGGTGACGATACCCGAGGATGGCGTTCTCATCATGCTTGACCGGTCAACCGGCAAGCGGTGGCTTGTCAAGAAAAAATACTCGGGCAAACTTGGGAAATTGGCACAGGAAAAAGAGAAAAACCTCTGGACTACCTCAAAGTCGCTATTCTATTCCTATAGCCAGCCTAAAGAGAAAAAGAAAAAAGAGAGAGCGGCTGGTACCTCACTGGTCGGTGCCCCATCAGGTTTTGGCCTTGGCTCCATCATCGGTTCTGCAAATCAAAACGCGTGGGAGAACGACACCACCTACAATTTCCTCAACGAAATCGACTCCGATTCCGTTACCTACATCCTTGTGGAATGATTGTATAACAAAAAAGACGCTGTATCATAATTAATGCCTGAAACTTATGATCAAGTTTCGCTCGAGAAATCAAACAAAATTATTAATAAAATTAATGTGATATTTGATTTTATACTCATTTTGCTTGATTTCTCGGCTGTTAGGCCGATTAAAAATCCAGAGACGAATTATGATACAGTCTCTTTTTTTTGTATGATAGGCGGTTACAGCTCGCGGATGGTGATGCCGAAGCCTCCTGCTCGTGCCGTGCGCAGTTTCATGGCGGTCTTGGCTGTCACCTTTTTGCGGGTGATGGTGTAGGCCTGCGGATTGGTCTCGTAATCGGCATCTTTGGCGTCGGCATAGATGGTGGCCTCATACTTGACACCGGGTTTCAGGAAATCGAGCTTGAATGACACCTCGCGGGCATGGTCGTCGTTGATTCCTCCTACGTACCACACGTCACGTGCCTTGGCGCCGTTGAGGTCGGCTGCGGTGGCATTGTCGGGCAGGGCATAGATGAACTTGGTTACCCCGTTCACCACATCTTTCTTGCCGTCGGGAAGATTGGCGACACCCTCGGCGGCTTTATTGATGGTCGACAGCTTGGGATGACGTGCGGTGACCATATATTCTCCAGGTTCGGCCATGATGTAGATGCTCTTGTCCCAATCGACTGCCACGTCTTTGATAAACTGGAAGGCGTCCATGAATCGGGCGTAGTTTTCAGGCAGGTCGGCAGCCATCTGCAGAGGTGAGTAGAAGGTGACATAAAGGCCCAGCTGATTGCAGATGGTGTGTCGCATCTTGTCTTTCCAGCCGCTGACTTTTTCCAAGTCCATCTCAAAGATGCCTGGCGTGAAGTCCATCGGTCCACCCTGCAGGCGTGTGAAGGGATAGACGGCAGTCTGACCCGGGTCGATGCCTTGTCGGAACTCATTACCCATAGCACTCTCATTGCCGATCATGTTGGGCCAGGTGCGGCACAGTCCTGTGGGACGCACTGCCTCGTGTGCGTTGACCATAATGTGGTGCTTGGCAGCCTCGGTAATAGCATAGTGGTAGTGGTTGATGAGTGGTTGGCTGTAGTGGTACTCGCCGTAGGGGATGATCTTGCCCACATAGCCGCTCTTGACAGCGTCATAGCCATACTGGTTCATCAGGTTGTAGGCCTGTTCCATCCAGCGCTCATAATTGACTGTCGATGATGAACTCTCGTGGTGCATGATCAGGCGGATGCCCCGCTGATGGGCGTAAGCATTGAGGGCAGGCAGGTCAAAGTCGGGGTAGGGGGTGATAAAGTCAAAGACGAAGTCCTTCTGTTTTCCGTACCAGTCTTCCCATCCTTCGTTCCAACCCTCGATGAGAAGGGCGTCAAAGCCATTCTCGGCAGCGAAGTCAATATAGCGTCGCACGTTCTCGTTGTTGGCGCCGTGCTTGCCGTGTGGCGTGGAGTGGGCATAATCAGTCTTGCCCAGTTGCACTGATGGGTAATCGTTGGTGTAGGACCATTGACTCTTGCCGCTGATCATTTCCCACCATACACCCATATATTTGGTGGGGTGAATCCAGGACACGTCTTCGATGGCGCAGGGCTCATTGAGGTTGAGGATGAGGCGTGAGGCCAGCACGTCGGTGGCACTCGGGCATACCATGATTGAGCGCCACGGTGTCTTGCAGGGTGCCTGCATGCGGCCTTTCACGCCCTCGGCATCGGGGGTGAGCCAGGTGCGCAGCACAAAGTTCTTGTCGTCCAGGTCGAGGTTGGTTGTGGGATAGTCCAGCACGGCGGCCTCGTGGATGTTGATGTAGAGCCCCTGGTCGGTTTTCATTTGCAAGGCTGTCTGGACTCCTGTGGGCGAGAAGGCGGTATTGGGCCACCCGCAGCCCTTGCGGGCCTTGGGAGTGAGCTCCCGAACTTGGGAGAGCCTGGAACGGGTGGGTCTGAATTCCTGAGTTGAATAGTCGCCAGGAATCCACCAGGCAATGTGGTCGCCCGTGAGTGCAAACTGCGTCAGTTCTTCCTTGATCATGAAATAGGTCAACGCATTCTCCATCGGGAATTCATAGCGGAAGCCCATGCCATCGTCATAGAGGCGGAAACGCACATGCATGGCAACAGGTTTTTCTCCAGCCTCGACGGCGGGTTGCTGCAGTTTCACCAGGAGTTCGTTGTAGTGGTTGCGGATGGAAGCTTCCTCGCCCCACACCGGTTCCCATGTCTCGTCGAACGTTGACCGTTGCTGGCCGGTGAGGACGAAGCTGTCGGTCAGTTGCAGGCCTCCCTTGAGTTCGAAGCCCAAGCGTGAAGGCAGGATGACTGCCTGACCGCAATAATCCAGTGAATAGCAGGGAACACCGTCTGTCAAGGCAAACGTCATGACCAGATTCCCGTTGGGACTCGTCAGCGTGAGCGCATCACCCGATTGGGCGGCACACGGCAGGAACGTCACCAATACGAGGCAAACTTCTATCAGAATGGTTTTGAATGTTTTCTTCATTATGGTTGACTATTTGTAGGTTAAATCAGGGTGATTCCAAGTCTAATCGCCTTAGGGCGAACCCGGAATATCTTGTTTTTGCAACTGCAAAGATATGAAATTTGTCAAACGGATGCAAAACTTCTTCAGCATCGGTCAATGGAAATTGGATGGTATTATTTCTATATGAGCATTAAATACTGTCTGCTATGAGCCGTTTTTTTATAGAAATATGTGATGCTATGTCATTTTTTCTCTATTTTTGCGTTCTAAATGAGGCTTTTTTGTTTAAATGCCTTTGTGGTTAGGTATCACATGACAATAAATTTGGACTTTTTGAGAGGGAGACCGATATGAAAAGGATATTATGGCTAACACTCAGTGTGTTGTTGGCGCTGTGTGCTGCATCACAGACGCAGCAGGGCTATGTCAAGACCAAAGGACGTTTAGTCAACGGTAATGTGGTTGCCGGCCAGCGGCTCTCGGGGACGACTGTGCAGATTAAAGGTCGCAATGCTGTACTCTCAAAGGGCAATGGTTCGTTCTCATTTATAGTGCCAGCCAATAAGTTCTTTATTCAGAGTGTAAAGAAACAGGGCTACGTTCTCTCTGATCCAGATGTGTTATCCAAACCATATAGTTATTCTTCCAACCCTCTGATTCTTGTGATGGAAACACCAAATCAGCAGATGGAGGATAAGTTGGCGACGGAACGTAAGCTGAGAAGAACGCTATTTCGGCAGTTGCAACAGCGTGAAGACGAGATAGAGCGGTTGAAAGAACAAAACGAACTGACCGAGGATCAGTATCACAAATCACTTCAGGATTTGTACGACGAACAGGAAAAAAGCCTGAATCTGGTGTCACAGATGGCTGAGCGGTATTCCAAAATTGATTTTGACCAAATAGACGAGTTCAATCGCCGCGTCAGCGAATGTATCATTGAGGGTAGATTGACAGAAGCGGACTCCCTAATTAAGTCAAAAGGCGACCTCAAAGAGCGCATTGATGCTCACAATAAACACCACGAGGCCAATGTGCAAGCCCGCAAAAACCTAGAGGACAGCGAAGCGATGGAACTCAAGGATCGCGAAGACCTCGCTCAAGACTGCTACAGCCAGTTTCTCATCCATAAACTGCAACACCACCCCGACTCCGCCGCCTACTACATAGAACAACGCGCCATGTTAGACACTACCAACGTCGATTGGCTCTACGAAGCCGGCTGCTACCTCGCAAATATCGGTAATTTTGATAAAGCATTGTCAATGTTCTTGATTGCACATCAAATAGCTTCATCATCTGATAAATATATAGCTGAAGATGGCTCTATCTTGAGGAATATTGCTCGGATTTATAGAAATAGCGGACAAGCGAATCATGAAAAATCTGTGGACTATTATGAGCTGGCCTGTGAGGCTTTCAAGAAAATCAATAATCCAAATGAACTGATGAAGTGTTATTCAACACTTCAAGCATTAACATGGTCCTCTTTGAGCTTTGGAGACAGAGGTGATCGCAAACAATACATACGTGACTTAAAAGCTAAAATGATGCATTTACAGGACAGTATTTATAGTTGTGATACCATCGATATTGATAATCTTTATTACGATTTCAACGATATATACTTGTCAAAAAAGAATCGAGATTTAGTAGCACAAAAGGCTATCAACTATTATGAACATGCTTTACAGCAAACACATTCTTTGTACGGCGATGATACTTTTGAAGTCGCTAAGATATATAGGAGTTTAGGAAAAGTTTATTGTGCTCTCAAAGACTCCACATGGAACAATGATAATATGGATTTGTACTACAGAAAGGCTTATAGTATAATAAGCAGAATAGATAGTCTAAATCCATTGTTAGTTGACTTATATGACGAAAGAGCTTCATTCTATGAGAATAGAGGAACATATATTTCTAAGAATGATGATGATTTCTTGACAGCGATAGATTACAAAAAACAAGTCGTTAAGATTTGGAGTTCTTTATATGGTGAAAATAATCTGTCTATTTCAGGGTGTTATCATAAAATAGCTGAGTTGTATTCGCTTATGAAGAACCATCCTGCATCACTTAACTATTTTTTTAAAGAACTTGAAATAGTATCAAAAATCTTCGGAAAAAGCAACCAACTATCAGAGATTTATGGCGATATAAGCTCTGTCTATGAAGAGATGCAAGAGTACGATTTAGCGATTCAATATTTGCAGTCACAAATCCAAACCCAAGATTGTGCATTCACAAATAACAATTCCCATACTAATGGTGCTCTTATCAATCTAGATACGCATCCGGCTTCATGTTACGGCAGGCTGGGTTATATCTATTTCTTGAAAGATGACTATGCTCATGCTTTAGAAGCATATAAAACGGAGTATGAAATTGTTTCAAGCCTTTATTCTAAAGGAAAGAATCCTATTTTTAGTAGAGGATTAACTAAGACATATTTGGCCATGCACGATTACTCCAATGCGATTGAGTGTCTTTTGGTTTTCTTTCAAAAGGCAAAAAAGGAATTCACCGACAACAATAAGATATTCCCGGAATCTGCAGAAAACAACCTTATTAGTTGTGTGAATTATAGAGACAGAGGTGATAATATGAATGCAATAAGAAGCATACAAAAAGCATTAAAAGAATTAGATCTGGAATTAAGCAAACCAGAATATGACGATAGTTTAAAAACACAACGAAAGGAGTATTATCAGACCCATGAGAGGGATGAGGAGGAATCTCCTATGTTCAAAGTGCATTGGCTATTGACGAAACATGATAGTATTAATCTAATAGAATTAATTGAGAGGTATATTCCCACTATTGAGTAGAAACCAAACAAGAGAAATAATGAAAAAGAATTGGTTCATCATAGTATTCTTTGCCATGCTAGCATTCTGCGCTTCTTCACAGACGCAGGTGGGGTATGTGAGAACGCTGGAGCGGCCTCGTCAGGCGAGCGTGGGCATTGAGGGGGTGACGGTGAACATCTTGGAGTATCCCAATGCCATCGTGACAAAGAAGAAAGGCAAGTTCTCCTTTGCTATTCCGGGCAAGAAGCAGGGCGGCTCGTTTACCGTGGCACGTATCGAGAAGAAAGGATACACGCTGGTTGACAAGCAGCTGCGGGGTCGTCGCTACGCCTATTCTGCCGATGTGCCTCTCGAAATTGTCATGGTATCCAACCAGCAACTGGAGAAAGACAAACTACAGATTGAGAAAAAAGCCATTGAGAAAGCACGCAATAATTATGAACGGAAAATAGCCTCGTTGGAGAAACTGCTCCAGGAAAAGGCTATCAGCGAACAGGAGCATGGTGAGCAGTTGGAGCAATTGGCTAAGGACTATGAGAATTATATCAGCCTGATCGACAAAATGGCTGAGCGCTATGCCTTGACCGACTATAGGGGACTGAGTGACATCAACCGCCAGATTAACGAATGTATTGAAAATGCCGAGCTGGAACGCGCTGACTCGCTCATCAACAGCAAGGGCAGTTTTGACCAGCGCGAGCAGGAAATCCGTTCGCAGTTGGAACTGAACCGTAAAGCCGCTGAGGTCCTTGCCCAATCCCAAAAGGATGCAGAGTTCAAACTCAATGATCTCGCTCAGGACTACTACAACAAATACACCATTTTCGCCGCGAACTACCAGAACGACTCCGCTGCCTACTACCTGGAACGTCGCGCCAACCTTGACGACACCACTAACGTTGAATGGCTCTACGACGCCGCCTGCTACCTAAAAGACATCGGCAATATCGACAAAGCCCTGTCACTCTTCCTGAAAGCCCATAGCCAATACGTCGCCACAGGCACCAACAACCTCCGCCACGCCCTCATCCTCGAAACAATAGCAGATACCTACTATGACAAAAGCGATGACATAAATGCAAAACCTTTCTATGATTTAGCGATAGATGCTTTTGAAGCAATCAATACATTGCATCCTCATCTTGTTCATTGCTATAATCGTTTGTTGTTTTCTATAACATCAACGATGAAGAACGGCCAAAAAAATTGGGATGCTTTTGAAGGTACAAAACTTAAAGTGAGTGACGGTGAGGATTATTATAAAGATAAGGTCATACTTAACAAAATCTATGATAATCCCGTAATTGATTTAGATAACATATTTTTTGAGGATGGCAGTTGGTCATCGGATATTGATTATAATAAGGTTGTTTTATATCACGAAAGGGTTTTAAGCAAAGTTGATTCCATTTATGGACCAAATTGCGTTTTAGCAGCTATAGTTCATATGAGCTTAGGAAAAGCTTATAGATATAGTCGCAATCTTGACAAATCTTTAGAGAACTATGTACTGGCATCACAAATAATTAATTCTATTGATAGCTTAAATCCTGAATTAAGTGATTTATATGAAAAAATGGCCGACTTTTTTAGGTATGCCAAAAAGGACACTGCTGCTGCCATAAATTGTTACCAGAAAGCTATTCATATTTTGAAAAAAGTCTATGGTATTAATCAGAAAATGGGAGTGTATTATAGGTCATTAGGAGATTTATATGACAAACTTCATGAATACCAGAGTGCGCTTGAAAGCTACTTTGAAGCATTAGATAATGACAAGCGTATTTATGGGGAAAAAAGTAATTGGATAATACAAACAAACAGCACAATAAGTTTAACTTATCGAAATCTGGGTGATTTCGATAAGGCCATTGAATATCTTCAAATGAATAAATCAATCATTGATCAGAGACTAGAATGGAATTCCTCACGAGATAAAACTGCACAATATGATGCGTATTATAGAGAATTGGGAGATATTTATTTCCTTAAAAAGGATTATTCATCAGCACTTGATGCCTATTATAATAAAATTAACGTTGATACCATTGAATATGGTGAAAAGGGAATTATTATATGGGAGGATTATGGTAAAATCGGTTCAGTTTATTTATGTCAAGGTGATACCGTAAAAGCCGTTGAGAATTTTGTTAAATCATTAGAAATGTTAAAGGCAGATAAAAGGGAAAAACTTAAAGGCCTGGATGAATTTGATGCAAACTTCATGCTGTATTACACTCGCTGTGATTATTATCAAGCAGTAAGGTGTTTTATTGATGCTCTTGAATTTATGCAAAGATCTAGATCCCCATTTATTTCTTTTTCTGCTGAAAGGATTTTAAGAATGATAAAACAGAGTGAACAATCGAACGAGTGATATGAAAAAGTTATTATTAATATTGTTATTGCTTCTTTTGTCATTGCCGGCTGTGGCGCAGACTCAGCAGGGCTATGTCAAGACCAAAGGACGTAAAGGTAGTGACGGAGCCGTTGTCCCGGGCAAGCGCATCAGTGGGGTGACTGTTCAGGTCAAGGGACGCAATGCCGTGATTACACAGTCCAACGGTGTTTTTTCCTTCCCGATACCCGCCAATAAGTTCTATATCCAGAATGTGAAAAAGCAGGGCTATGTGATATTAGACCCCGAAATGCTCACAAAGCAATATGCCTACTCGTCCAATCCCTTGATTCTTGTGATGGAGGTTCCAGAAGATAAAAACGAGGATAAACTGGCGTCGGAACGCAAAATTCGTCGCACCCTGCAACGCCAGTTGCAGCGACGGGAAGACGAGATTGAGGAACTCAAGGAGCAGAACAAACTCACCCGTGAGGAATATCAGAAGGCCCTGCAGCAGCTCTATGCCGAGCAAGAGACCAACGAAAAACTCATCGGTGAAATGGCCGAACGCTATTCCCAAATCGATTACGATCTCCTGGACGAGTTCAACACCCTCATCAGTGATTGCATCCTTGAGGGACGCCTTGCCGAGGCCGACTCGTTGCTGCGAAGCAAAGGTCACATCAAAGACCGTATTGCCGCAGTCCATCAGGCCGAAGCCATCGAGGCTGCCGAGGCTGCCGAAATTGCCCAACGCCAGCAGAAACTTGAGGAGAGCAAGGCCGGCACCCAGGCGTCAAAGGATGACATCGCCCAGGACTGCTACCATTTCTATGAGAAATTCAAGTTGGAGCATAACAACGACTCGGCCGCCTATTATCTGGAACAGCGCGTTGTGCTTGATTCCACCAATGTGGCATGGCTGAAGGATGCCGGTGAATTCGCCGATGATTACTTGGCCGATTATCCCAAAGCACTTGACTATTACCAGCGCGCCCTTGCCCATGCCATTGACCAGCAGGGTGGGGATTCAGTATATGTTGCTTTGCTCTACAACAATATTGGTCTGGTTTACCGCAAACAGGGCAAATATGAAATGGCGATGGAGTGTTACCGCAAGGCGCTTTCCATTTGCGAGAACGCACTGGGTGACGAAAACTCCGTAACCGCATCTACCCACAATGGCCTGGGACTGCTGAATGATGCCCAGGGTAATACCTCAAAAGCGCAGGAACACTACCTCAAAGCGCTATCCATCCAGGAAAAAGTTTTGGGAGAAGACAATTCCATTATTGCCACCTCCTATAACAACATGGGTACGCTGTATTACTCTTATGGCGATTATGCCAAGGCATTGGAATATTTCAATAAGTCATTGGCTATCCGTGAGAAAAAGCTCGATGCCGACCATCTTGATTTGGCGATGTCCTATAGCAATATCGGTTCGGTTTACAATGCTATGGGTGACTATGCTCATGCACAGGAGTTTTTTAACCGTGCGCTTGACATCCGTCAGAAGGTTTTGGGAAATGCCCATCCCGATGTTGCATTGACAATAAGCAACTTGGGCTCGGCTTACCTCGGCATGTCAGATTTTGACAAGGCGTTGGAATCCTATACCAAGTCGTTGGCTATCACCCAAAAAGTGCTGGGCGATGAACACCCCGATGTTTCCGTTTGCTATAATAACATAGGCACAGTGTATGAATACCAACGTGATTATGGTAAGGCGTTAGAGTGGTATGGCAAATCACTTGATATCAAGAAAAAAGCACTGGGCGACACGCATCCTTCGACCATCAACTCGTTGGAAAACATAGGAAAGATCTATTTTATCCAGAAAGATTTTGCCAATGCACAGGATTATTTCTCCCGTGCGATGTCGGTCCGAGAAACCGCCCATAGTGATGATAAATTGGGATTAGCCAACTCTTATGATAATGTGGGCTCGGTGCTCATTAGGCGTGGCGAGTTTGCCCAAGCGTTGGAGTATCTGTTAAAGGGCGCAGCCATTCGTGAGCAGGTTCAAGGGAATCATCAAGCTACTGCTGTTACTTACCAGAACATCGCCGAGGCTTATAGCAGACTGACCAACTACGACAAGGCGGTAGCCTATTATCAGAAAGCTTTGGATATCATGACTCCTCTAAAAGGCGAGAACAGCAAGGATGTCATCAGGCTGAAGAAGAACGTTCTCCTGACACAGTATCAGCAAGCCTTGTCCAAAGGTAAAATCAAGAGTTTTATGGCTGACCATTGCATCACTGCTACAGTGCATGATGGTGAAAATGCAGCTTCGGCCCAGGGATTGTCAGGCGAGTATGTCCTGCTGGAATTTGCCGACTGGAATCAGGACAGCGACACATACATGATGGACAAGGCCAATGAATTGAGGCAGTCACCCAAGGATTTGGTTTTGATGAAGGATGGATTCATTTCCCGTCATCATTTTGAAAACAAACTGGGTTTCACTTTCGGCGTGAAACAGATTACCAAAGAGGAGAAAAAACAGATCGATCAGGCCTATAAGCAGTGGAAGGGACAAAATCCCTAACCACCTAAAACTACGGTTGTTATTGCCAAACCTTCATTTTTAGATTCTCGATGAGTTGTAATGTGGGTTTTATTGATTGAAGTTGGGTTGAAATGTGCGAGTCTCGTCCTTCAACAGCATTGATAAAGTTTGTGATTTCTTGATAGAAACCTTGGGTATAGATGTAATTGTTGACAAGGATAGGCGAGAATCCATCGTGACGGCACAATTGTTCAATTACTTGATGTCGAGGGACAAGTTTTTCTAAAGGTATTTCTGCGATACTAGCCTGTTTGCGTTTGTATGTCAAATTTTCGCATTGAAAGAGTTCATATGTGCCGGAATCCTGACTTCGTCGTTGGGACACCCAAATTAGAATTGGATGCCCAATAATGGTGCAAGCCCTCTTTGTTCGGAGGTAATAAGCATGGTTTGTTCGGCAGTTTCCCCGTTGGAGAGTTTGACGGTGACCGTTGATATTGTCT
>JAEEGL013898584.1_pt1 | contig 16065 bp, 7 predicted proteins | sample 9134231 | NCBI WGS metagenome assembly JAEEGL01 (sample SAMN16246548, study PRJNA631951) | gut metagenome | biome: gut microbiome; feature: rumen; material: fiber-attached | host: Bos | place: Iran: Karaj | collected 2018-10 | reverse complement strand
GCTTGAATTTGTTCAGATTCACTTTCTTCGTCTGAGGAATTATTTTTCATTGTTATTATGTTTTTTTCTTCGTTGTCTGTGCATGAATAAATATTAACATCTTCTTCGTTTGTGTTTGAAGATTTTGAATGAGTTTGTAAAGATTTGTTGTTGTTGTTGAAATAATTGTTCGTTTGAGCATCGTCTGTGCTTGTTGATGTTTTTTTCTTTTGAGATGAAAATGAAGATTTGTTTTTTATTTCTTTTGAAATGTTTTCTTTGTGACTGTTTTTGTTTATTGATTTTTTACTTGATGAATTTTCTATGTTTTTTTTATTTGAATTATTTTGAGAATTTTCATTTATTTTTTCTTTATTATTATTTAAATTTTCGTTTTCGTTTTGATTGAAACTTTTTTTATTTGAATTTTGATTTTTATTATTATTTTCTTCATTTTTTCTATTAATTCGTAAATAATTTTTATTTTCATTTTTGGTTTCAAAAATATTTTCTATTCTTTGAGTTTCTTTTGGTGAAAAAAAATTTGATTGAGGTGATCTATTTTTTTTAATGTTTCTTTCTTTATTACTATTATTTTCTCTTTCTTTAATATTTAATAAAATTCTTTTACGAATTTCTTCTTTTTCTTTTTCAACTTCATCTTTTTCATTTTCTTTATTATTATTATTATTAGATTCTAAATTTCTTTTTCTTCTGAATGGAATGTTAATAACGTTTGTATTATTTTCATTTTTTTCTTTTAAACGACGTTCTTCTCTTTCTTTTCTTTCTTTTTCACGTTGAATTCTTCTTTCTCTTCGTTCTTTTTCTCTTTTTTCTTCTTTTTCTTTTTCTATTAATTCTCTTTCTATTCTTTCTTTTTCTTCTTTTTCTTTACGTTCTTTTTCTTCTCTTTCTTTTCTTTCTTTTTCTAAACGTTCTTTTCTTCTTTTTTCTCTTTCTTCTCTTTCTTTTCTTTCTCTTTCTTCTTTTTCTTTTCTTTCTTTCTCTTCTCTTTCTTTTCTTTCTCTTTCTTCTCTTTCTTTTCTTTCTTTCTCTTCTTTCATTTTTCTTTCTTTCTCTTCTCTTTCTTTTCTTTCTTTCTCTTCTTTTTCTTTTCTTTCTTTCTCTTCTTTTTCTTTTCTTTCTCTTTCTTCTTTTTCTTTTCTTTCTCTTTCTCTTCTTTCTCTTCTTTCTTCTCTTTCTTTTCTTTCTTTTTCTTCTTTTTCTTTTCTTTCTCTTTCTTCTTTTTCTTTTTTTTCTCTTTCTTCTCTTTCTCTTCTTTCCCTTTCTCTTCTTTCTCTTCTCTCTAATCTTTCTTTTTCTTCTTTTTCTTTTCTTTCTTTTTCTTTTCTTTCTTTTTCTTCTAATTCTTTTCTTTCTCTTCTATTTCTAATTCTTCCTCTATTTAAAGTCATCGTCTTTTCATCAAAATCTTTTTCTTTTACATTTTTAATATCCAAATTTTGTAAATCATTTTCATTAACATTTCTTTTATGCATCATACTTCTATTATTAATATTTTCTTCTTCTTTATTATTATTTTGTTTATTATTTTCTCTTTTTTGAACATTTATTTTTTCTCTATATTTTTCATTTTTTTTATTATTTTCTTCATTTTTATTATTATTTTCATTTGTATTTATTTTATTTTCATTATTTGGTTTTTTTTTTCTTTCTGTTTCAAAAATTCCGATTGGATTTTCTGAATTTATTTTAAAATGTCGCAATGTTTTTGTTTTATTCAACGAATTTTCATTGTTATTTTCAGTTTGAAAATTTTTATAATCATACAATAAATTTTTCGTTGACGCGATTTTTTCTAAAAATCTTCGATTTTCATCAGAAATTTTTGTGTTTTTATTATTAGGCGAATCAAACATTAATTTTTTAATAATTTCTTTATCATTATTATCATTAATAATAACATTTTTATCATTTTTATTATCTTCAATACTCATTTTTTTTTCAAGACTTTTCGCAGAAGAAATTTTTGGATTTTTATTTCTTGAATTATTATTATGAATAACAATTTTATTATCATTATTATTAAAATTTTCATTGAATTTTATATGATTATTATTATTATTAATAATATTATTATTTTTATTATTATTTTTATTAAATAAATTACTGTTTCTTCTTTGAGGACTATTATTATAAATAAATTTATCATTTTTATCTTTACTATAACGACCTTTTATTACAACATTCCCTCTTTTTTCTTTATCTGAAAATTTTCTTCTTCCCTTTTCATTTTCGTTATTTTCGTTATTATTATTATTATTTAAATGTTTATGAATATTCATTGCGCTCATGTTTAAAAATTCAACTTCAGTTAAATTATTTTTTTTTCTTTGTTCTAAAATATAATTTTCATTTCTTTTTAAATTATTATTCTGAGTATTTTCTTTATTTACACTTTTATTTATTCTTCTTTGATTATTATTATTTTCTTTAATTTCTTCTTTTTTATTATTATTATTATTATTATTATTAACCAAATAAAAATTATTTTTTTCTTCATTTTTCACTGTTTTTTTTTCTTCATTTTTCATTGGTTTTAACAATAATTTATCATTTTTTTCTTTTTTTATTCCTTTTTTATCTCTAAATCTCGTTCCGCATTTCGGACAAGTCCAAATAAATCTATCATAAAAATTAATTGCTTTACATTTTTCACACACAATAATAACTTTATTTTTAAGTTCGCCCACATAAAGAACGCCATTGCAATCTTTCTTATGATAAAAATCCGTAAAAAAAATATTCAATTTACAACAAGGCAATCGATTAGGATGCGCTTTATGTTTTAACAACAAAGTCTGAGAAATTATTCTTTTCACTATTTCAATTTCTAATGGATTATAAACAATCGCATCACTTTGAAAATTCGTTTTGCAAATGTTGCATTTCCATTCAATTTTTAAAGGCTCAAATTCACATAAACAATTTTTATTCAAACATTGCAACATATGCGTTTTTAAATTCAAATATAAAATTTCTTTGCATTGAAGACATTTCATTTTCTCATTTCGTATTTGTTCACAATGATAATTTTTCCACGTTGCAGGAAAAGTTGTTTTATTAGTGAATAAAATCGAAGTAAAATATTCATTTTCACAGTCATTGCAATAAGCTAAAATGTATTTTGAAAAATAAACTTTTTTACATTGATTACAAATTAAGTAAATTTTAATGTTTTCGTTGTTGTTGTTATTATTATTTAAATTGTTGTTAATTGATAAAGAACATATTATAAATTGACTGTCATTTGAACAATTGTGTCTACAAATATCTTCTGTTTTACAACAATGTTTTCTAAACGTATTTATTAAGAAATATTTTTCGTTGTTTTTGTTGCGTTTTTTATTTGCGTTTAAATACATTTCATTTAGTAAATTAAAATAATTTTTATAATTTTTTTCAATTTCAATGTTTTTTTTGTTTAGTAATGAATTTAATGAATTATTTTCAAATATTTCTTCGTTATATAAATGAGTCAATTGAATTTTTATTCCATTATTAATGTTTAATATAAAATTATCATCAATTAATATGTCTTCAAAATAAAGATCAAATTCACTATTTATAATATTATCTATAAATTCAGAAAATTTTTTTTCGTTTTCAAAATCCTTATTAAATTTTTTAATGATATTTTTATCATTTTCTAAGGACATTATTATTAATTTAAAATATTATTTATTTTTTAAAATATTTTAATTATATATAAATTTTTTAATATAAAAAATATAAAATATGTGATAAAAAATTTATTTTTTATTAATTAATAATAATTTTTATATTATTATTATAAATTTATATAATATTTTTATTAATTATAATAATAATTAAAATAATAAATAAAAAAATTTTTTTAATTATTATGAAAAACTTTCAAAATTTGTTAAACTTTTTTTAATTAAATTAATATCATTATCATCATAATTAGAATTAATTAAATTTGTTTTTAAATTAATTAAACTATTTCTTTTTGAATTAAAATTATCATCTTTATTATTATTATTATTATCATTTTTATTATTATTAATATTAATATTATTATTACTAAAACTAATATTATTATTATTATTAATAATCACAGTATTATTATTATTATTATTAATTAAATCATTAACATTATTCATAATATTATTATTTATTAAATTATTATATATTTTATTATTATTATTAAAAGTATTGAAATTAAAATTATTATTATTATAACCACTGAAATTATTACTTTTAGAACGTTTTTTAAAAATATTATAAAATCCCCAAAAATTTTTAGTAATAAAAAATTTTTGTTCGCTATTTAAATCAAAATCTTTAATAATATTTTTTTTCTTTGTTATTATTATTGTAAACATTTGTTTTAAAAATTGAAATTTATTTTTTGGAATAATTTTTTTTAATAAAGATAATTCAATTTTTTTATCATTTTTATATAAAAATAATTTTTTATCTAAAAAATCATTTTTATTATTATTAATTAAAATTTTTTTTTCAAAGTTTTTTTTTAATATTTTTAATTTAAAACATTTTTTTTCGAAAATATTTTTTTTATTAAAATAATTATTTAAAATAATTTTATAATATTTATTTTTTTTTTCAATTTCTTTTAAAATTTTATGATAAGTTTGAATTAATTCTAATGTTTTATCTAAACATAATTCGTATTCTAAATTTAAATCTTCTTCTTTAATTTCATTTAAATAAGAATCAGTGTAAAAAATTTCAAAATCAGATTTTAAATAAAAAAATTCATTATTTTTTAAATAATCATTTTCATCATTTTTATTTTCAATTTGAATTAAATTATTTTCTTTGTTTAAATTTTTTATTGAATCACTTTTTATTATTGAAAAATTTGTTATTATTTTTTTTTTGTTTATTTTTGTTAAATTGTTGTTTGAAATTGATTTTTTATTTTTTATATTATTATTATTATTTTTACTATTTGAATTTTTAATTTGAACATTAATAATATTATTATCGCTTAAAAATTTTTCTTTTAATAATTTTTTTGAAATATTATTATTATTAGTTTTATAACTATTTAAATTAGGATTAATTAATTTTTCGTTTTTATTAATAAAATTTTCAAATTCTTTATTAAATATTTTATTTTCTTTGTCCAACATTGAAAGTTTTTGAACACTTCTATTTAATTTATTATTAGAATTATTATTATTTATTTTAATATTTGAAAAATCATTACTTTTATTTAAATAATGTTTATAAATTGTATTATTATTATTATTTAAATTATTCATTTTTCGCTTATTTTTTGAAAATGATTTATATTTTGGAATTAATTTATTGCTATTGTAATTATTATTATTATTATAATTAATAAAATTATTAACTTTTTTTGAAGTTGGTGTTAATTTTATGTTTTTATTTGATGGACTATTTTTTTTATTTTTAATATTATTATTAAAATTATTATTGAAAATATTATTATTATTATTATTATTATTAGGAAAAATAATTTTAAAATAAAATTTTAATTTAATATTATCATAAATATTTTTTATTAATTTATTTTCAAATGAAATCCATAATGAAAAAATTTTATTTTGATTTTTAATAACATATTTATTAAAATCAATTTTTCCTTCTCCAATAATTTCATTTTTTTTATTTTTTAATAATAATTCTAAATTTTTATCAAATAAATCATTAATTTTAATAGTATTTTCACTATTTTTTTTCAATTTATTATTAAAAATAATTTCATTTTTAAATAAAATAATTAAATCAATATTTTTATGAATTTTTTCCATTTCTTTCAAATCGGGAAAAAAATCAATAATACTAAATTTAATTTCCATTTATAAAATAATAATAATATAAAATTAATAATAAAATTATTTTTAAAATGGAAAATAATAATTTATCATTAATAAATAAATTCATTGAAAATTGTGATTACACTTCAGCTGTAATTTTATTAGAAAAAAAATTCAAAGAAAATCCAAACGACATTAAAATAATTGATTTATTAAGCGAAGTTTATTTTAATTTAAATAATTACGAAGGATGTGGAAAATTAATAAATAAAAGCATAAGATTAAATCCAAATTGCAATGGCGAAAAATACATGACTCTCGCTCAAATAAAAAACAATCCAAAAGAATCATTAATTTTATATAAAAAAGGAATAGAAATTTTTTATAAAGATTTTGAAAAAAATAAAGAAAATATTGTTAATGGTTATGCGAATATTGCTTCTTTATTTATGACTACGAATTTATGTGAAGAAAAAAATGCGGAAAATTTATGCGAAGAATTTATTAAAAAAGGTTTAGAAATTTTGCCTGAAAATATTGATATTTTAATGCAATTAAGTAATTTAAGAATTTTAAGAAAAAAAGATGAAGAAGCATTAAAAATTTTAAATGTTATTTATAATAAAATTAATGAAAATTTTAATGAAAATTTGCCTGAAAGAGAAATTTTAGTTAATTTATCAAAAAATTATGCGGAAATTGAAAAATTTGATGTTGCGATTGAAATATTAAATTTAATATTAAAAATTGATGATTTGGATATTGAAAGTTTTTATTACAAAGCGTTTTATAATTATAAAATTAAAAATTTTAAGGAAAGTAAAAAAATTTTAAATGAAATTTTTGATTTGTATGAAAAAAATAAAAATAATGATTTTTGGGATGAAAATGTTGTTTTTGATATTATTGATGCAAGTAAAGAATTGTTTAATGTTTTAGAAAAAATGGAAAAAAATAATGAATTAATTGATAATAATTTAGATATTTTAAGTGAAGAAGAACAAAGTTCAAATAATAATAATAATATCAAAAACGAAGATTTAATGGACGAAGAAAAAGAATAAAAAATTTTTTTCAAAAAATGTAATTTTATTTTATAATAATTTACAATATTATAAATAATTTGTTTTATATTGCTAATATAATTTTCTTTTATATATAAAAATAATAATAATAATAAATTCAAAATTAATTAAAATAAAAACAAAAATAATAAAATTTAATATTATATTAATTTATTTTTAAAATTATCCTAAAAAAAAAATAATTTTCAACTTAAAAAAAAAACAATGGAAAATCATTTAGAAAAAGAACTTTTAGAATTAATGAACAAAGATTACAAAAAATTTTCAGAAATAATAGAAAAATGTATAAATATTTCAAAAGAAAAATACAACAAAGAAATTTCATTAAAATCAAAAAATAATTTAAATATAATCGACGGTTCAACAATTTCTGATTATTACAATTCATTAAAATTAATAGACAATTGGATTTCAAAATGTATTGATGAAATTAGAATTTACATTAAACCTTTAGTTTATCCAATTTATGTTTATTTATTTTTTGAATTAATTTTAACTGAAAAATGGAAAGAAGCAAAAGAATTTTTAAAATATTTCGAAAAAAATTTTTTAATTTTTCAAAAAGAAATTGATGAATTTTTTATATTAAAATCACCTTTAAATAAAAACATTCCTTTAATTAGTAAATATTTAAATAATAAAATTCATATTTTTGTTCCTAAAATTATTTTTAATTTTTTTATTCATTTTTTAAATACGAATAAATTAATTTTAATTTTAGATATTTTAAATAAATATTTTGAAAGAAGCGATTTATTATCAAAAATTAATAATAACAACAACAGCGAATTTAATAAATTCATTTTATTAAACAATTCAACAGAAGAAATTGAAAAAATAAATTCAAACACAAACATTTATTATAATAAAGTAAATAAAGATCAAATTGATAAAATTCTTTCAAATAAAAAAACAAAAGGCGAAAAAAACATTTTAAATAAAATTGTTTTTCCTTTTCCAGAAAATTTAAACGAATTTTCAAATTATGAAATCAAAAGTCTAAAAATCAATAAAAATTATAAACCAACAATAGGATTATTCACAGTATTAAACACAAATAATAAGCTAAATTGCAGCGACATGAAAAACGATGGCGGAATTATCGCATGCGGAATGAACAACGGAGAAATTATGATTTGGGTTTTAGATAATAACATAGTTTTAGAAGTGACAGAAAAAGACATAAAAAATTTAGAAAAATACAAAGATAGTTTTGATGTTTTAATACAAAATATGAGAGATAATAATAATAATAATAATATTAATAATATAAAAGAAAATGAAAATGATAATAATAATAATAATAATAACAATTCAAAAGAAATTCCTTCACCTTCTTTTATATATGAACTTATCACTTCTCGATATCGACATTTTTCTTTATTTGGCCACACTGGCTCAATATTTTCAATATCAATTTCCCCAGAAAATGATTATATAATTTCAGGTTCCTTTGATGGGAATGTTCGTTTATGGAACCTTCATACAAAATCATGTGTTAATATATATAAAAATTTCAGCCCAATTCTTTCAGTTAAATTTTCGCCAATCGGTCATTATTTTGTTTCAGGTGGATGTGATAATTCTATAAAATTATATGCAATAAATAGCATTGGACCTTTAAGAATTTTTTATGGTCATTTAAGCGATGTTGAAATTGTTGACTTTCATCCAAATGGTTTGTATGTTATTTCATCTTCAAATGATAAAACAATTAGATTATGGGAAATTAAAAGCGGAGAATGTTGTAGAATATTTGTTAATTATAACAAAGATGTTTCATATATAAATTGTCTAACTTTTAGTAATAGCGGAAAATTATTAGTTATTGCGGTTAAAAATAGCATAGTTATTTACGATATAGTAAAAATGGGCGATCCTGTTTCTATTGTTGAAAATGTGACTGAAAAAAATATTATTAGCATCGCATTTGATAATGATGATAATGTTATTGTTATTTCAACTGAAGATTATAAAATAAAATTTATTGATTTGGATAGTATTTTAAATAGTGAAGATAATTTAGAAATTGATTGTAATAAAGATAAAAAAGTTGAAGTTATTTATAATTATATGACTAAAAAAACCACAATTTTAAATATAAAATTCACAAATAGTAATTTAATGTTAATGTTAGGAAGATTTGATGACAATGATCCAAAAATTTTTACATAATTTTAAAATAAAAAAATAATATAAATTCTATAATTAATTATTAATTTAAAAGAAAGTAATTTTTAATTAAAAATTTAAAACAAAAAAAAAAATTTATTTTTTATTATTTCTTTGAGCTAAAGCAATAGCTTCATTTTCTTCAATTTGTTTTTCATAAATTACTTTAGCATCTTCCCAATTTTCTTTAGGATGTTTATTTTCATAGTGAATTTGCATACTTTTTAAAGAAGGTTGTTGAGTAAAACAAATAGAACAATTAATAAAAACATTTTTTTTTCCTTCTTTTGGAGCTTTTCTTTTTTCTTTTCCTTCTTCTCCTCCGCCTCTTCCACCTTTTCTCATTTTAGCTTCATGATCTTTCATTGCGATTTCTTTTGCAGTGTGTTTTTGTGGTTTTGCTTTTCCGGACATTAATTTTTTAAATAAAAATATTTTTTTAATATTTTTATATTTTTTTTTAATATTTTATAATATAAATATGTCAATTCACGCGAATAACGAAATGAATATTAAAAAAAGTATTAGAGTTTCAATTATTGATAAACTTCAAAGAAAAAGTGTTAAATTTAAAACTTTTCCTATTAATTTTAATATTATTCCTTATTATCAAGAAACTGAAAAAAGAAAAATGGATAGAAAATTAATTGAAAATAGTCATAAAGTATTTAAAAATGAAAAAGAAGGAATTTATAAAGATAAATATTTAACTGTTATGTTTAATGAATTGTATCATAATGATAAAAATTATATTCAAAAAAGAAAAATTTTGTCAAAAAGTTTGAGTTTAAGTAAAAAAAATAATAAAAATCCTTTTCCAATCATTAAAAATAATAATAATAATATTAAAATCCTTAATTATAATAATATCAACAAAAGAAATAATAATAATATATTATTAAATATTAATAAAAGTAATAAAAATAATAATAATACTGTTAATAATATTCCTAAAAATTTCCCAAAAAATAAAAATGTAAATAGATATAAAGTAAATTTTAATAAAAATAAACCAAAATTATTAAAAAAAAATTTAAGTGAATATAATTTAAATAAAAATAAATTACAATTATTTCCTAATCCATTAAAAATTTATTTTCAATGATTAAAATAATTATAAAAAAAAACAGTATTTATATGAATATAATATATTTAATTATATTTGTATGTTAAATAATAAAAGTATTATTAATATATTATTAATATTTATATTTGTTTAAAAATTAAATTATAACATATTTAGAAATTATTGATCTTTAAAATTAAATTATAAATAAAAAGAAAATATTATTAATATATATAAAGTGTTATAAAAAAAATTAATTATATTTATAAATTATTTAATTAAAAAATTTAAATTTTTTTATAATAACTAAAAATTTCATTAATATTAAAAATGATTTATAAAATTTATTATTATAATTTAAAACATATTTTTATTTAATAAAAAGTTTAAATTATAATAAAAAAATTTAATAATAATTTTCTTTTATTTTATATTAAAAATTACAAAGCAATAATTAAATATTTATAATATTATTATAAAATCAAACATAAAATAAATAAAAATTATCAATTAAAATAACAAAATTAAAAAATCATTTATTATCATTATTAATAATTTGATATCCAAATTTTTTATTTAAATATCTAATAAATCTTCTACTATAACCTAAAGCATCTAAAACACTAAAATTTCTATCAGTGTCTCCAACATAAGCACCTGCAGTTTTAAATCCTAATTCAAATTTTTTACTAATATTATAAGGCGTTAAATAATCAATAATACTAAAACAAAAAATATATTTTTTATTATTATTAACAATAATTCTATAATTTTGATTATTATTATTATTATTTTGAATATAATTTTTATAATATTCTTCTGAATATTTATAAATACTTACTAATAAAGAATAATCTATTAAATTAAAACCTTTTAAAAATTCACTATCTTCAAAAATTATACTTTGCAATTCAATACAAATTTCTTTATCAAAATTAAAAAAAAATTCAGGTAAAATATCAAAATCCAAATCTTTTAATATTTTTTTTTTATAATATTTTAACACTTCATGACAATAATAATTTTCATTATTATTATTATTTCCATTATCTTTATTATTATCATCAATATTATTATTATTATTATTAAAATTATATTTAAAACTTCCATTTTCTTTTAAAATAATTTCTCTATCATTTTTATTTAAAGCATGTCGTTCAACAGTGCTACCTTTTAAATCAAACGTTATTAATTTATATTCATCATTCAATTCATTCATATTTCTCATTACAATAATATGAATTCCAACTTTTCCTAAAACTTCAATTCTAAAAACTCCATAAATTCTACATAAAAGACTCTTTTTATCTCTTAATCTTCTATGAAATTCAGGAAGAATTTGAATTAAATTTTTTCTTTCATTTTTACTTATTGTTTTTAATAAAAATTTCTTATCATAAGTAAAAATTATTGGATTTGAACTTCTTCCTCCCGTTGCAAAACTTTCTTTTATTATTTTTAAATTATCTATTGGATTTAAAGATTTTAATAAATTTTCTGTACTAATTCCATCTATTTTTCGTAATAAATAAAAAATTTTTGGGGAATATTTTCTAATTTTAACATTAATTTGCATGTTATTAAAAAAAAATTCTTTTAAATTTGGAAGTTCTTTAAATTGAGATAAAATTACATTATTTGTGTATGTTAATAAAGGAGATTTTTCTTTGTAAATTTGATCTTCGAATGGTAAATATGATTCTGAATATTTTAATAAAAAATCGTTTGATTTATAAATTTTGTCTTCATAAATTGATAAATAAATTGATATTAAAGATTTATAAAAATCATTTGTTTGCATTTCACGCGTTACTATTTCTACAGTGTCTGCCATTGAATTTAATTGGATTTCGTCGGAATGAAGTTTTTTCATTTCAAATGAATTTTTTTTTGGAACATTCATATTAGAATTTATGTTGTTGGTATTATTATCTGAAAAAATATTTTGAATGTCGTTAAAATTATTATTATTATAATCTTCGTTTAAAAGAGGAATTTTATTTTCTTTGTATAATGTGCTATAATCAATATTTTCATTTTCAGTATTTCTATTTGAATAACTCATATTATTATAATTAGAAAAATTTTTTTGATTAAAAATATTTAATACAACTTTAAAATATTTTTTCATATAAGGTTCAGTCATTTTTATACAAAAATCAATAACTCCACTCAAAGAAATTAAATATAGCATAAAACTATAAACACTACAATTATCATTATAACATATTTTATTTTTATTAAATAATTGAATTAATATTACTAAATTATTAGGTAAAAAACATATCAAAAATGCAAAACAAAACATTAAATGTCTTTTTATAAATAAAGAAACAATTTTATGTCTAAAAGTATCATTTTCATTTGTTGTATTTAAATTCATAAAATTCAAAAAATTTTTTTGTTTTTTAATAACAAATATTAATTTAGTTATAATATAAATAATAATAATTATTCCAAAAAAATAAAATATTCCAATAAATAAATTAGGAAAAATTTCATTATTAAATTTACTATTACTATAATTATTATTATTATTATTATAATCAATATTTTTATTTAAAATTATAGAAAAAATTATTACAATTATTCCCATACTAATTGCATAAATTTTATATTTTTGCATTCTAATTTCAAAATCATTTTTATAATAATGAAAAGTACAATATAAATTCTGAGCAATACATAAAGTAAAAAAATATGTTATATATAAACCAATAGGAGATAATATACTAATTATTCTAATAATATAATTAGTATAACTAAATTTACTATTATTATTTTCTAAACTAAAACATAAAAATAAAATAAGTAAATGAACACTAATTAAACATTCACCAAACATTTTCCATATAATTAAAGAATTTGGAGGTTTTTGCATATTATAATCCATTTTATATATTAATGAATAAATAATAAAACATATTATTGAGGCCATATTTAAATATATTATTAAATTTACTGATTGAAATATAAATATATTATCATTGTTATTATTGTCATATATGAATGGTTCTAAAAATATAATAGACATTTTAATATTTATTTATTTAAAATATAAATTAAATTTATTTTAAATAATTATATTATTTATATAATTATATTTTTTTATTGTATTTTATATAAATTAAAATTTTCTTGGAAATTTTTTTTATGAAATTCTTTAATTTCTTCTGGATTGACATTGTTTATTTTTATTGATAGTTTATCTTCTTTAAAATTAGGTCCGAATTTATAACTAATTAAATCATTTATATGATCAATTTTATCTTTTTCTTCTATTTTATTAATTAATCTATATTTTTTGTTATTATTGTTATTATAATTTAAGTAATTTTCATTATTATTATTATTATCTTTATTATTTTCATCATTATCTTCAATTGAATATCCAAATAATCTTTGACTTGTATTTTTAAAACTATCATTATTAAATCTCATATTTTTACTACTTTTTGGTCTTCTATAATTATTATTTACATTATTATTGTAATTATTATAAACATTATTATTATTATTATTATTAAATATGTTATTTTCACTTGGCAATAAATTATGTTTATTATTCATTTTAACATATTCTTCACTTGGTTTATAATTAATAATATATTTTTTTTGAGGTTTATATTCATTTTTATTATTAGAATTATTATTTTTCTCTTGTGAAATTAAACTTCCAATTTCTCTAGTTGAATATCTGTTTGGAAAAATTTTAATATGAGTATTATTATTAATATTATAATTAATATCATTAAATCTTCTATTATATAATTCATATTCTTTCATATCATAGTGTTTTTTCCCACTTTTTTTATTAAATTCATCATAATTATTATTATAATTATTATAATTATTAATATTATTATTTTGATTTTTCATATTATTTTCTTTTTCTCTAATTCTATCAAAATAATTTTTTGAGCAAGTTTGAATTGGTTTATTTTTTTCAATATAATTATCTGTTCTTTGTAATATTGGATCTCCTCTATTATTCCATTTGTTTTTTAATTTATTTGCGAATTCTCTGTTTTTTCTATAAGAATCTTCTAAATAACTTAAATTATAATTATTAAAACTTGAATTGTTGCTATATGAAGTTTTATAATTATAAGGATTATGAGAATTACTATTATATGAAATTAACGTATTATTATTATTATTATTGTTTTTTGAAGACATTATTTTATTAATTTAAAAATTTATTAATTTAGAATATTTATAAAAATAAATATTTAATTAAAATTATGATTTTAAATTATCTTCTGTATTTTGTCTATATTTAATAATATATTCTTTTAAATTTTTAATACAATCCGCTGTAATTTGTTTATTAATAGCATCTTGATTAGATTTACTTTGAATATTTTTTATTTTTTTTATTTTTTGACCGCTTTTAAAAATTTCTTTAATTTCAATTTTAATTTTATCATATTTATTTAAATTCAAAATATTAATTAAATTATGTTCATTCAAAAAAAATAATCCATTTTCTTCTTTAACAAAAGGTAATTCTTCATAATAACTAATTTGATAAGCTTTAATTAAATCCAAATGTTCAAATTCAACTCTAATAAAATTCCAAAGTCCTCTTCTAAACATTTCTAACGTATATAAAATCAAAGCCAAAAATTCAGGTCTAATTGTATTAGCCATAATTTCCGGACTAACAGATAAAACCCACAAAAATCTTAAAATAATATCAATAAAAATACTACTTTGATAAAAAAATTTATTTTTATATGTTAAATTATTCCTCAACATAAAATTCTTAGACCCCCTTTCAAAAAATCCCCAATCCATCACATTATCCCAAAAACTAGAATAACAACCTGAAATAAAAGCACTAATTATCCAAAAATAAAAGCAACTTTGATAAAAATTCGTTAAGAAAGAAAAAACACATACAATTATATTAAAAGTATATTTACCTATATTAAACACATATGGAAACACTTTTCCTTTATCTATTATTTGTCTCCCTACTTGAAGACAACGAATAAAATTAGGAAATATTCCAATTACTAAATAAATACCTCTTGTGTTTCCACAAAAACTTTCTCTTTGATTATAAGGAGTGTGATAATAACTATAATAACATAAAGTATATTCAATATCTCTCATTGGACCTATTAAACTTGTTAATTGATCCATAAACCAAATATGTCTAAATTCAATAGGTATAAAAATAGATGCTATACATTCAATAAATAAACCCATTGTATAAAATCTTCCTTCATAATTAAATATTCGAAAAGGACAGAAAAAATATATCAAAATTATTAACCAACATATCAATGGTAAATCACTAACACTTATATAAGTATTTAACCAAACAAACATTTCTATTTTACTTCTCATTAAAATATATATTAAAAGAGATATAAAAAAAATTATTGTAAAAAAGGCACTTCTTTGAAATATTTCAATTGTTGTGCTATAATGATTATCAAATGCAAATAATGCTTTATAATTTATTGATGCTTCATTCCATGCCCAAACATTAGAACCTAAAGTCCATAAATATAAACATAAAATTCCATATGTTCTAAACATTGGAAAAAGACTACGAAATTCTGCATCATCATCAAAATCTAAATTATATTTTTTTCCAAGAATTATACATGTTAAAAATAATATAAAAAGAATTCCTATGTAAATTCCTAAAAAAAATGTATCTGTTTGGGAAAATATTACATTTGATAAAAAATTTTTGAGAACTTTTAATGGACTCATATTATATTTGCTATGGAAATAAAAAGAGAATCTTTTTTCTATTTCATTAAGAAAGTTTTTGTTTAATTCATAACAAGAACTTACAGTATTATCAATTTCTGTTAAAACTTTTTCTGTTTCATTATCATCTAAATCACTAAAATTATTTTCACTGTTGTTTAAATATTTTAAATATTTTCCAATAATTTTATTTTTAATTAATTGATTAGTTTCAATAAATTTTTGAAAAATT